>ENA-OXEE01000851-OXEE01000851.1-human-gut-metagenome-genome-assembly--contig:-NODE-851-length-11945-cov-7.1032_pt1 | contig 11945 bp, 8 predicted proteins | sample MGYA00249824_ERZ652242 | MGnify/ENA primary metagenome ERZ652242 (study PRJEB26925, sample SAMN05826943) | human gut metagenome | biome: ENVO:2100002; feature: ENVO:00000062; material: ENVO:00002003... | reverse complement strand
AGCCGAATCATCATCGACTGTGGGGCGAACACAGTGACCAGCCAGCCGATGGCCATGAAACCGCCCAGCGCCAGCCCGGAAGCGGAGAACGGCACATCATTGAGCAACGGCACCGGAATACCCCAATCCGCGGTGAAATACCAGGAGATGGTGTGAACGGGCAGTGCCAGAGCCGCGGTGGCCACGGCGGTTCCCGCCATATAGATGATGACTAGCAGCAGTATGCGGGGAATGGCCAGCAGCAGGGCTTTGACCAGATGCCAGGGAAAAGTCGCCACGCGAATCCACGAATCGGAGTTTTTGCGCTCGCCGCCGCGTTTGCCCTCGCGCTCAAGCTGGGGTTCGGTGTTATAGGCCAGGGTGAGCAGTAGCCACAACAACGCAGTGGCCGCGATGATGGCCACGAGCGGAGCATTTGCCGCCAGTGCCGCCAGCGGCGCCGCCAGCAGGATCAATGGCAGGGTGCCGCGCTGCAGATATTCCCCTCGCTTCACGTCCACCGGATTGGGCATGGGAGGATTTTGGACCATGGTTTCGGTGGGGGCCGCTTGGGCGGTTTGGTCGATGATGCGCTGCAATGCCGGGCGAATGGCGGGGTCCACCGCTGTGGGCTGGTTGCTTGCGGGATCCCAGCTGCTCTGGGCGGTGCCGGACGGGGGGAATGATGACGGCTGCGGCGTAGGGAGTACGGTGGTGCGCTCGGCCATTGGCGTGGTTTGGTCCGGCATCGGTGTGGTCGCGCCGGTGAGTACCTGTGTGCCGGCGTCGTCGGTGAAATCGGCAGCAGCGTCGGGCAACAGTTGCGTGGCCTGCTCCGCACCGGCCGGCGGACGTGGCGGCATATCGGCTAAGGGCAGCGTGGCGGTAGCGGCGCCAGCCGGCGAGAATACGGCGGTTTCGCCATCGCCGTTATCGCCCTTATTGCCGGAGAACACGGCCATGGTGGGAGCCTCAGCGGCTTCCTCGGCCGCGCGCCAGATGGTTCGGGGATTATTGCGGTCAACGCCGCCGGCCGCGCCAAAAGGGGGCATCGCCTCCGCGGCTTCGGCAACGATCGCAGCCGGTTGTCCAGCCACGGCTCCCGCGGCGAACGGTCCCGCCTGCTCGCCCTGCCAAGCGTTGGGATTCAACGCATCCAAGGCGATGGCATTCAGCAATTGATCCGGCGTGCAACGATCCCTGCGATCCGGGTCCAGTGCAGAACGGAAGGCAGCCAATGTGCCGGCCGGTAGTCCGGAAAGATTCGCGTTGCCCGAGGCCTCGCGCTCAAGTACCGCCATCATCGGCTTGGTGCCGAACACAGGCGCGCCGGTTGCGGCAAAAGCGAGCACGGACGCCACCGACCACCAATCGGTGGCGTCGTCGGATTCGGCACCGTCAATAATCTCGGGTGCGATGAATCCGGGTGTACCCATCACTAGGCCGGTGCGGGTCACGTGACTTTCGCCCTCGCCCATCGCGATACCGAAATCGACCAATACCGGTCCGGCGGCCGACACCATCACATTGGTGGGTTTGATGTCGCGATGGACGATGCCGGCCGCATGTACGGCTTTGGTGGCTTCGATGAGCTTGCGGGCCAAGCGTTCCAGATCGTCGCCCACATACCGGCCATTGGCGGCCACATCATCCTTAAGATTCTTGCCCTCGATGAGTTCAGTGACGATGAACGCCAACGTATCGTCGAGTTCCATATCCACGATGCCGCACACACCCGGATGATTGATCTTCTTCAAGGCCATGGCCTCGCGCCGCAGGCGCTCGCGCGGCGTGACATCGGGCTTGAGGTCGGGGTCGTGCAGGGCCGTGGACGCAGAGCCGGAGCCTGCCACTGACTCGTCGGTCAGGGAGTCGCGCAGAATCTTCATGGCATAGGTGGTGCCGCCGTCGTCGCGCACCCGCCACACCGACCCCATAGCTCCTGAGCCGAGCCGGGAGATCAGCGTATACCCACCAACCACTTCGCCGGGCTCAAGATTCAACGCGTTCAAATCGCTCATGCCCTCCATCCTAATGCCTTGCTGGTGCATTATTCTGGCTCTCTCCTGGGAGGCCGAGCTTGATATTTCTTGGCTCCCCTCTCTGAGAGGGGAGCCAAGAATAAGTGCCGTTTACGTATTGAGAAGTGCCGTTTACGCCATTAAGGTCGATTGCCCTGACCGGATGTGGTAGCAAATTATGCGCTCGAAATGACAGGATAGGTGCGTGGGCAGGTGCGCCAGTCGTGAATTTGCGACTCTATAACCATCGGCATCAAGGATGTGTCGGCGGTGACCCAAAGGTGAGCCAGCCGGGCACATTCAACAGTGGCACAGCGATGCAAGGGCAGTATCGTGAGCCGCTGATCGAATCGATAACGATATCAGATTCGAATGCCGCGACTTCGCCGGTCGTACCTTCGAATACTTCTCCGAAGACGGCTACCTGTTCGGCGTGATGGCCTCCCAGCAGGTCGCTGGCGCTCCGGTCAAGGCCTGAGGTGTGTCTCCGATAACTGAATAGCTAAATAGAATGGACGGCCTGCTGAGTGCTACTCAACAGGCCGTCCATTGTGTATCTGAATGCGAAAAGTCATTATATGGAACGGAATATATCGATACTGTGCATTGTGCCGATTACTGATTCCGACGCAAGTATTCGCGCAGGAAGGGCACGGCAAAATCGACTTCGCCTCGTTCTGTTTCGCGGATAACGAAGGCGTCAAGGAGGCGTTTGCGGTAGGTGGCGGCATAGTTAGGCGTTTTGCCCATGCGCTGTGCAACATTCACGGTGGGAGAGGGACCATCTGACGCTGCCATGGCTTCGAGATACTCACGGTCGTTTTTGGATAAGCCTTGCAACTCCGGGATGCACACGGCGTTATCAAGGTCAATACGTGCTTCCTCGATACCTGCCGTAACATCAGCGTCGATGATGGTATCCGAGTCCCGCATGTCTGCGGCATCCCAGATATGGTAGCCAACCAGTTGAATCATATAGGGGTATCCGGCTGTCACATTGGCTGCAGTGCTTAATTGAGCGTCGGTGATGGACATGCCGGAGGCGCGGAATGTTGTGGCGAAAGCATCGCGCACTTCATCAAGAGGAATATCTGTGAGTATGTTCGTTTTCGCGCGACGTAGGAACGTGATGACTTCGTCATTGAACAAATCAGAAATCATCTGTGGGAGACCGGCGAACACGATGGCGATATTGCGTCGTTCCCTGATTTGATGCTGTATGGCAGTGGCGATGGCAATCATGTCGGATCGCTCAGCCGCTTGAGTCTCATCAATGGTGATAAGCAACCCAGCATGGCGCTTCTCAAGCGCATCCAACCGTCCGGCAATGGCACTTCTCAACGTTTCGGGCATACGCTTCGGGGATAGTTCGGCTTCTCCGAGGCCGATGCCCGCTCCAGCAAAAGTCAACGATGGTCGGATAGTGAGGTGGTCAAGGGCCCCTCGCCCGGTTCGTAAGGCATCAACAAGGCGTTCGCATAGTCCGGCAGAGGCCGTTTCTTCGATGACATCCCATCTGCGCGCTTTGGCCCGGTCTCCGAACACAGTGAGCATCACGGTTTTTCCGGTTCCACGAGCGCCGGTGACGAGCATAATGCGCCCTGGGGCACCGACTCCGTTATCGAGACCTTTCTCGAAATCGCGGATAACTTTGCCTCGGCCGATGAGCAGGGGCGGTTCCCCTCCTGCCGTTGGCTTGAATGGGTTTTCCTTTGCCTTCATGTGGACCGCCTCCTCGCTGAATCAACCTAAAATAAAAATTATCAAAAATATCAAAAAAATAAAAATTATCAAAAGCTGGGTTGAGCCGACTGAAGAAAACAGCCGTGGCGACAATGATTCTGCCGCAATCCGCGGTGACAACAACTGACGCGGACCTTCTTGGCAGAATCGTTGTTTGTCCCGCTTCGCCAATCAACGTCGCTCAAGTTCGGTGCGCAGACCGGCTACCGTAGCGGTCAGCTCACGCACTTCCTCGCGCAATAGGTCGATTTCGGGATTGGCTGATGTTGCAATAGCCTCTTGCGCGGCTTCCTTGGCCACTTCCTTCTCCCGAGCGTCCTCGCGCCGATCCGTCTCCAGATTGACCTGATCCACGATCCACGAGGCCAGCGTGGCCGTCACAATACCGATCAACGCGATGCCGGTGAACATCAGCACCACCGCAATGATCTTGCCTTGGAAGGTGACCGGCGAGAAGTCGCCATATCCCACGGTGGTCACGGTCACGAACGCCCACCACAACGCCGTGCCGAAGTCGGTGATCGTGGATCCGGACGCCCCGCGCTCCACGGAATACACGGCCAGCGCGCCCACGTACATGAGCATTCCCACCGCGCCGACCGCGTATACGGTGATGCGCCCGCGCACCGCCATGCCGGAGGTGCGGTTCAGCACGTGCAGCACGGTCAGCAAACGCAACAGTCGCAAGGGCCGGAGCATCGGCAGCGCGATGGTCAGCAGCGTGAACAGGTTGTGCTTGAACCACCGCCAGCGATCGTCGGCCAACCACAGCGAGACCACATAATCGACGACGAACACCACCCAGATCACGTTGATGACGGTTTCACACAGCGCGATATGCGTGCGGGAGAGAATTTCCCACGAATACACCACCAGAAACACCACGGACAGCACCATCAGCGGCCAGTCCGTCCACTTCTTCCACGTCTTCAGTCCCATATTCCGATTGTAGTGGCGCGTCCGCTGCGCCACTGCGGAGCATGACTCCGGACATCAGTGTTGTATACGTTCGTATACATTTCACGTTGTGTACGAACGTATACAGCGGTATTTTTCATCTCGTATTTCCCTTATGACTATCACCACAGTGATATAATCAAGAATATGTAAGGAGAGAGAAGGAGCCGGCCAATGGAGACCGCATCGATCGAACTGTGGCATGGCTCTTCGCATGTCATCAAGCATCCTGAATACGGGCTGGTCAAGCCGAACAACGATTATGGCCGCGGATTCTATTGCACGCGCAGCGTCGAGCTGGCCAAGGAATGGGCGTGCGCGGGAATGGATGACGGTTTCGCGAATCGGTACACGTTGACCACGGACGGGCTCCTCTTCCTGGACCTGTCCCAGCCGCCCTACACCATCCTGAACTGGCTGGCCATGCTGGTCGAAAACCGTCGTTTCCAGCCGACCACCGCCGTCGCCGCGCAAGGCATCGAATATCTGAAACAAGTGTTTCTGCCGGATGCCAGTCAGGCTGACGTCATCGTCGGATATCGTGCCGACGATTCGTATTTCTCGTTCGCCCGCGCTTTTGTCAATAACGCGATTTCCATCGACCAACTCGCTGAGGCGATGCGGTTGGGCGAGCTCGGCAAGCAGATCGTACTCGCCAGTCCTCAGGCATTCGCGGCACTGCGGTTCCAAGGCTGCGAAATCGCCCGCGCTTCGACCTACCACGGATTGCGTAACGAGCGCGACCGCACAGCTCGCGAAGCCTACCGCCGCAAAAGTGCAGAAGCCGATCTCGACGGCCTGTTCATGCGCGACATCATCCGCGAGAAAGTGACCAACGATGATCCCCGCCTATGATGAGACATACTTGCCGGACGCCATGGCCAACTTGGCCGGCGCCTTCGATTATGCGCTGAACGATTGCGGGTTGCCGGTCGGCCTATTCATGGACTTCTTCGCCACCTCCGAGGCGGCCGCGCTTTTCGGGCGAGGCACGCCCAAATACGTGTGTGGCGTGTCCGGCGAGGAGCTGGTGGCCGAAATCATGCGGCAAACCGGTTGGGCGCGCATTCTCGATATGCCGCCAGCCGCACTGCGCGCCGGCTCAACACCCGAATACTGGGCCGGATGGGTACTCGCATACTGCCAATGGGCCAGGGGAGTGCGGTTCTCGGACATTCTCGATGTGCTGTCGCTCGACGATATCGTGCGACTGCACCCGACTCTGCACGAAGCCGACGAAAGCCGATTCGTCGACGTGTACGACGAGCGGGCCGCCCATAATCGCACCGAGGGCGACTCCCGGCTGCACACGATCCGCGTGCGCGCCGGACTCAGCCAATCCGGGCTGGCCCGCCGCTCCGGCGTTACCCTGCGCTCCATCCAAATGTACGAGCAGCGCCGCAAAGACCTTGGCAAAGCTGCCGTCTCCACCGTGCTCGCTTTGGCCCGCACGCTTGGCTGCCGCATCGAAGATCTGTTGGAGCCGTAAAGACGCGGAGTAGTATCGCGCCGCATCGATTCTGATAACTGAACAACTACTTTTAAGGCCCGGCCGGATGCTCGTTTGGACATCCGGCCGGGCCTTCTGGCTCCACACGGGGTGCCGAGGTATCCGTTCTCCGCTTCGAGGGGCTGATTTGGCCTTCCGTAGAGGTTTACTCCCGTTTCGAGGGGCTGGTGGCCCGCTAGAACACGGGTATAAACGGCTTCGCCCCACCGTCATTCCGCCATTTTGGGGATGCGCTTACTTGAGTACCAGCCCCTCGAAACGGAGATAGATCTCCGGAAAGGGTCAAAACAGCCCCTCGAAACTCAAGATGGCGGTTGCAGGGCGGTTGAGGATCAGTCGAAGAGCGGTTCAAACGCAAATGTGAACAATGCCACATGTGATTGGGCGGGTCGCTGCACGCCGATTTTCGGGGGTGCATGGGAATGGCGGAATATCAACGAAAAACCCTATATCTAGGTTTGTTATGTGACACGCGCCACTACATATAGTGCCTTGATTTCAAATCACACCGCTGTAATATGGCCTTCGCTTCACTGTTCATCAGAACCACATCAAGGGGAGTCGCCATGACCGTCACCGTGTTCACCAAGCCGCATTGCCCGCAGTGCGATGCCACCAAGCGCCAGCTCACCAAGCTGGGTGTGCCGTTTGAAACCGTGGACCTGACGCAGAACCCCTCCACCCTTGAGCAGCTGCAGGCCGCCGGTTTCCAGCAGGCTCCGGTGGTCATCACGCCGGACAACTCCTGGACCGGCTACCGCCCCGACCTGATTCGCGAAGTCGCCCAGCAGGTGGCCGCCGACAACCGCGCCGCCGCCACGGTGTCCGCGTGAGTCTGAGCCAGCCCGAATTCGCGGCCGAAGGCAAGACGATCGGCGCATTGGTCTACTTCTCGTCGGCCTCCGAAAACACCGCACGGTTCGTGGCCGGATGCCGTTTGCAGGACGAAGGCATCAACGTCTACCGCATCCCGTTGCGGGCCGCCGACCCGGCGCTAAACGTCCGCGAACCGTACGTCATCATGGTGCCCACCTATGGCGGCGGCGTGGTCAAGAAAGCAGTGCCGATTCAGGTCAAACGCTTCCTCAACGATCCAGCCAACCGCGAGTGGATTCGCGGCGTCATCGCCTCAGGCAACACCAATTTCGGTGAGGCCTACTGTGCCGCCGGAGACATCATCGCCGCCAAATGCAAGGTGCCCTACCTCTACCGTTACGAACTCATGGGCACCCCGGAAGACACTGCCGCCGTGCGAAACGGCCTCGTCCGCTTCTTCACCGAACAGTAAATCTTGACCCCCTCGAGGTATTGGCTCCCCTCTCCGAGGGGAGCTGTCAACGAAGTTGACTGAGGGGAGCAACTGTCTGAGTAAACACACTTCTGCCATATTCCAAGGATTTCCAATGACTGACCTCACCGCCACCGGCCTGCCGCTCGACAATACTGCCGACACCGCAGCGGAACAGTACGACCCGGCGCACGATTACCACGCGCTCAACGCGATGCTCAACCTCTATGACGCCGACGGCAAGATCCAGTTCGACAAAGACAAGGCCGCCGAACGCGAATACGTGACAGGGCACGTGGCCACCAACAGCAAGCGGTTCGCCTCCACCGCCGAGCGTCTCGAATACCTGATCAGCAACCAGTACTACAACCCTGCGGTCTTCAACCAGTACTCCGCTGAATTCCTCGACCGCATCTACGAGCACGTGGAATCCGCCGGCTTTGAGTTCGGCACTTTCCTTGGTGCGTTCAAGTTCTACACGTCCTACGCGCTCAAGACGTTCGATGGTCGCCTCTATCTTGAGGACTTCCCGCAGCGTTGCGCCGCTGTGGCCCTGGAGCTCGCCGCCGGCAATGAGCAGCAGGCCATCGAATACGCCGACGAAATGCTTGCCGGCCGCTTCCAGCCCGCCACCCCGACCTTCCTGAACCTCGGCAAGGCCCAGCGTGGCGAACCGGTCAGCTGCTTCCTGGTGCGCATCGAAGACAACATGGAGTCGATTTCGCGCGGCATCAACGCGGCCCTCCAGCTCTCCAAGCGCGGCGGTGGCGTGGCCCTGCTGCTGAGCAACCTGCGCGAGCTCGGTGCCCCGATCAAGCACATCGAGAACCAGTCCAGCGGCGTGATTCCGGTCATGAAGCTGCTGGAGGACTCCTTCTCCTATGCCAACCAGCTCGGCGCACGTCAGGGCGCGGGCGCGGTGTACCTCAACGCCCACCACCCTGATATCCTGCGCTTCCTGGATACCAAGCGAGAGAACGCGGACGAGAAGATCCGCATCAAGTCGCTGGCTCTTGGCGTGGTGATTCCGGACATCACGTTCGAACTGGCCAAACAGAAGGCCCAGATGGCCCTGTTCAGCCCGTACGACGTGGAGCGCGTGTACGGCAAGCCGTTCGCCGACATCTCCGTTACCGAGCATTATGACGAGATGGTGGCCGACGACCGCATCAAGAAGACCTACATCGACGCCCGTAAGTTCTTCACCACCATCGCCGAACTGCAGTTCGAATCCGGCTACCCGTACATCGTGTTCGAGGACACGGTCAACCGCGCGAACCCGATCGAAGGTCGCGTGACCATGTCCAACCTGTGCTCGGAAATCCTGCAGGTTCAGGAGCCGAGCGCATACAACGAGGACCTCACGTATGCGCATGTCGGCCGCGACATCTCCTGCAATCTGGGTTCGCTCAACATCGCTAAGGCGATGGATGGCGGCTTGGCTCACACGGTGGAGACGGCGATCCGCGCACTCACCTCGGTGGCCGAGCACACCAGCATCAACGCGGTGCCTTCGATTCGCCGCGCCAATGAGGAGGGCCACGCCATCGGTCTCGGCCAGATGAACCTGCACGGCTTCCTGGCCCGCGAAGGCATCCAGTACGGTTCTGAAGAGGGCCTCGACTTCACCGACATGTACTTCATGACCGTGGCCTACCACGCCTACCGTGCCTCGCACGCGCTCGCCGTGGAGCATGGCCGCACGTTCGCCAGCTTCGCTACGAGCGACTACGCCAAGCCGGCCGGCCAGGGCAACTACTTCGACAAGTACACCGATGGTCGTCGTTCGCTCACTCCGCGCACCGAACGGGTCCGTGCGCTGTTCGAACAGTACGGCATCGCGATCCCGACTGCGGCCGACTGGGAGGCCCTGCGCGACGCGATTCTGAAGGACGGCATCTACAACCAGAACCTGCAGGCCGTGCCGCCCACCGGCTCGATCTCGTACATCAACCATTCCACGAGCTCGATTCACCCGATCGCCTCCAAGATCGAGATTCGCAAGGAAGGCAAGATCGGGCGCGTGTACTACCCGGCCGCCTACATGACCAACGACAACCTCGGGTACTACAAGGACGCCTACGAGATCGGCTGGAAGACCATCGTCGACACGTACGCCGAGGCCACCCAGCACGTGGATCAGGGACTGTCGCTGACGCTGTTCTTCCCGGACACCGCCACCACCCGCGACCTCAATAAGGCCCAGATCTACGCCTGGCGCAAGGGCATCAAAACCCTCTACTACATCCGCATCCGCCAGCAAGCCCTGGAAGGCACTGAAGTCCAAGGCTGCGTCTCCTGCATGCTCTGATCGTTCGAGGGAGCGTATACCGCCTTTCTTCGGCACTCGACGTACCTTCGTACGCCTTCGGCCTCAGACGGCGGTCTCCGCACGCATTGAACAACCAGAGAGCCGTTGTTACTCCCCTCACTCGGCTAACGCCGACAGCTCCCCTCAGAGAGGGGAGCTGGCCGCGAAGCGGACTGAGGGGGGCTCCACCATCTAAGGAACCAACAATGTCACGAACCGTCTATAGAGCACTGCTCCGGCTGACCGCGCCGGAGGAGTTCGAAAACAAATCCAACGACGATAACGACAACGAGTAAAAGGAACACTACTCATGGCACCTATTTCCATTCCGCGCAAACCGCTGAAACTCATCGACCGCGTCTCCGCAATCAACTGGAACCGCCTCGAAGATGAGAAAGACCTTGAGGTCTGGGACCGCCTGACCGGCAACTTCTGGCTGCCCGAAAAAGTCCCCGTCTCTAACGACATCCCCAGCTGGCAGAAGATGACCGAGGACGAGCACACGCTCACCATGCGCGTCTTCACCGGCCTGACCCTGCTTGACACCATCCAGGGTACGGTCGGCGCCGTCTCCCTGATTCCGGACGCGCTCACCCCGCACGAGGAGGCCGTGTACACCAACATCGCCTTCATGGAATCCGTGCACGCCAAAAGCTACTCGTCCATCTTCTCCACCCTGTGCTCCACCGAACAGATCGACGCGGCCTTCGACTGGAGCGAGAACAACGAGTTCCTGCAGAAAAAGGCGGAAATCGTGCTCGACTACTACGAGGGCGACAACCCGTACAAGCGCAAGGTGGCCTCCACCCTGCTCGAATCGTTCCTCTTCTACTCCGGCTTCTATCTGCCGATGTACTTCTCCGCGCACGCCAAGCTGACGAACACCGCCGACGTGATTCGTCTGATCATCCGCGATGAGGCCGTCCACGGCTACTACATCGGCTACAAGTACCAGAAGGGCATCGCCCAGCTGAGCGATGCCGAGCGCCTGGATCTGCAGGACTACACGTACGACCTGCTCAACGAGCTGTACGACAACGAGGTGGAGTACACCCAGTCGCTGTACGATCGCGTGGGCCTGACCGATGACGTCGAGAAGTTCCTGCGCTACAACGGCAACAAGGCGCTGATGAACCTCGGTTACCCGGCTTTGTTCCCGGCTGAGATTTGCGATGTGAACCCCGCGATCCTGGCCGCCCTGAGCCCGAACGCCGACGAAAACCACGACTTCTTCTCCGGCTCCGGCTCCTCCTACGTGATGGGCAAAGCCGAAGAAACCGATGACGACGACTGGGACTTCTAAGGGTTTCGCGGTCCGCGAACCCGCAGCGCCGCCGCGTTCGCACGACGGCGCTACGCTGGAGGCATGGAACAGGAGCCGTTGGTCAGCATCATCATCCCGGTATATAAGGTCGAGAAATTCCTCGACGAATGCGTGAAGTCTGTGGTTGCGCAGACCTATCGCAACCTCGAGATTCTGCTGGTCGACGACGGCTCGCCCGACAATTGCCCGGCCATGTGCGACGCCTGGGCCGCCCGCGACCCGCGCATACGCGTGATTCACAAGCCCAACGGCGGCCTGTCCGACGCCCGCAACTCCGGTATCGCTGAGGCTATCGGCGCGTACATATACTTCGCCGATTCCGACGACACCGTGGCACCCACGTTGGTGGAGGACTGCCTGAACGCCATGCGCGAGTATGACGCCGACCTCGTGATGTTCCAGTTCGACACCATCTCCGAGAACAACAAGCCGCTGCTGTCCAACTATCGCCACAACGACTTCACCGAGGTGCAGGTCCTGACCCCGGTCGAGGTCATCAAAAAGCAAGTCAAGGCTGAGATTGACGGCTATTTCTGGGCCTTCCTGGCACCCGCCTCCACCTATCAGGGCACCGGATTCTCCTTCCCGGTGGGGCGCAAAATCGAGGATCTCTCCCGTATCTGCAACGTGATCGGCGAGGCCACGCGCGTGGTCCGTCTGCCCAAGGCGCTGTACCACTACCGCATGCGCGAGGGATCGATTACCGCCAACTGGGATCCGCAGCTCACCCGCGACTGGACCCGCGCCGCCGACGACCGCGAGGAATACATCTGTCTCTTATACACATCTGACGCTGCCGACGATCTTACGCG
>ENA-OXEE01000848-OXEE01000848.1-human-gut-metagenome-genome-assembly--contig:-NODE-848-length-11986-cov-5.63172_pt1 | contig 11986 bp, 9 predicted proteins | sample MGYA00249824_ERZ652242 | MGnify/ENA primary metagenome ERZ652242 (study PRJEB26925, sample SAMN05826943) | human gut metagenome | biome: ENVO:2100002; feature: ENVO:00000062; material: ENVO:00002003... | reverse complement strand
GGTTTTTCACCTTTCCAGCCTCAAAACAGACAAAAAAGAAGCCCTGTAATCCATTAAAATTACAGGGCTTAGAAAATTAGTGGCTCCCCCGGTTGGGCTCGAACCAACGACCTAGTGATTAACAGTCACCCGCTCTACCGCTGAGCTACAGGGGAGTTTGCATTCCATGGAACGCGGAGGGGTTTTTACTGGAGGTACGGGCGTTTGGCAAGTACTTTTTTACTCTTGCAGGCTTTTTGACGCAAAAAGGCTTCCGCGGCGCGGTCATGGCAACGGTGTTTTCTTGACCTTTGAAGGGAGAATGACCAGACTTTCAGCGACATGAGTGAACATCACCATCATATTGCTGTCTTGGCCGGCGACGGTATCGGTCCCGAGGTCATGGCACAGGCTCTGAAGGTTCTGGATGCCGTAAGCGGCAAGTTTGGCTTTACCGTAAGCCGCAAGGAGGCATTTGTAGGGGGTGCGGGCATTGACCACTGCGGCAAGGCTCTTCCCGAAGAAACCATTCGCGCCTGCGAAGAGGCGGACGCCGTTCTGTTCGGCTCCGTGGGCGGTCCCAAATGGGAGCATCTCCCCGCCAATGAACAACCGGAACGCGGAGCCCTGCTGCCTCTGAGAAAACATTTCGGCTTGTATGCCAACCTGCGTCCGGGCGTATGCCTTCCGGCCTTGACCCATGCCTCCCCCATCAAGAATGAACTGATTGAAGGCGGATTCGATATTTTATGTGTCCGGGAATTGACTGGCGGCCTGTATTTCGGCCAGCCCCGTTTCCGCGAACGGGAGGGAGACGACGAAGTCGTCGTGGATACCATGCGCTACCATAAAAGCGAGATGGTGCGCATCGCCAAAGTGGCGTTCGAGGCTGCGCGCGGCCGCCGCAAGCGCGTCACCAGCGTGGACAAGGCCAATGTGCTGACCAATTCCCTGCTGTGGCGCGAGACAATGATTGAAGTTTCCAAGGATTATCCCGACGTGGAATTGCTGCATATGTACGTGGACAATGCAGCCATGCAGCTGGTGCGCAATCCCCGCCAGTTCGACGTGCTGGTGACGGAAAACCTGTTCGGGGACATTCTTTCCGATGAAATGGCCATGATTTGCGGCTCCCTGGGCATGCTGCCCAGCGCCAGCCTGTGCCAAGGCGCGCAGGACAACGGCCTGTTCTTCGGCCTTTACGAACCCTCCGGAGGCTCCGCCCCGGATATTGCCGGCAAGGGCATTGCAAACCCAATCGCCCAGATTCTTTCCCTTTCCATGCTGTTGCGCTACTCCCTGGGAGAAAAAACAGCGGCAGACGCCATTGACTCCGCCGTTCGCCGCGTGATTGACCAGGGCTGCCGCACGGGCGACCTGGCTACGGGAGCTCCCGGAGAAATCCGCGTGAATACGGCGGAAATGGGTGACGCCATCATCGCCGCCCTGTAAACAGGGCCGTTCTTCCGGCGCCGCAGGGGAAGGGACACCTGCGGCACGCCTTTCCTCCGGGGGGAGCGGTACCGCCTCCCCTCCGCTTTCCTCTTTCATTTCCGGGATTTTCCGGTTCTTTATCCATCTATCATGAACATCCTTATCATCGGCCAGGGAATTGCCGGAAGTTGTCTGGCGTGGGAATTGAAACGCCGCGGCGCGGAGTTTACGGTTGCAGACCGCCCCGTAGCGGAAACGGCCTCCCGGGTGGCGGCCGGATTGGTAAACCCCCTGACGGGCCGCGCCTTCCGCCCCGGATGGAGGCAGGAAGAATGCCTGGCGGCGGCAGAGGCCTTTTACCCGGAGACGGAACGGGAATTAGGCGGGTCCTGGTGGCAGAAAACTCCGATTTTCCGGGAAGTGGAGACGGAAGACCAGTTTGAAATCTGGCAGGAACGCCAGACGGCTCCGGAATCCTGCGCCTATGCCGGACCTCTTTTTCCATGGCCGGAACACTGGGAAGGCCGCGGGAAAGCCGCCTATACGCGAGGTTCCGCCGTGCTGCACGTGGAAAACATGGTCACTGCTATGCGGCGTTTTTTTATGGAACAGGGCCGTTTTGTGGAAGCGGATGTATCCCCCACAGATATCCGGCCGGATGCAAACGGTCTTTTCCATTGGAACGGTCGCACGTTTTCCCACATAGTCTGGTGTACCGGCTGGGAAGCCGGGCTTCATCCGGACATGTCTCCGCTGAAGGGGCGCCCCTCCAAAGGAACCATTCTGGACTTGGACTTGAAAGAGCTGGACTGGCATGCCGGCATCCTGCATTTCGGACACTGGCTGGTTCATAACGGTTCTTTCTGGCGCTTCGGGGCCACCTACGCGTGGGCGTGGGATGCTCCCGGCATTCCGGAAGCCCCCGCCGTCCAGGAATTGATGCTGGACCTTGTTAAACGCTATTCCGGGAACATGGACGTCATCCGCGCCCGTGCCGCCGTCCGCCCCATCATCCGCCGCAGCCAACCGGTCGCCGGTCCCATTCCCGGGCTGGACGGTCAGTTCGTCTTCTCCGGGCTGGGCAGCAAGGGGGTGACCACTTCCCCCTGGTCCGCCGCCCAGCTTGCCGGACATCTCGTGTGCGGAACGGATCTGCCGCCGGATCTGCTACCTGCCGCGCTCTGGAAATGATACGGAACATCAGCTGTCCTTCCTTGAACGGAACAGCTATTTTCCTTGTCAAAAGGTTCTGAACGCGATTACATGCGGCCTAATATGCGAGCGGAGAACGAGAACTGGGGAGATACGGTACGGAATCATCTGTTTGACCAGCGCAGCGCCGTCATGGTGCACTGGCTGATTCTGCTCAATGTAGTCATCTTTATCCTGGGATTCTTCTTCCAAGTGGACATCCCAAGGAATATTTACCCGCCTGTCCATTTGGACTTGATCCAGCTTTACGGAGCTTACAGCGAATATACGTGCTTTCACGAGGGGGAATTATGGCGGTTGCTTACCTATCAGTTTCTTCACGCCAATCTGGGGCACATCATGTTCAACATGATTGCCCTGTGGTTTTTCGGCCCGGTTGTAGAAGAACGTTTCGGCCATTGGCGCTTCCTGCTGTATTACCTGTTTTGCGGCGTGGCTGCAGCCCTGTTTTCCTCCCTGCTGGGGTACATGGGATTTTTTGATCCGGAATGGCGCTTCATTCCCATGGTGGGGGCCTCAGGTTCCATTTACGGCATCATGGCCGCATGCGCGGTGCTCTTTCCCCATGCCCGGGTACAGCTTCTGTTTCCTCCGGTTAATTTGAGCGTGCGCCAGTTTGCCCTGGCCGTTCTCGGAGTCGCCGCAGCCGTCATTATCTTCCAATGGAACAATGCGGGCGGGGAAGCCGGCCATCTGGGCGGCATGTTCGCCGGATTTATTCTGACATTGCTGATTTTATGGAAGGAAAAGATGTCTTCCCCAAGACGGAAAGCCGCCTCTTCTTCCCACTATTCCCCTGAGCCTTCCAGCCGCCGCCCGGCACAGGCTTACCCCTCTGAAAAGGAGGTGGATGAAATCATGGAAAAAATATCCAGGTCCGGCCTGTCCAGCCTGACGGAGGAGGAACGGGAAATTCTCCGGCGCGCTTCCCGGCGCTGAACTATTTGTTAGATATTTTTATATTTTTCGTTATTTTCCTTCCTTTTTGCCATCCATTTCCTAGCATGGATGAATGATGACGCGACTGTATTCCTCCACCGTCCTGGGCGTAGATGGCGTAGAAGTGGAGGTGGAAGTGGATTTCCGCCCCATGGCGGAAAAACGCACCTTTATTGTCGGCCTTCCGGATGCGGCCGTGAAAGAAAGCGGGCAGCGCGTGGACACGGCCATACAAAACAGCGGCCTTCCCTTTCAGCAGGGTATCTTCGTCGTTAATCTGGCTCCGGCGGATTTAAGGAAGCAGGGCCCCGGATTCGACCTTCCCATCGCCCTGGGAATGGTTGCGGGAGCGGCTGAAAAGGAGATGGACGCTTCTGCCTGGTGCATTGTGGGAGAACTGGCCCTGGACGGAACCGTACGCCCCGTGCAAGGCATTCTGCCGCAAATCATGGAAGCGCGGCGCATGGGCAGGAAGCGCATCATGCTGCCGCAAGCCAATGCCTATGAAGGGACGCCCGTACAGGGTGTGGAAATTTACCCCGTTTCTTCCCTGAGAGAAGCCTGGCATTTGCTTACTTCCGACGCCCTGCCGCCTCCATTTACAGGTTTAGGGCGAGAGGCCCATGCTCCACGGGACAAAGACGCCGCTGTGGATTTTGACGAAATCAAGGGGCAGCCTTATGCACGCCGCGCCATGGAGATTGCAGCGGCAGGAGGCCATAATATCCTGCTTTGCGGCTCTCCGGGGTCCGGCAAATCCATGCTGGCGCAAAGGCTCCCGACCATTCTTCCGCCTCTGAGTCCGGAAGAAGCGCTGGAGACCAGTAAAATCCACTCCGTATGCGGTCTGCTGAAACGGGGGAACGGCCTGGTGGACCAGCGTCCGTTCCGGGCTCCCCACCACACCATTTCCGATGCCGGGCTGATGGGGGGAGGTGCGAATATCACGCCGGGAGAAGTATCCCTTGCTCACAACGGCGTCCTCTTTCTGGATGAATTGCCGGAATTCCGCCGTGCCGCTCTGGAAACCCTGCGGCAGCCGCTGGAAACCGGCCAGGTAGTTATTTCCCGCGCTTCCGGCACCATGACATTTCCGTGCCGTTTCATGTTGGCAGCCGCCATGAATCCGTGTCCCTGCGGTTATCTGGGAGACAGAAGAAGAGCCTGCACCTGCCCCCCGGGGCAGATCGCACGCTACCGCCGCAAAATTTCAGGCCCGCTGCTGGACCGGTTTGACCTGCTGATGGAAGTTCCCGCCGTGGATCCCTCCATTCTGGCTTCCGCGCCTGCCGGAGAATGTTCCGCCAGTATCCGGGAACGCGTGGCGGCCGCACGGCGGCTCCAGTCCAGCAGATACGCAGGAACGCCTTTCCGCAATAATGCGGCCCTTTCCGGAAAAGCGCTCCAGAAGTATTGCCGTCTGCTGCCGGAAGGGAGGGCTATCCTGCTCCGCGCCGTGGAAGAACTGGCCCTTTCCGCCAGAGCCTATGACCGCATTTTAAAGGTGGCCCGAACCATAGCGGATTTGGAAGGAACTTCTGATATTCAGGATGTCCATTTGTATGAAGCCGTGCAGTACCGCGCTTTCGAGCAATCACTGAGGGATTAGCACTATGAATCTCTCTCCTTTCGCAACTACCCCAAAAACAAAGACATATTCCCGTTCCGAAAATAAAAAAGAGGCAGCTTTTCAGCTGCCTCCCGAATAACGAGGATATTTACTATGAACGTCTGCGGCGCAACAGCATAGCTCCCAGGCCCAACAGGCCCAAAGACGCTGCGGCAGGCTCGGGAACCGTTTCATAGGAAACCTGTATACCTGTAATTGTATAAGCGGAAGTAGCGCCTCCAGCACCACCGCGTACTCCGGCAACTACCTTATACCCTTCCTCCCAGGTAAGGGGAGCCGCCGACATATCCAGGGAAATTGTCGTTGTTTCCGATGTAGAGGTAAATGAAAAATCCTGTATCTTGGAAAGTTCCTCAACCAGAGTGCCGGTTGAATCATATACGGCAAGTACCATGGAATAACTGCTGATTACAGAAGAAGGAGTATTGCAGGAAAACGTAATGGAAGAAACGGAATCCCCCTCCTGCGGCCCTCCAAGAACCATGGCAAAGGAAGACCCCGCTACTCCGGAGCGACCGCATAATGTAATGGAGCCTACATCATCCTGGTTAACCCAGGTGCCTTCGCCGTTTACCGTCCAATTCCCAACACTGTTGTTATTGCCGCCGGCATATATTCCATTTTGCAGGCCTTTTACTTTGTCCAGAAGCTGTTGCCCCGATGTTCTCGCCATAGTGGCGGTCTGTGATACGCTTTGCGATTCAGGAAGCTCAGCAACAATCGTAGCCGCCTGGGCGGACATCATACATACGCAACTGGCTAACAAAACATAATGATAAACTCTCATAACGCTTTGCATTGATTAGAGGATTGTTAATCCGCTCTTTTTCTTTCCGTAACATCATGGGGAAAACGCTGGACCTATTTTTTTCATGAATGGTTTACGATAACGTTCGATTCATAATAATGAATGATTTATGAAATAACATGCAGCTGTTAGAATGGAAGAGGCGCAAGAATTAGTCTCTATAAAGCCCTTGCATCAAAAAAGAAGTCCACTGCCGGAATACCGCTCTTTCAACTTTTTATGTTGACAACGGATTAACAATCCGCTGTCCCCTTTATCCAATCCTTAATGATAAAGAAAAAGCCGCCTCAGCAAAGTGAGGCGGCTTTTTCCAAGAAGACTTTTTAACGAATAGCTTCCAAAGCCTGTTTGAGGTCCGCAATAATGTCTTCCGCAGCTTCCGTCCCTACGGAAAACCGGATGAGGTCAGGCCGTACGCCCGCCTCCATGAGCTGCTCATCCGTCAACTGGCGGTGCGTATGGCTGGCGGGATGGAGAACGCAGGTACGGGAGTCCGCCACATGGGTCACGATGGCGGCCAGCTTCAAACTGTCCATGAACTTGATGGAACGTTCACGGCCTCCCTTAATGCCGAAGGTTACCACACCACAAGATTGGCCACCGCGGAATTGCTTCTGCGCCAATTCATAATACTCATTGGAAGAAAGACCCGGATAATTAATCCAGGCAACATCTTCCTGCCCTTGCAGGAATTCCGCCACTTTCTGCGCATTTTCACAATGCCGCGGCACACGCAGGTGGAGGGTTTCCAAACCCAAATTGAGCAAAAAGGCATTCTGCGGAGATTGGATGGAACCCAGATCGCGCATGAGCTGGACGGTCGCCTTGGTAATATAGGCTCCCTTGCCGAAGCTTTTGCTGTAGGAGAGCCCGTGATAGGAGGGATCCGGTTCCGTCAAACCCGGGAATTTATCCTTGTGCGCTTCCCAGTCAAAGTTGCCGCTGTCCACAATCACGCCGCCCACGGCGGCGGCATGGCCGTCCATGTACTTGGTGGTGGAGTGGGTGACGATATCCGCACCCCATTCAAAAGGACGGCAATTAATGGGTGTGGCAAAGGTATTGTCCACAATGAGGGGAACGCCGTGCGCATGGGCAATGTCCGCCATTTTACGGATATCCAGCACGCAAAGCGTGGGATTGGAAATAGTCTCCGCAAAGAAAGCTTTCGTATTGGGGCGGAACGCTTTGGCGATTTCCTCCGCCGGAGCGTCCTGGTCCACGAAAGTAACTTCAATGCCCATTTTCCGGAATGTGACGGCAAAGAGGTTGTATGTGCCCCCGTAAATCGCCGAAGCACTGACGATATGATCCCCAGCCTCGCAAATATTGAAAATGGCAAAGAAGGAAGCCGCCTGGCCGGAAGACGTCAGAATGGCGGCCACACCGCCCTCCAGTTCGGCAATTTTTCTGGCAACCGCCTCATTGGTGGGGTTCTGGAGGCGTGTATAAAAGAATCCGGCTTCTTCCAGATCAAACAATTTTGCCATTTGTTCGCTGGTCTCGTACTTGAACGTCGTGCTCTGGTAAATGGGCAATACGCGGGGTTCGCCCTTTTTAGGCGCCCAGCCCGCCTGCACGCACAGGGTCTCCGGTCTCAATTCCTGATTCATCATGCGGGGCATGCTATGCGATGCCTCCTGCCTTGTAAAGCAGGGAAAACCAGACGTATGGACAAATTCGCCCCTGCCCCCGCCGAAGCACACTCCCGGTTTTTTCCCAGTATAAAACCCCTGTTCCCGGCAAATCAACCGCAAGGACAGGGGCGTTTTACCTGCGCGCGGGATACCCTACGATCGAATGAAACGGCAATTCCTCCGATACCTCTTTCCCGGAACCAACCGTTCCCCGGTGAATAAAGCCGGGCATCTCACTACTTGATTTCCGGCAAAGGGGTGGAAATTTCCTCTTCCGTCAGATAGCAGCCGGGATCGGACCCGTACCAGTGTCCGTTGGCAAACGCGGCACGGGTGCGGAAGCCTCCGCCGCACAGGGCGAAGTGAACGCAGCGGCCGCAACGGCCTTCAATCTTCTTCTGCCGTTCCAGAGGATCGTCGGAACCGCGCAGCTCAGGCAACATTTCCGCTGCAGCTCCGGCCCTGGCATCCCATAAATCGGAAAACCGGTCACTTTTCACATTGCCCAGAGTAACGGATTGCCAGAACTGGTCCGGATGCACGGCACCCTGTGTGTCAATATTGGCGATGCCCCGGCCGGAACTGTTCGCGCCGCCGCCATTCCATTGAAGCAGGCCGAGGGTTTCCTTCGCCAGAGGGGAGCCTTCCCGGAGCTGACGCAGAAGCAGGTAAATTCCGTCCGCAGGCTGGGTTACAGTCAGCACTTCACGGTTTTTTCCCTCCGCTTTCCATTCCTCTACACGGGCAATCAGCGTATCCATGGCATTCCTTGCTTCCTCCTGAGTCAGGGTCTGCACTTCCACGCCGCGGCCAGTGGGGACCAGATGGTAAAAACAGACGCGCTGGATGTCGTTGGCGTCAATAAAATCCAAAATCTGGCCCATGCACTGCACATTGTTGCGGGTCAGCGTCAGGCGCAGGCCTGTCTTTTGCCCCACTTCACTGCAAAGCCTGAATCCGCGCACCGCCTGCTCAAAAGAACCTTCCACACCGCGGAATTTGTCATGAACGGCGCCAATGCCGTCCAGGGAAATGCCTACGTACGCCACGCCCAATTCCTTGAACCGCGCTGCAGCTTCCGGCGTAATACGGGTGCCGTTTGTGGAAATGGTCACCTTCAGCCCTTTTCCAGTGGCACGTTCCAGCAGTTCCATAAAGCGCGGATGCACCAGCGGCTCCCCTCCGGAAAAAAGTAGGGCATTCACCTTGTAGTCCGCCAGATCATCAATGACCGCGCAACACTGGTCCCAATCCAGCTCTCCCTTAAATTTCCGGGCAGAGGCGTCTGCATAACAATGCACGCATTTGAGATTGCAGGTACGCGTAATATTCCACACCACAATGGGCTTGCGCGCACGGGACGAAGCCGGTGCACAGGATTCCACGGCGCCCCCTGCAAAACGACCGTGCCCGTGGCCCTGTCCGTATCTCAAATGGTCCGCGGGCTGTTCCGCCCCTGTCCAAAGTCTGGTAATATTAATCATGGTGTTGTGAAAGCCTGGGCTGATAAGGGCAAAGGTTGTCTTCCGCCATCATGTCTCCGTAAACGGCATAAGCGCGAGACCGGGACCCTCCGCAGATGGTACGGTACTCACACCGTCCGCATTTGCCCTGCAACGCATTGTCATCCCGGAGTTTGAGGAAAAGGGGGTGCGTGCGGTAGATTTCTCCAGGGTCATCCGTCCGGACGTTTCCTGCCGTTATGGGGAGAAAACCGGAGGGCTGTATTTCCCCGGTATGAGAAATAAACATAATGCCCTTGCCGTCCCGGGTGGGAATGGCGCGGCGAGCAGGCTTGCTTCCCTGAGCACGGGCTTCCTGAAGCGCCACGCGGCGATAATGGTGCCCTTCCGTCGTTTTGACGCCGAAAGAAACCTCATGGCTTATCCTGCTCAGTTTTTTCCAGACGGCTTCCACGTCTTCCGCCGCAGGCATCTCATCCATAGCGGCGCGGCCTGTGGGCACCAGAAGAAACACGCTCCACATGCCCGGTTTCATTTTTTTCACCAGCTCCACAAAGTCGTCAAATTCTCCCAGCGTGCTCCTGGTAATGGTGGTGTTGATTTGCAAGTGCATGCCGGCTTCCTTCGCCATTTCCGCAGCCCGGAGAGTCCGTTCATATGTGTGGGGGACGCCGCGGAAGGCGTCATGGGTACTTTCATGCGCACCGTCCAGGCTCAATGACATGCTCTGAACCCCAGCTTCTTTCAACGCATGGAAATCCGTGTGCAACAGCCGGGCGGTAGCAGCAGGGCTCAATGCTACATGCAGCCCCTTGCCGGAAGCCGCACGGACCAATTCCAGAATATCCGGCCTCATGACCGGGTCTCCGCCTGTCAACACCAGCATGGGAGGCCGCAGTTCCGCCAACTGGTCAATCAGGCGCAATGCCTCCTCATGAGTCAATTCATCCGGGTGGGGACGCGGCTGGGCGACGGCGCGGCAATGTCTGCACGCAAGCGCGCAAGCGCGCGTCACTTCCCAGAAGACCAGGAAAGGGCGTTCATTGAGATCTGTTTCACTAAAAACCGGGCGCATTTTTCAGGACAGCCAATTTAGAACAATTATAATTTTTTGACCAGCCCAAAAGGACGCATCCTTTAAAAAGTTCACTTAGCCGCCTCTTCACGGATTTTTTGAACTTCCTTAGGCAGTTCGGAAAGGGAATTCAGAGCTTCCTTCAGGTTCCTGGAAGCATCCGGAGAAAGCATGATGGCCGTTACATGCTTGACAATGGGCTGCATCATTTCCACAAGCTGCTGCTGCACTCCCATCAGCTTGGCCTGCTGGTTGCGGGTGAGAGGCGGCAGGGCAGCCTGTTTCCTGGCAACGTCCAGCATAGCCGCCCGGTAGCGACCTATCTGTTCCACAGCAGCCTTGCCGGTTTCTTCATCTCTTACCCTGGCCAGAGAGTCGTTAAGCTTTTTTACTTCCTCCACAGTTTTGGTTAGCAGGGTTTCATGCGTGTTGCCCTCCGCATCCTCCTGGAACGGCTCCGCCTGCTCAGCCTTATCCCGGGAAGCCTGCGCCAGCTTCTTCTGAACAGACTGTAAATCCGCCAGGGCCTTTTGCAAATCGGGCGTAAGCAGACCTTCCTTCTTCAAACGGGACAGAGATTTTATCAATTCACCTGAAATTTTCTGTGCTTCCGTCATCTGGGCGGAAACCTGAGCCTGCTCCTGAAGCGTGGCACCAGGAAGTTCCAGCTGTCTTTTCCCAATGTCCAGCAGCTTTTTATGAACTTTTTTAACCGTTTCCACAGCAGCGGCCGCTCCAGGTTCATCCGTTACCTTGTCCAGAGCCGCTGCGATTTCATGCATGCTGGCAACGCTCTGCCTGGTCAGGGAAAGATGGGAGTCCTGGGCAAATGCGGAGGCTGTTATGCAAACGGCAGTGCCCAGGCTGATGGAAGCAACAATTTTATTCATGATACGGAAGCCTTTCCGGTATGGAAGAATACGTTTTCCTCCTTTCCCCGTCAATGGCGGCTATTGTCAAGACCACTATATGAAAAAAGGGCTGTCCGCAAACAAGCGGACAGCCCTTTTGAAATCTTAACAGCCCGGCCTTAGTCGCGCTGCTGGCGTGAATACTTGTAGTAGCTCTGGAAGCTGAGTTCCGCAGGGAATTCGCTCAGGCCGCCATTGGGATTGTATTCCTTGAGGCCGCTCATGCCGCAGCGCCCCTGATAAGGGGGCTTGTACGTGCATTTGTAAGTGGGAGCCCAGAAGGTGACAAGTTCATAAATTCCGTAGCCCATGCGTTCAAACATGGTAGCGGTGCCATCAACAATGCCTACGGAAAAACCGGCATAATCTCCCTCGCGGCTCGTCCAGTTGATGATTCCCAGCGGGATTTCTTCAACGGAATAAATAAGGTTGGCGATGGCGCGGCCCAGCTTGCGGGTGGGGGTGTATTCGGAAGCGGGGGGAGCCTGAATGTCCGCACTGGCGACACCAACGACGCCGGCGGCAAAAAGAGCTGAGATGATGGCACGTTTCATACTGATTGTTTATATAGTATAATTTGTCGAGGGAAAGCAACTCAAAAAAACAAAAAATCAATCTAATTCCGGCCGGGGGTCCCGCGTCATGAGTTCCGCAAGCGCTTCCATCGGCGGCTTGGATTCATAAAGAACGGAATAAACGGCGTCAATCAGGGGCGTCCTCACCTCCAGCTTCCGCGCAATTTCATAGACGGACAGCGTGTTGGGCACCCCTTCCGCCACCATGCCCAGGGTATCCAGGATTTCCTGAAGGCTCTTCCCTTCCGCCAGTCTCCGCCCCACCGTCTGGTTACGGGAGTGGCGGGAATAGCAGGTAACAATCAAATCGCCTACTCCGGAAA
>ENA-OXEE01000844-OXEE01000844.1-human-gut-metagenome-genome-assembly--contig:-NODE-844-length-12034-cov-26.2258_pt1 | contig 12034 bp, 9 predicted proteins | sample MGYA00249824_ERZ652242 | MGnify/ENA primary metagenome ERZ652242 (study PRJEB26925, sample SAMN05826943) | human gut metagenome | biome: ENVO:2100002; feature: ENVO:00000062; material: ENVO:00002003... | reverse complement strand
AGCGTCAGATGTGTATAAGAGACAAGAGAAAGACAAGCATTACTACCCTATGACTACATTCTATTTTTCTTCTTTACGCACTTTCACAAGTTATTTTTATTTTGAGTATAATCATTTCATGTATTAAAATGGAATCAGAAACTATACTTCATCTTCACCCACGCTTCGGAGTTCTTACCATACATGGCAAACTTGCCTTTGTTGGCATGGAAATAGTCGTAGCCGGCGGTGAGTTCTATATCGTCGTTGAGAGAATAGGAGGCGGAAAGGCGGTTGAAGATGCCGCCGCTTGCCACGTCGATGTAGACAAAGGTAGAGAGTTTCAGTGTGTTGTGCAGCAGTTCCTTCGAGAGTCTTGCTGTGGCAAGCCCGGCATTGCGATAGATGGAGAGCGCTGCGAGATTGCCCGATGTGTATTTATGGCAATACTGCACGCTGATGTTCCAGTCGTTACCTGGATACCAGTCTACCCCTGCAAGGGCGTTGAGGGTGTTGCGCCGCACGGCATTCTGCCCCAAGCCGCTTCCTTGTGCCTCGCCTATGTACTCGGCGACTTCGGCGCGGAGGACAAACTGACCGACGGGCAATGAGCAGTCGGCACCCAACATCGTCATACGGCGGTACTGTCCGTTGATGTGGAGCGTCCTTCCATCGCCCGACAGGGCAGGGCAAAGGGCGGGCAACTTGTTCCACGTCCGCAAGGCACTCACGGAGAAGTCTATTCCGCTGAGATTGACGCTTGCCCGGCCGCCAAACTCCATATTCTTGATTTTCTTCTCCGGCTTGCCGCTTTCCAAGTCGGTGGTATAGGGTAGTGTAGCAGATGGCAGGCGTATTGCCCACGGATTGCGCTCGTCTGTCGGCAGAATAAAGAAGTTTACCACAGGATTGCACACGGCTTCAAGGGTGACCGAACCTCTTGTGTATTTTGCACGCAGTCCGTTGACGGGCATGCGAATGTCGTCGTAGTCTTGTGCGAGAAACTCGGTATAATCGAACGGCGACACGCAATCGGTAACGCGCAGTGCATCCGCCACGCCCCATACGACAATCTGCCGCCCGACGCGCAGGTCGAAGTTGCCCTTTGCATAAGAGAGATAAGCCTCGCGCAATTCCAGTCCTGTGCGTTCTTTCAATATTCCGTTGTAGGTGGCGTTCAGGGATAGGAAGAGCGAAGCCGCCCCTTTTTCGAGTTTGAGTTCTCCCCGCGCCCGAGTCCGCGAAGCCATCCAGTCGGTACGTCCCTCCGTCCTGACGGCATGGTAGGTATCAAGAAAACCTTTCACCTGCACCTGCAAGGCCTTATCGTCCGATGCTTCGACCGTTTCCTGCGGAGTGCATTCCGAACCGATGGTGTCGCTATCGGCCGGCAATGTATTATCGATTTGGGCCGCTGCCTGCACCGAGAGTATCGGCACAAGCAAGAGCATAAATAGTTTCATATCAGAGTCCTTTCTCCAGTTGGGAAACAGTGAAAAGGTTAGGCGATAGCTTTATGTTGAACTTCTGATTGTCCATACGGATAATGGTTTTGTGTCCCGTCTGTACATTCTCCATCTGCATAAGGTGCATCGTCCAGAAGCCCTGCACTTTATTTATGTTGGAAATCGTGAGCCTACGGTGCAGCTTGTTCAGTTTGTCGTAGTATTCCGCCTTTACCGCCATCAGGCAGTCCTGCCGAACCCAGGTGACGCGGTGTGTGTAAATCTCATCCTTGTCGTTGGGTACCGACTCTACCACCCAACATTTTTGACCGCCCAACATTTCTTCGCGCAGAAGCGTATGCTTCTCTTCGTCCACGCTGCGGGCGCTCATATCGTTGTAGGTAAAGTCGCTGCCCATGAAATAATCGGTTTTCGACGACTTCCCACTGATGCGCCTCGTCTTTTTCATTGCCGGAAGATAGAGCCACTTATCGTCCACCTTGGCGGTATTGTCGTAGTCCCAAGTGAGGAATCCCGTACCCTTCACGTCGCCGGGATAGGTGAAGAACATGATTTTCTTCGTATCATTGCCTATGTCCATTGCCCACGATTCGAGTTTCCTCACACGCTTATGCCCGCTCTTCTGAATGAGCGTCATTTCGATGGTGGCAGAACGTGTGTCACCGTCTGCGCGGTTTCTTACTTTCTGCATGATGTCTCTGCCCGACAGCCCTGCTGCCTGCGCGCCGCACACCGCCAGTATGGCGATCAGCAGCAATGTGAAATGTTTTGTTTTCATATCGTTATATTTTATGGTGTTTTGTTGTTATCAAGGAAATTCATTTGTCGTTCCTCGGGAAGTCCGTTTGTCGTTCCCCGGGAAGCCTGTCGATCATTCCCGAACACACGGAGATACTTGAAAAGAATTGGCGTGAGAAAGAGGTCTGCCAGCAGTGCCGACATCATACCGGCCACAGCCAGAATGCCCCAATTGCGCATCTGTGTGCCGTCGGAGAAGACGAAGCCTGTAAACGTAGCCGAGATGACGACTGTGGACATGACGATGGCGAGTCCTTCGGTGCGGAAGGTTCTGTTGATGGCTTCTGCATAATTGCCGCACCTGTCGTATGCCACATGGCTGTGGTTGATGAAGTGGATAGTGTCGTCGACGGCAATACCCAAGACCATCGGAATGAGCGAGGCTGTCATCATATCGAGCGGATAGCCCAACCAACCCATCATACCGCCCACGATGATGGCGGGGGCAATGTTCGGTATCATCCCAACGAGCCCCACTTTCCAGTTGCCGAAGACAAGCACGAGGATAACGCCTATGACCAAGACCGACAACAGCATCGACCACATCTGCCCGCGCTCCACATACTGCTGCATCACGGTGAACTGCGGTATGCTGCCCACCACCGAGACGTGTGCGCCGGGAAAGAGTTTGCGCGCCTCCGCCTGCAAGTCGTTCATTTCCTTTTCCGCCTCGTTGGAGTTGTAGTCTTTCATCTCCAACTGCAACCGCAGCCGCTTGTAGTCGTAATCCATCCAGTATTCCGACTCCGTACCGCCCGCATTCTCATAGAGCAACAGCAACTGCGCCACCATATCGGCATTGTCCGGAATACGGTAGAACTGCTGCTTGTTGCCGTTGAGCGTACAGTTCATATCCTTCACGATGTCGGTGATGGAATTGTGGCGTTTCGTCAGCTTGTAGCCACCCGCTATCTCCGCCAATCGGTCGAGTTTCTGCAAGTTCTCCGGCTTCTTGGCATCGTTGTCGTGCGGCAATGTAATCATAAGGTCGTAGGAATATATCGAACCGAGATCGGTTTCGCAGAGGTCGAGGAATTTCTTTACGTATGGAATCTTCCGCCCCATCGTCTTTTCGATGTCGAACGCCGGCTCGATGGAGAAGAGTCCGATACCGCAGAAGATGGTCAGCACGACCGACGAAACGACAATGGAACGATGGTTGCGTATCACGAAACTGCCGAACTGTTCGAATCGTTTGCCGATATATCCTTCAAAACTCTTCGACATATCGGCGGCAGGCTTGCGGTCCTTACCGAACGACAACAGGATGGGTGTGAGCAGCAGGCAGGTGAGCAGCACAGCAAGCAGACAGAGCGAGGTGTTGATGCCGATGGCTCGCATCGGTACTATCTTCATGGACAGGAACGTCATCATGGCAGCCACGGTGGTAAGTCCCGACAGCAACACGCCCCAACCGGTTTCGCCTACGGCTTCCTTGATTGATTCCCTGCGCTTGCCTGTTTCTACAAACTGCGTCTTGAAGAAATTGTACAGGTGAATGTTGTAGGCGATGGAGCAGGCAAAAGTCAGTATCACGGCTATCATTGTCGTGGTCATGTCGATGTAGATGCCCGTCCAGCCGATGATGCCGAAACTGATGAGCAGTCCGAACACGGACGTGAGCAGTGGTGCAACCACGCCGCGCAGCGAACGGGTTACGATGAGCATCACAACGATGGAGATGATGAAGGCAAAGAGGAACAGCCGCCCCAGTTCGCTTTTGAGATAAACGAATTTCTCGTAGCCCAGATAGGGCATTCCCGCGGCGTTGGGCGACAGTTCGGCGTATTTCGCCTTGCCGATGATGTGCCCCGCTTCTTTGCCCGTAATCATGTCGGGCGCAATGTCGCTCGTCTTCTTCCACACGCTATCTTCGGGGAACGGCCGCAGTTTCACCATAATCCACGTCATCGTACCGTCGTTTGACACCATCTTCTTTGCCAAATACGGTTTGCTGTACGCTTTCTGCCGGATTACATTCAGCGAAGCGGCATCAGACGGTATTTCGTCGGGGACAATCTGTTCGATGGTCATACCCTCCTCCGTACCTACGGCAAACTCAATATCGGTGAGCGACGTTACTTTGTCGGCATACGACAGGCTGTCTTTCAGTTCGTTGCTCAGTTCGCGAATGAGCGTCAGGCTGCGTTGGGAGAAGATGTCCTTGTTTTTCACCAGCACCGCCACATAGTAGTCGTTGCCGAAGATAGACTTGAACTCATTGGTCTTGAGCAGCATCGGGTCGTCGCTCACGAAATAGTCGTCGAACGAAGTTTTCATCACGATGCGCTTCGCTCCCACAAACGAGAAGGCGATGATGACTGCGAACAACGCACCGACCACAAGCCGGTGGCAGAGTATCCAGTCTGCCAACTGCTTGAACTTACTGTTGATTTTTACGATTTTCATTGTTGTTTTATCTTTGTTGTTATTACTATCTCTGGACGGTTGTCTGTATTATCTCTGATCGGTCGTTATTACTACCTCAGAACGATCATTATTACTATCTCTGAACGGTCGCCAAAAACCTTTAATACTTATGTGATTGGACCAATTTGTCCAGCTAATTAGACTAATTTGTCCAGCTCATTGGACTCGTCTGTCCAACTTATTGGATAAGCGCGTCCAATTTGCATGATCGCCATACGCGTCGTAAGCCATAGGCTGTTGCTGTTTGCCATAATCCTTTGCGAGCGATTGATGTAGGGGTATCATTGCCGTTTTTCCTGTTGCAGACGAACCATGTGGGCGAACTCGCCGTTGCGAGCCAACAGCTCGTCGGGCGTGCCCTGTTCGCTCACCGTTCCGCCACTAAGCACCACGATGTGGTCGGCATTGCGGACGGTGCGCATACGGTGGGCGATGATGATAACGGTCTTGTTGCGCACCAGTTCGGAGATGCCCGCTTGTATTTTCGTCTCGTTCTCGGCATCAAGGCTTGCGGTGGCTTCGTCGAGAAGTATGATTGGGGCATTCTTCAGCAGGGCGCGGGCAATGGAAATGCGCTGCCGCTCGCCCCCCGAAAGGGTTTCGCCGATAACGGTATCGTAGCCTTGCGGCATTCGGCTGATGAAGTCGTCGCACTGCGCTAATCGGGCAACGTGGCGCACTTCCTCGTCGGTGGCGTTGCGCTTGCCGATGCGGATATTGTCGGCAATAGAGGCATTGAACAGCAATACGTCTTGAAAGACGATGGAATAGTGTTTCAGCAGCGTTTCGGGGTCAATCTTCGAGATGTCGTTTCCGCCCACCAGAATTTGTCCGTCAGAGATGTCCCAAAAGCGTGCGGCGAGTTTGGCAGTAGTGCTTTTGCCTCCACCCGACGGCCCTACGAGGGCGGTAACGGTGCCTTGGCGTGCCGTGAACGAGACATTGTGCAACACTTGCTTCGCGGTTTCGTAGGCAAAACTTACGTTGCGGAACTCGATGTCGTAGTTATCGAGTCGTACGGCTGCACTTCCCTCCTGCGTGGGCATGCTTTCTATTTCCTTCATACGGTTGATGCGCACGTCGAGGAAGGAGAGCAGGGCAAGGTAGTTGCACACTTCGATAATGGGATTGTAGACCATTGCCGATGCCAAAAGGTAAGTCAAGTAGGTGAATACCGACACTTCGCCCTGCTGCAACAGCCACGCTCCCACCAATATAACGGTGGGCATGCCGAGTTTGAGCAACATTCCAGCGAGGTTGAGGAAGGCACCTGCCACGAGTTCGCCGCGCACAAGCTCGCGTTCGTAGCCCTTCAGCCGCTTGTCGAAGCTGCGGCAGTATGCCTGTTCGCCACTGTACGACCTTATTTCCTGCATACATTCCAAGCCTTCCTGTATCTGTTCGGTTACGCCACGCTTCACTTTATAGTGCTGAACGAAGGCTTTGTGGAGCTGACGGCGCGACAGCAGCAGGGTGGTTACGGCAAGCGGAACGACCCAAAAGAGGGCTAAAGCCAAGTGCCAGTTGTAGGAGAACATACCCACGGCGATGATGACGACGCTCAGAGCCGACGCAAACAGCTGGGGAACAGCGTGCGAGAAGGTTTGCTCGAGCATCGTGCAGTCTTCCATCACGGTAGAGGTGAGGTCGGAAAGGTTGCGCTCGCCGAAGAAAGCGAGGGGCAGTCGGCGTAGCTTTTCTGCCACTCCGATGCGGCGTTGCGCACTCTCGTTGTAGACGGTGGTGTAGGTGCTGTCGTACTGTCGGAGGGCTATGAAGAACATAAGCACCGCCAAGAGCAAAGCCACAAGCACATAGAACCACAGCGCGTGCGGCTCGGTGGAGGGCTTGGCGTCGATGTATTCCATGAGGAAGAAGAACAAATAGGTGGGCGGCAGCATCAATGCGAGGTTCATCAATGTAGAGAAGGCGATGCCTTTCCGCAAGTCTTTCGCTCCTTTTTCGGTGAGGGCGAACCGTTGTTGAAGATATTTTATCATAGTCTTGAGTCCTTTCTGTTTAGGTTTATAGTTTCCATGCCACCGACTTTTGGTATTCGTTCCACATCTTATAATATAATGTGGCTTGCTCCATGAGCTGTTGGTGGGTGCCCTGTTCGGCTATTCTGCCCTTGTCCACCACGACAATGTTGTCGGCATCTTGCACGGTGGTCAGTCGGTGGGCTATCATGAGCACGGTTTTTCCGCGAGTCAGGTGGGCAAATGCCTGCCTGATAAGATGCTCGTTTTCGGGGTCGGCAAAGGCTGTAGCTTCGTCGAGCACCACGATGGGCGCATCTTTCAGAATGGCACGGGCAAGCACTATGCGCTGCTGTTCGCCACCAGAGAGGTACGTTCCCTCCGCTCCTATCACGGTATTCAGCCCCTGTGGCAGCCGCTCGATGATTTCCCGACTCTGCGAAAGGTCTACGGCACGGTTCACCTGCTCGATGGTTGCATCGGGATTGCCGTAGCGTATGTTCTCCAAGATGGAGGTCTTGAACAATCGGGTGTTCTGAAACACGAACGACACGTTGCGCATCAGCGTTGCCTTATCCATGTGCCGAACGTCCACACCGCCTATTTTCAAACTGCCTTCGCGCACGTCCCAGAAGCGTGGAATGAGCCTTGCGATGGTTGTCTTGCCGCTTCCAGATGCTCCAACCAGCGCAACGGTCTTGCCCTGCGGTATGTCGAGGTCGATGTGGCTTATGGCATCGCGTTCCGCCGCTTCGTATCGGAACGACACATTGCGCAGGCTGACGTCGAAGGCTGCCGCTTTCTCGGGCTCGGAACTCTCTGGAAGCGGCGGCGTGGCGGTGAGTTTCTCCAATCGGTCTATCGCTTCGTTTGCCAGAAAGAGGTTCTGACTGAGGTGCATGGCTTTCATTACGTTGGCTGCAATGATGGGGGCGATGAGCACATACAGCACCATATCGGAAACGATGATGGCAGTTTCGCCGCCGTGCCCTATCAGTATGATGCCCGTAGGCACAAGCAGAAAGGCGAAAGCATTGATGGCTATGGTGTAGGCAGACATGGGCGTGCGCCACAGAAGGGTGTATCTGATGACGAGGTCGCGGTAGTTGATGATGCTGTCGTGAAAGCGTTTGAACGAGAACACCGTCTGTTGGAAGACCTTCACGACGGGTATTCCGCGCACGTATTCCACGGCTTCGGCACTCATTTTCTCCTGTGCGTCGAGGTACATACGCTGGAAATCGTTGTTCTTAGGGTTCATCATGTAGCCCATGATGCCGAAGGCGCACACTATCGGCACCATTGCGGCAATGCCCAACTGCCAGTCTACGGCAAGCAGAAGCACTATGATGCCTATCGGAGCCACCACGCTGCCTGCCACATCGGGCAGTATGTGTGCCACGAAAGTGTGGGTCTGGCTCGAATCTTCGTCTATTATCTTGCGCATGCGCCCCGTGTTCTGCGTGTCGAAAAAGCCCAACGGAACCCGCATCAGCCGTTCCATGGCAGTGCGCCGCATATTGGTTTCGATGCGGAAAGCGGAAAGATGCGAGAGCATGAGGGCGGCAAAATAGAGCAGAACATTCGCCACCGACACCACGAAAGCCGCAATGGCATAGTCCCATACGGGCGTATCGGCAAGGTCTCCGTCGGCAGTGAGCAGCGTGCGCACCACCAACCACAGGAAAATAAAGGGTACGAGCGACAGCAGTCCGTTCACTGCCGACAGCACAACCGAGCAGGGCAGCAACGGCTTGCGCCCTCCCATGTAACGTCCTAAGCGTTTCAGTATTCTTATCATCTTCTTCTATATATGTTAAAAGGTTATTGTTCCTACGGTTTCATCAGCTCTCTCCACCCTGCCATACTGTAAGCGGCATACTGCTCGAGCGCACGGTTCACCTCGCTTTCGTCGTAGTCCTCGTGCTCCACGAGCTCGCAGAAGATGTTCACCCACATAGAACTCGCAATGTGCAGGAAGAAGGGCGATATGTCGATGTTGATGTGCGGATAGCGCGCTTTCATCAGTCGCAGGTATTCCCTGCCTGCTTTCAGCTGGTGCTCGGCTATTCTCTCCTTGTACCCCGCAAGCGATGTGCCTTCGGCATTGAACAGCAACAGGCGCAGCTCGGGGCGGTAAAGCCTCACCATTCGCTTCATTGTGCCGATGTATTCGTTCTGAAAATCGAGTGCGTCGAACACCTCTATGCTGAGGTGCCGCTCCTCGTTGTGCGACAGAATATAGCGGCTCAGCTCGTTGAGCAGCGGCCGCAGCACCTCGCAGAACAGCTCGTCCTTGCTACGGAAGTAGTTGTACACGTTACCAGCAGCAATGCCCGCACGCCGCGCCACCGTGCGGATAGACGTGCTGCGTGCGCCGTGAGCGATGAATTCCTCGCGCGCTACGGCAACGATACGCTGCCGAATGTCGTCTTTCAGTTTCTGCATACGCCCATGAAAACTTTAAATAATGAACCAAGTTCTGTTTTGTTCATAAAAAAATCGCACCGTTTCGTAATCGAACGGTGCGATAGATTGAACAAGCCTATTTGCGCTCTTGCTATATAAATATTGTGTATTCGCATAGTTGCAATGTTTATTTTGCAAAAGTAGCAAAGATATAAAAACACCGCAATACCCAAAAATAAGTATTTTGCAATAAATACTTATGTGTGTTGAATATCTAAATTTATTTTATAAGTCAAACAACATATTGTGGAATAGAATATGAAGAGTTTCAGTTATACAAAATCAATCCCCTCACTTGTAATTCTCCTCCAACATTCTCTCCAAGTCAGAAGCCTTGTAGAGTATCTTGCCTGCAAACTGCGTGTAGGGTATAATCTTCCTATCGCGATAGTCCTGCAAGGTACGGGGACTGATATACAGCCGCTCGCACACTTCCTTACCCGTGAGGAAAAGTTCTCCGGCAAAGAGCGGCTTGTGCGTTTCTGTCACTTCCACAATTCTTTTCCCCACACCTCTTAGCGCCGAAACGACCAATTGCATCTCGTCGCTTTCCATGTTCAAATCTTTTGCCATTTCCATCATATTCTGCTGTTTTTAGGTTTGTCTGTTTTTGCAAGGAGCAGCTATTCCACATCCTCACGTTTGTAATAGCACTTATGCCCAATTTGCGTAAACGGCAGTATGCCCGTATCGCGGTAATGCTGCAAGGTGCGCTTGCTGATGTTCAGCAGCTTGCACACATCTCCGTTGTGCAGCCAATCGGTGTGTTTACTCTTTTCTCCGAATGCTTTGTGACAACATTCTGCAAGGCTCAAGATTTCATCTCGAAGCTTTGCCCAATTGCTTTCTGTAATGACGTAATAGTTCATAATCTTATCTTGTTTTATTGTTTGTTGTTTCTGGTTCTTCCTGTTTACATCTGCAAAGATAATGGCGCATGTACGTCTCTCAAAGCAGCAGGGAACAGTAGGGAAGTATCGGGAACAATAGGGAAAAGAGCAATCCACTTCATCAGTTCGCATTTGCGTTTTCCTGTCCCGTCTTTTTTCTTTCATTGCAAAATTAATATCGGGCATTTCTTATTCCATCACTTTTCATTCACGTGGCAGCTTGTGGCGCTATGACTGGGACAAAAGAGACAGATTGATATTCTCGTTACTACCCAAATGAGGCTAACAAGATAATCAAAGCAAACGACTGCATCTGAAAGCAAACAACGACATCGATATTCCAGCCAACCTTTTCTTCTGACTATCCGATTTTTGCTTAATGAGGCAATAAATGCTCTTCTTTTTGACTTGCTTCCCTAAGAATTTAGCAGCAGACTGACGCAACATTATGCAAGAAGCCTCTGAATGCTTGGAAGTTACGCATTCTCACCCTAACTTCACTCTTGGAAACCAATTCAAGGAAATAATGAAAAGAGAAGCAGATGCAGGCAATATAAACGACAGGCGAAATCACAATCGCAGGGGTAGCTCGTCCAAGAACGCAGAGATAGAAAACTACCTCTCCACACACTACGAGTTCAGATACAACACGGTATTGGGCAGAACCGAATATCGCAGTAAGGGTAATAGTAGTTTTGTAAAGGTTGGTCGCTATGAAATCAACACACTTCGCAGGGAACTTGATTGCGATGAAGGCATAGCGACTTCTGCCGAGAACCTTTATTCCATCATTGAAAGCAGCTTTTCTCCCCGTATCAATCCCGTGCAGGAGTATTTAAAAGGGTTGCCATTGATAGATATAGGTGATAGCAGTAGCTGTGATGATGCTGGTTGTAGGGATAGTAATGTGCCTTCTTTTTCACCGAAAGCAATTTCCGATTTGGCAAGCTGCGTTGTTGTCCGTAATTCTAACAAATGGTTGCCGTATCTTACCAAATGGCTTGTGGCGGTGGTCGCCAATGCGATGGACGACCGTGAGTGCCGTAACCATACCTGCCTTGTACTGACAGGTGAGCAGGGTAAGTTCAAGACAACGTTTCTCGATTTACTTTGTCCACCCAAACTGCACGGTTACAGCTATACGGGCAAGATATATCCACAAGAGAAGGACACACTCACTTATATCGGTCAGAACCTTATCGTAAATATAGATGACCAGCTCAAAGCCCTCAATAAGCGGGACGAAAACGAACTGAAGAACCTTATCACCTGTCCGATGGTCAAGTACCGTATGCCGTATGACAAATATGTGGAGGAGCATCCCCACTTGGCAAGCTTCGTGGCATCGGTGAACGGTAACGACTTTCTTACAGACCCGACAGGCAGCAGAAGGTTTCTGCCCTTTGAAGTTCTATCCATAGACATAGAGAAAGCCAAGCGTATTTCAATGGACAATGTCTATGCTGAAGCTAAAACCCTATTAAAGTCAGGTTTCCGCTATTGGTTTGATGATGAAGAGATTGCCGAACTATACAGAGAGAGTGAGGACTTTCAGGTACAAACCGCTGAGATGGAACTTTTGCTGCGTTGTTTTGAGAAGCCAACGGAGGACGAAAACTATTTGTTAATGACCACTACGGAGATACTCACCTATTTGGGTATTTATACTCACCAACCACTTGTTGCCAAGCGTATGGGCGAAGCCTTGAAAAAAGCAGGATACATAAAGGTGAGCAAGCGAAGAAACGGAGGTAGCCCCATCTATGCCTACAAGATTAGGAAAATCTTGCCCTGCCCGCTCCTTCAGACTTGTAGTAGCCAAATGTAGTAGTATGTGTAGTATCGTCCTATACTAAAAAGTGCTGCTGATTATCAATCACTTATCGCGAAATAGTATGTAGTAAGAAGAATGATGAAAAAGTTTGGAGGGGAAAACTTTGGAAACGGTAAAACCATAAAACAGACAAGCATAAATAATTATCATTCAACCCATTAAAGTATCAAAACAATGAAAGAAGAAGAT
>ENA-OXEE01000842-OXEE01000842.1-human-gut-metagenome-genome-assembly--contig:-NODE-842-length-12080-cov-20.6458_pt1 | contig 12080 bp, 10 predicted proteins | sample MGYA00249824_ERZ652242 | MGnify/ENA primary metagenome ERZ652242 (study PRJEB26925, sample SAMN05826943) | human gut metagenome | biome: ENVO:2100002; feature: ENVO:00000062; material: ENVO:00002003... | reverse complement strand
CGAGATGTAGCTCCGTCTCGTGGGCTCGGAGATGTGTATAAGAGACAGTTATACTCCCTCTTATATCGGAATCTTATTATGTTGGTTAAAAGCCTTTTTAGGTAAAGCAAGACGGTTTGTAAAAAGGTAAATAAGCTTTGTATATGAAAAAAAAATTTGGTTACACAGCAGTTATCCGTACGCTGGGAACAGCGCATGAGAAATACCAGCAATTACTAAATTCATTAAATAGCCAAACAATAAAGCCTGATAAAATTTTAGTTTACATAGCTGAGGGATATGCTATTCCCAAGGAAACGATAGGTTGGGAACAATACATTGTTGTTAAAAAAGGTATGGTAGCACAGCGGGCTTTGCAGTATGAGGAGGTAGAGAGCGAATACATATTGTTTCTTGATGATGATTTATCTATTGCTGAAGATTGTGTAGAAACTATGTTTGCTTTGTTACAGAGAGAAGGTGCGGATGTGATATCCCCAGATATTTTCTCGCATGCCAATCGTCCTTTTAGGGCTGAGATACTTCCTTTCCTTTCAGGGAGAATGGTTGCTCGGTGGCATGATGATTATTGGGGATATAAAGTAATGAGAAATTCGGGCTTTTCTTACAATGCTTCTCCAGTTAAAGACGTATATTGGTCTCAGACAAATGCAGGGGCTAGTTTCCTTTGTAGAAAAAAAGATTTTTTGAATATTCATTTTGAAGATGAACTGTGGATGGATAGATTAAAATATGCGTGGGGAGATGATCAGGTGATGTATTATAAAATGTATCTATCAGGATTGAAACAACTGACATGGTATAAGCATGGTTTTACACATTTGAATGCAGAAGCTGCGATGATAAGTGAAGAAAAAGAAATGTGGCTTATATATTCCATTTTTTGGTTTAAGACTGTTTTTTGGCATCGTTTTATTTATCTTCCTGATAAATTAATCTTCAGCAAACTATGGAGTTTGTTGTGTATTGGTTACACTTTAGGATTTGCATTTGCAATGCCTTTACTGAAGTTGAACATGAAGCAATTCAAATTGCGATACAGAGCAATGAACGATGCAATATGCTTTATTAAAAGCGGTGATTATAAAAAAATACCTTTAATAAAGGAATTCGTAAAATGAATGTTATTCCCATTGTATTTGCATTTGATAATAATTTGATCCTGCCAGCTTGTGTCTGTATCTCGTCTCTGATGATAAACGCAAAGGAGGATACGTTTTATGATATATTCATTCTTCATTCCGTTCGTGAGAAGTTAGATAAGAGCATGTTGGACACACTTCCTCAGCATTATTCTAATTGTAAGATTCAATATCGATGCGTGGATGGAACTTTCGAAAATGCTTTTGAGATACGGGGAATTACTACTCCTGCCTATTATCGGTTGTTGATTCCTGATTTGATACCTGAATACGATAAGATTATTTATTCTGATGTGGATGTGATTTTTCGAATGGACTTATCTGAATTGTATCAGATAGATTTGAAAGATTATTTATTGGCAGCAACTAAAGATATTGGTATTAATTTAAGTAAAGATGGGAAAAAGTATATAACATCTGTATCAGGTTTAGTTCAAGGTGATTATCTCCAGTCTGGATTCATTGTCATGAATACAAAAAAGATGAGAACGGAGAATGTCGTATCGCAATTTCGCATATTGTCTCAACAAAAATATAGGTTTCAGGATCAAGATATATTAAATCTCGTATGTAAAGGCAGGGTACTTTATGTAGAACCTTATTATAATATGACGGACTATTCTTTTGATTATTTTGTTCGCAAACCTGAATTATTGAAATATATTTACTCGGTTTGTGATATAGAATATGGGTTGCAGTATGGAAACATTCATTATAATGGACATAAGCCTTGGAAAGAATATAGTGTTAATTTTGATATTTGGTGGGAATATTATCGAAATTCTCCCGTTTTTGATCATGAATTTTATTTCCGTTTTTTCTGTGAAAAGATTGAATTGTTCGATAGGCTGTCGTTTTGGAAAAGAATAAAGATTTTAGTTCGGTATTTTTTACATGGTCGTATAAAGTGATATGAGTTTAATTGAGCATTTAAAAAGTATAAAGATATTTGCGTATATTTGGAGGAGAATTCGTCATTGTCTGATTGTCCGGAAACAAAAAAAGGTAAGTAGATTGTGCTGTTCTTTAATTAATGATTATTATTCAGGTAAGATAGAACATATAAACTTCACTCCCAAAAGGAAGATGCAATCTCCTTATATTATTTGGCAATATTGGGGGCAGGGATTTGATGAACAAAATCTTCCAGAATTGGTTAAGATATGCTTTGATTCAATAGATAGATGTAAGGGAACATGCGAAGTTATTCGTTTGTGTGATAACAATATTTCTGATTATTTGGATTTGCCTTTGTTCGTAAAACAAAGAAAAGAGCATTTTTCGAAAACCTTTTTTTCGGATCTTTTGCGTTTGTGCTTATTGACCGCTTATGGCGGTGTGTGGATAGATGCAACCGTTTTATTGACAAAACCATTACCAGACAGGTTTTTTAAGTATGACTATTTCATGTTTCAAAGGGATGATAACGAAACAGATAAGAAGTATTGGGAGAATGCATTTGCAGCCTATTGGGGATGGGATAAGAGTTTTAAGGTGCGTTGTCTAAATAGTGTATTCTTTGCCCAAAAAGGTTGTTCGCTTGTGGTCGGCTTAACAAATATGTTACTACATGTGTGGAAAGAATGTGAAGCCATTCCGTATTATTTTTTCTTTCAAATATTATATCAGGAAGTGATACAAATTAAACCGGATTATAGATGTCCAATAGAAAGTGATTGCAATATACATCTGCTGCAACAAATTGTTTATGACAATTACGACAAAATTAGTTGGGATAAGGTTTTAAGTTATGGCATTCATAAGTTGTCTTATAAAGCTCAGAATTTAGATCGTTTGAAAGAAATTATAAAAACTTGTCAAAGTTGATAAGATGAATTATCGTAAGCATGCCTATTTGATATTGGCTCATAATGAATTGCCATTGTTAGAGTTTTTGGTGTCTTGTTTGGATTATGAGGAAAATGATATTTATATTCATATAGATAGAAAGGCATCCTATGATGGAACTTCCATAAAAACAAAAAAGAGCAAATTGATTTTTTTACCGGAACGTTGGGATGCAAGATGGGGTGATATAACCTTGGTACAAATTCAACTAGAGCTGTTGGAATTGGCTTTCCAAAAAGGAATCTATGTATATTATCATTTCTTGTCTGGTGTCGATTTGCCTTTGAAGAGTCAAAAATATATCCATTCATTTTGTCTAGAAAATAGAGGGAAAGAATTCATTGGGTTTGTAAATGATCGGGACATTGAATCGGAAATTAATAGGAGGATGCGTTATCACCACATCTTTGCTAAGAGATTTCAAAACCGTAATGTATTTATACGTTTATTGAGGAAACTTTTTTTGGAAATACAGATAATTGGAGGTTTTGTAAGAAATAAGCAGATTCATTTCAGAAAAGGACCTCAGTGGTGTAGCATAACAGATGATTTTGCCGCTTATTTGTTGAGTTGTAAACCAGAGATTATGCGTATATTCTCGCATACATATGCGCCAGATGAGTTTTTTGTTCAGACAATCTGTTGGAATTCAAGATTTAGAGAACGCATCTATAATCCAGATGATGAATTTGAAGGATGCTTGCGATTTATCAATTGGAAAAATGGAATTTTGCAACCGTTCAATGATTCCGATATAGATAGGATGTTTAAGTCGGATAAATGGTTTGCTAGGAAATTTAACAGTAAAGACGTGGATGTGCTTAATGACTATAAACGGTATTATGAGGCTTATATATCAAGATGGTGAGCAATGAAATAAGTATAAAGGTATCTGTGATAGTCCCTATTTATAAAGTAGAGAAGTTTATATCACGTTGCGTCCTATCTTTGATGAACCAGACGTTGGAGGAAGTAGAGTTTATTTTTGTAAATGATGCGACCCCTGATAACAGCATGCGTTTGTTGAAAGAAATAATTGTACTCTATCCAAACCGTAAGGCGCAGGTTCATTTGATAGACCATATAGAGAATTGTGGATTGCCGGCAGCTCGCAATACGGGACTTCGTTTGGCGAATGGGGAATATATTTTCCATTGCGATAGTGATGACTTTTTAGATTCTGATGCATTGGAGCAAATGTATCGGGCAGCTAAAGAAAATGAAGCGGATATTGTTTGGACAGATTGGTATCTTTCATTTAAGAAAAATGAAAGGTATATGAAACAACCTTGTTATGCAACTCCCATAGAAGCTCTTAAAGGCATGTTAAGTGGAAGTATGAAGTATAACGTATGGAACAAATTAATCAAGAGGGAACTTTACATCTCTAATGAAATCTTTTTTCCAGATGGTTATGGAATGGGAGAGGACATGACAATTATTCGTCTGTTTTCATGCGCAAAAAAAGTAAGTTATATTCCGAAGGCATTTTATCACTATGTTAAACTGAATAACGGAGCTTTTTCACAGACATATTCTGAATGTCATTTGTTGGAATTGAAACACAATGCGCAAGAAACATTGGCATATTTGAAAAATAAGTATGGGAATAGATTGGAAGAAGAATACGAGTTCTTTAAACTAGATATAAAATATCCTTTTTTAATCACTGATAAATGGAGCAAATATAAATTATGGCAAATATGGTATCCAGAAGCTAATCGATATGTATCAATGAATAGGAATGTGTCTGCGAGAAGGCGAATCATTCAGTTACTTGCCAACAAACGGCAATATTGGCTGGTTTTCCTATATTATAAGTTAGTGAATAAGTTTATGTATGGAATAATATATAGATGATGAATAAAATAGCGTTAGTAGCATTAACTATTATACTTTTAAGTTTCTATTTTTTTCCTTTCTCGCCTCGTGCGATACCTGTCATAAATACAAAGATGTTATTGGGTGGTATAGGATTGTTTGTAATTTGTATAGCATTGGCCAAAAATAGGGATGCAGTAATCGATAGGAATTTCTTTTTTTTATCGGTAATTGCAGGGATTATTTCATTGATTGGATTATTTTCTGTGTATTATAATAATACAAATGATTATACTTACGTTTCTTACATCATTTCCATGTGGGTGTGGCTGAGTGCTGCTTATGTCGTTGTCTCTTTTATGAGATGGGTACACGGATCTGCTTCTATCTTTTTGTTATGTAACTATTTGATTGGAGTATGTGTCGCTCAGTGCATTTTGGCCTTATTGATAGATTTTTTCGAACCGATAGGGAATTTCGTATATTCTATCATAGATGAGGTTACTGCGGATTTTATGAATGAAAAAGACCGTTTGTCTGGTTTAGGTGCAGGATTGGATGTTGCAGGAACTCGTTTTTCTGCTGTTTTGGTTATCATTGCTTTTATGTGTGCAAAATATCAATTGATAAATTCCAAGTACTTGTATTTCTATATTGCAGCTTTTTTAATCATAAGCATAGTGGGTAATATGATTTCTCGGACAACTTCCATAGGGATGATTATTGGTATATTATATTTTGCATTTTCTGCGAAACTAAGCATATTCAATTCATTAGCGAAACGATTTTGGATGTCACTTTTATTGATGGTGGTGTTGTTTACACCTATTGTAATATATGCTTATTTGAATATACCGGAATTTTATCAAAATTTGCGTTTTGGTTTTGAGGGATTCTTCAGCCTTTGGGAAAAAGGAAGATGGGAAGTTACTTCAAATGATGTTTTGAAAAATATGTATGTTTTTCCTGAAACAGCTAAAACATGGTTAATAGGAGATGGATATTTTAATAATCCAGTGGGTATTGACCCTTATTATACGGGTGAAGTGTGGAAAGGTTTTTATATGTCAACAGATGTAGGATATTTGCGCTTTATCTTTTATTTCGGCATTTTGGGATTATTGGCGTTTATCTATTTTATGTATAGGGTTGCAAAAACATGTGTAACTAAATTTCCAACTTATAAGGTGCTGTTTGGGTTGTTGTTAGTCATTAATTTTATTGTCTGGTTGAAAGTCTCGACAGATATATTTGTCGTTTTCGCCCCTTTCCTTTGCATCAGTCAGGAAGAAAATGATGCTTACATGGAGCGGATTGCTTTGCAAGAGAAATCAGAATAGCATAACGGATGGCGGAGGGCTTGACGGAATAAAGTCTTGATTTGTTTTGCGGGGATAAAGGATTTCTTTATCTTTGCGATAGACAGCATAAGGAAAAGACCATGGATGCAACGCGTAAAAGATATCCTATAGGAATACAGACATTCTCTGAAATCAGGAAAGGAGGCTATCTGTATGTTGACAAGACGGAATATGTGTATCGTATGACGCATAGTGACGGGAAGTATATGTTCTTGAGCCGTCCGCGCCGGTTTGGCAAGTCATTGTTGACCAGTACGCTTTCTGCCTATTTTGAAGGCAGACGGGAACTCTTTACCGGTCTTGCCATTGAACGTATGGAAAAGGAATGGATTTCTTATCCGGTGTTGCATTTTGACATGAGCTTGGGCAAGCACATGGATAAGGATGCCTTGAACCGTTATTTGCATAATCTTTTGCGGAACAATGAACAGCGGTTGGGGATAAGCACCTGTGGGGCGGAGGATGTGAACGTAAGGCTTGCCAATCTGATTATGGATACATGCAGGCAGACGGGAAAGCAAGTGGTTGTGTTGATTGACGAATATGACGCTCCGCTGCTGGATGTGGTGCACGAAGATAGGAATTTGCCGACACTCCGGAACGTAATGCGTAATTTTTACAGTCCTTTGAAAGCGTGTGACCCCTATCTACGCTATGTATTTCTGACAGGAATCACAAAATTTTCGCAGTTAAGCATCTTTAGTGAGTTGAACAACATCCGGAATATCAGCATGGAGGAGGCTTACGCTGATATTTGCGGCATTACGGAACAGGAAATGAAAGCGCAAATGGGTAACGAGCTGAACGAATTTGCCGGAAAGTTGCAGATGTGTACGGATGAGGCGCTTGAAGCATTGAAAGCGCATTATGACGGGTATCATTTCACATGGCCTTCGCCGGATATTTACAATCCGTATAGTTTGCTGAATGCTTTCAGTAATGGGAAATTAAATTCGTATTGGTTTGGCAGCGGGACACCGGCTTATCTGGTAGAGATGTTGCGTATGTTTGACGTATTGCCTTCTGAAATAGGTCCTGTAGAGGCAATGGCTGCTGATTTTGATGCTCCTACGGAATCTTTGGAGAGTGTTATTCCTTTGCTTTACCAAAGCGGATACATTACTATCAAGAACGGGAATCCGCAGACGGATTTGTATGTGCTGGATATTCCGAACAAGGAAGTGCGCATGGGACTGATGAGAAGTCTTTTGCCAAACTATGTGAGCAGGCAGACAAGGAATTGTAATATTACTGTGGTAAAAATGTCGGTCGCTATCAGTGAAGGACGGATGGATGATGCCTTGCGTCTGCTTCAGACTTTTTTGGGAACAGTTCCTTATTGTGACCATACGGATTACGAAGGTCATTATCAGCAAATGCTGTATATCATATTCAGTATGTTGAGCTATGAAGTGGATGTAGAGGTACGTACGCCTCATGGGCGTGTGGATGTGGTATTGAAAACACGGAATGCCTTGTATCTCATGGAACTGAAACTTGACAAGAGTGCCGATGAAGCCATGGAGCAAATCAATCTGAAGAATTATTCGGAACGGTTTGCCTTGTGTGGCTTGCCCATTGTGAAAGTAGGTATTAATTTTAATACCCGGAAAGGAACGATTGAAGATTGGATGATAGCCTCTGCCTGATAGAGTAAGAGGCATCATCTGCTACTGGCAGAAAAACGATTGAAATGCTTGGCGAAGCATACCTATTGAATAAAATCTGAAATGAAAATCATTTGCTGCACACATTCTGTCTGTAATCCTGGAGGGATGGAGCGGGTATTGGTCAATAAGGTGACGTATCTGGTGGAGAAGCTTCACTGGGATGTATCCATTGTAACGACTGACCAAAAGAACCGTCCGGCTTTTTATCCGTTGCCGGAAGGAGTGCGGATGACAGACTTGGGCATTAACTATTCGGACGATAACGTCAAGCATCCTATAGGAAAGATTTTCGGATATTTATTAAAAAGACGTACGCATAGAAAACGGCTTACGGAGTTATTGATGAAGGAGAAGGCAGATATTGTGGTATCGCTGTATCCGTCGGAATCTTCGTTTATCCCAGAGATAAAGGACGGCAGCAAAAAAGTATTGGAATTGCATTATTGTAAATTTTTCCGGTTGCAATACGGACGTGGTGGTTTATTGGGATTGATAGACCGCTGGCGGACAAAGCAGGATGAGCGGATTGTAAGCCGATTTGATAGATTTGTTGTATTGACTAAGGAAGATAAAGGTTACTGGGGAGACTTGCCGAATATTGAGGTGATACCGAACGCAGCTAAATTTATAGGCAATACTTATTCGGATGTATTGAGACACCGGGTGATAGCTGTAGGCAGAATGGATTATCAAAAAGGATTTGACCGCTTGATATGTGCATGGGAAGTTATTCAACAACATGAACAATTTAAAGATTGGCATCTCGACATCTTTGGGCAAGGAGAATGGCGGGATATGTTGCAACAAATGATTGAGTCACGTGGATTGCAACATTCGGTAAGATTGAATTCTCCGACAAAAGCGGTAGGAAAAGAGTATGCGGATAGTGCCATGTTAGTGATGAGTTCCAACTATGAAGGTTTTCCTATGGTGATGATTGAAGCAATGGCTTGTGGGCTTCCTGTGGTTTCTTTTGATTTTAAATGCGGTCCAAAAGACATTATAAATAACAACGAGAACGGCATTTTGGTTCACAACGGGGACATTCAAGGATTGGCTGATGCGATGATGAAGCTGATGGAGGATGAAAATCTTCGGAAGCGGATGTCGGAAGAGGCGAAGAAGGTGGTTGACACGTATTCGGAAGAAACGGTGATGAAACAGTGGACGAAACTGTTCGAATCTTTAATTAAGAAATGAAAAGGCTGTTGCAGATAAATCCGGTAGTACGGGTTTCGACTTCTACGGGACGCATTATGCAGGAAATCGGGGAATTGGCGATGCGGAATGGTTGGGAAAGTTACGTAGCTTATAGTAAAGGGCGTGATGGAATCCGGACTTGTGCTTCGCATACGATTCCGGTTGGCAATAAATGGGACACATGGATGCATGGATTGGAAACCCGATTGTTGGACCGTCATGGATTGGCATCGGTTTCAGTGACGTACGATTTCATCAAGCACCTGAAAGAGATTTCTCCGGATATTGTTCATATTCATAATATACATGGCTATTTTCTGAATTATCCGGTTTTATTTGAGTATTTGAGCAAGAGTGGCATTCCCGTGGTATGGACGGTGCACGACTGTTGGTTGTATACGGGGCATTGTTATTATTATTCGTATATACGATGTAACAAATGGAAAAACGGATGCGGGGCTTGTCCGCAGAAAAGAAAGTTTCCGGCCAGCTGGTGGCTGGACCGTTCCGCGCGGAATTATCAGGATAAACGGGAGACATTTACAGCAATGCCGCATGATAAACTGACGATTGTGCCTGTATCTGATTGGATAAGAGGGGAGATGAGCCGTTCGTTTTTGAAGGGTTATCCTTTTCGGGTAATTCATAACGGCATCGATACTGAGGTGTTTACGGTGTATGGTGCAGATGAAGTGAAGCGGAAATACGGCTGGCAAGGCAAGCATGTTCTGTTGGGTGTTGCCAGTATTTGGAGTGAAGAAAAGGGATTGCCTGATTTTATTAAATTGGCTCAACAGCTACGAGATGATGAAATGATTGTTCTTGTGGGTGTAACGGAAGAGCAGAAAAGTCAGTTGCCACAGAATGTGTATGGTATTCGTCGTACGGAAAACATTCGGGAATTGGCGCAATTATATAGTGCGGCGGATGTGTTTGTGAATCCTACTTGGCAGGACAATTATCCTACGGTCAATATGGAAGCAATCGCTTGTGGTACTCCGGTGGTAACTTATCGGACGGGAGGAAGTGTTGAGGCTGTAACGGAAGATACGGGTTTCATTGTGGAACAAGGCGATGTCAAGGGATTGTTGGATGCGGTACGGGTAATAGAACAATATGGAAAACATTATTATGCGGACCGTTGCCGAAAATATGCACTAGCGAATTTCCGTAAAGAGGACCGGTATGCCGATTATCTGAAGTTATACGAAGAATTGCGTACAAATAGAATATAACCGTTTCTTTAACACTAAATTCAGTAATTTCTCTACAGTTTTGCGGCAATAACCGAAAAGTTTCTTATCTTTGCCTTTGCAGATCTTTAAAAGGAATAATCATGATTACCCCGTCAAGAAAAAGATATCCGATAGGCATACAGACCTTCTCAGAAATCAGGAGAGGGGACTATGTGTATGTCGACAAGACCGCTTATGTGTACCGGATGACTCATTCGGACGCAAAATATATGTTCTTGAGCCGTCCTCGCCGCTTTGGGAAGTCGTTGTTGGTAAGTACGCTTCATGCTTATTTTGAAGGCCGGAAGGATTTGTTTGAGGGGCTTGCCATCGAGAAGTTGGAGACGGAGTGGCAGGAATATCCTGTGCTGCACTTTGATATGAGTTTAGGGAAGCACATGGACAAGGATGCCTTGAACCGTTACCTGCACAATCTCCTGTTGCGCAATGAACAGAGATTTGGGATAGATACGCGTGATGAGGTGGATGTGAACGTAAGGCTTACCAACCTGATTGTAGCTATCTGTCAACAGACAGGCAAGCAGGTGGTTGTGCTGATAGACGAATATGACGCGCCTCTTCTAGATGTGGTGCATGAAGAGAAGGATCTGCCGGTACTGCGTAACGTGATGCGTAATTTTTACAGTCCGTTGAAAGCGTGTGATCCTTATCTGCGTTATGTGTTTCTGACCGGAATTACGAAATTCTCCCAGCTAAGCATATTCAGTGAGCTGAACAATATCAAGAATATCAGCATGGATGAGGCTTATGCAGCGATATGTGGAATCACGGAAGAGGAGTTGAGGGTTCAGATGCATGACGGTCTGGAGGTGCTTGCCTATAAATTGCAAACAACCCCGGAGGAAATTCTTGCGGTAGTGAAAGAAAATTATGACGGCTATCACTTTACCTTACCTTCACCGGATATCTATAATCCGTATAGCTTGCTGAACGCATTGAGTGACGGGAAGCTGGACTTTTACTGGTTCGGCAGCGGCACGCCCACTTATCTGATAGAGATGCTGCGTAAGTATCATGTGATGCCTCAACAGATAGGGAACCGGAAAGCTTTATCTACATCGTTTGATGCCCCTACGGAACGCATGACGGATATAACCCCGTTGCTTTATCAAAGCGGTTATATAACGATTAAGGGTTATTCTGCAATCACCCGGCTGTATACCTTGGATATACCTAACAAGGAAGTTCGTATAGGATTGATGGAAAGTCTGCTTCCCAATTATTTGCATGAAAAGACCATAGACGGATTAACGACAGTGGCATTTCTGTATGAGGCGATATCCGAGGAACGTATGGATGATGCCTTGCGTTTGCTTCAGGAATTCTTTTCAACGATTCCTTATTGTAATCATACGGCATACGAAGGCCATTACCAGCAATTGCTTTATGTTGTATTCAGTCTGTTAGGACGGTATGTGGACGTAGAGGTACATACTCCCCGTGGTAGAGTGGACGTAGTGCTTCGTACATCTACAACGTTGTATCTGATAGAATTGAAATTAGATAAAAGTGCGGGCGACGCGATTGAGCAAATCAATCTGAAGAATTATGCGGAGCGTTTCGCTTTGTGCGGCTTGCCGATAGTGAAGGTCGGCATCAACTTTGATAGTGAAAAAGGGACTATTGAGGATTGGAAAATAGTTAATAATTAATAGTGAATAATTAGTAGGGGGAGATTGTTGTCTGTTATTAATTGTTCATTGTTAACTAATTGATTGTTATTTATCTTAGAAACTGTTTTGAATTGATTCAAGAATAATGTTACAGTCTCCTTAAAATTTG
>ENA-OXEE01000841-OXEE01000841.1-human-gut-metagenome-genome-assembly--contig:-NODE-841-length-12092-cov-10.4141_pt1 | contig 12092 bp, 14 predicted proteins | sample MGYA00249824_ERZ652242 | MGnify/ENA primary metagenome ERZ652242 (study PRJEB26925, sample SAMN05826943) | human gut metagenome | biome: ENVO:2100002; feature: ENVO:00000062; material: ENVO:00002003... | reverse complement strand
TGCCGCCCTTGTCGGCGGCGGGAAGGCGGGAAACGCGCAGGGAATCCGGCCCGGTAACGCGGCTGTCTTCAAACCGGAGGATAGCCGCGGCCATCTTTCTTTCTGTAGGGTTCATTTTTTAGTCTGATGCTCAAGGTTGGAAAGGCGGAGGTCTATTGTCCTCAAGACCTCCGTCTGAATAGCGTAGTTTTTGGTCTGCTCTGCCAGAAAGCTCTTGAAATCGTTGTAAATAAGCGCCATGCCGACAAACCCACTCATGAGAACGACAATCAGTAGCGTCAAGATACCGTTCTTGCCGTCCAAAACTGCGCGGACAGTATTGACCACACGCAGAACCCAATCTATCGGCTGGCACATGATCTTACTTTTTCAGGGATTGCACGACGGGCGGAACGTCCGTTTCCGGCTGTGCTTGGGAATAGGAAATATGCCCCTGCTCAATGACGAGGCAGGAGCCGTCCTTGCATACGACCGTCTTGTCCGGCGTTACATCCACGGAATGACCGCAGCCACCCAGCAAAGCGGAAGCCGCATAGGCCGCCCCTGCCAGGACTACCCACAAAAGGCGTTCCCACCACTTCAGGCCGGTTTTAGTTTTACTCTTTTCGTAGGCATCTTTCATGCCCTGCTTCCCCGCCTCAAGGGCGGCCTGCTTTTGCTCGTCACTTAACTTACTCATGGTTTTGCTCTGTGAAATATTTAAAAAACGCCACGGCGGCGGGGTCATCAATGATGAACTCCGGATATTGATACGGGGTGAAAAACCGGCGCCCCCCTTGCTCATTAACCGCCTCAACATCCAGCGCAACCTCATCCTTCCGCCCGATGGGGGTATACGGGTCATCCTCATTATAGACAGTCGCCGTCATTAGATGCGCCCACACCTGGGAGGCCTGCCACGGCTCCGCCAGCCCCACCAGAGCGGCAACTACCGCCTGCATGGCCGGTGTCTGGTCCGCTGGTATCTCGTCCTGCGTATAGCGGTCTATGCGGGTGTACCCTTCCTCGTCCTGATAGACGGCCGTCAGGGTGAATTCTCCCCATTCGCCGGGCCGGGGAAACTGAATCTGTATTTCTGCATTCATGGTTCTTCAATGGGGGTGTTAATGTCCATAAAATCCGCCGTTTCTTCCGTTTCAATGGCGTTTTCCGCTATCGCTTCCAGGCCATAATAAACCGGGTTGACGTTGCCGGGCTGGTAATTGGTGCGTTCCGCAGAGCCGACAAAAACGTTGACAGATCCACCGGAAATTCCCGGAATGTCCGTTACGAGTGTGGAAAATCCCGTGCCCGTTTCAAAAGTAGTCACTCCGCGAACCGTGGCAATTTTCCAGAGATTCTGACTGGACCCGCCCCCGGTCAGTAGATACAAAGAGCCGTAAGCCTCACCATAATCTCCGGCATTGTAGGACCGCGGCGCAGATTGCTGATATATAACTTTGTTAACAATATAGGGGATTGGCTCGTTTTGCGACGATGGAATAAAACTGGTTGTGGTCTTTACCTGCCATTCCCGCGTGGTTTCGGCGGCGTAGATTTCCCGGACGCGTACGACATACCCGCCGCGGACCGTATCGCGCACGTTGTCAAACGTAATATCCAGCATTTCCCCGGTATTATAGGCCAGATCATTTCCGGGGATGATGCTGTACGATTCCAGCGTCAAATCTTTCCGTACTGTCTTTGCCCCCCGGCCTAAGCCAACAGTCACTTTCCCCGCATTCGTTAATTGCCAGGGGATGGCAAAACCTGCGAAACTGGAATAATTCCACTGGCCTTTAGGACCCGCAAAGTAATGAACAATCGTGCTGTGCGTCCCGGACGGTACGTTCGTCTGCGCATACTGTCCGGGGATGGAAACGGTAGTTGCCGCCGTCCCCGTCGCCGTTATCGCGCCCGTGTCCAGATAAGCAGGCAGGGTAAAAAGGCCCGTCACGCCAGCCATTCCGGCGGCATACAGGCGGTTGACCGCTGACGTATCGGTCGGCGCACCCACGGCAAGCGGAATGTTGATGCCTCCGTTGGCGTTGACGGTCCCCGCCGCCGTCAGACCTCCGGCCAGCGTCATGTTGCCGGATGCGTCCACCTGCGGCATGGCCGCCAGAGCATTAGCCGCCGCCGTGGCGGAGTTGGCCGCGCTGGTGGCAGATGTTGAGGCATTATCGGCAGCCGTGGACGCGGTGGCGGCGGACTGGCCAGCCGTCCGCGCCGCAGCCTCGGCGGTCGCGGAGGATTGACGCACATCCCGCCCCAGGCTATCCAGTTGCCTAGCGGTGGCCAGCTCCAGCCCTCCCAGGGTGATTCCGTCGTCATAGTCCACTACCACGGTCATCAGCGGGGCCATCGTGCCGTTCACGGCGGGCGGGTTAGCCACCTCCGCCACCAGGCCGCGACCAGGGACGGACGGAGTAAGTACGGCGTGCATGCCCAGCGCGTAGGGCGTCATCTCCGTCCCCTCACACACCTGGATAATAATGACATCCCCGCGTTGCAACGTAACGCCCGGCGTAAATACCCACGTGGCCGTCTGGCCGCTGGACAGGTTGGACACATAGGCGGAGGTGCCAATCAGGCTGTAAGCTCCGTCCACCAGCTTCCAAATCCGCAGGCAATACTGATTCAGGGCGGGATTGTCAAAAAAATACACGGTTGAAATACTCGTCAGGCGGCAGCTGTCGGGCAGATGCCCGGCCAGTATCTCGTCTCCCCACGTCATCGCATAGCCTCCCACGATGGTCCAGGTGTCGGCGGCGTCTCCGCTGGACAAAGAGGATTGCCCGGTCGCGGCTTCCAATTCCACTCCCGCATCCTTGAGCGCGGCGGGCAATTTATTTGCTACAGCCTCATTGACCAATTCCCCGCTTTCCACCTGGCCTTCCAGCGTTTCCACAAGCTGCTTTGCTTCATCCCGGGCCGCTTCGGCTTGTCGTACAAGCTCCTCGACCACAATGGACGGGTTTTCCACAATGGTCACGGAGCCGTCTTCCGTTTCGGGGATGGAGACATCAAGTGCACCAGCTACGGCCGCAGCATCTTCCGTTCCATCCGGAGGTGTAACGCGAGACACTACATGCACGGCTCCCTTCAACAAGGGGTATTCTTTGCCCGATGCGTCGGTCAGAAAAATATCATAAGCGCCGCATCCGGCGGCCAGCCTCGGCCATGTCACCAATGCCGCACTCGCCCCCGTAACGGCACAGTCCAGCATGATCACCCCATCCTGTACTACCGCTCCGCGTAGCGTCATGCCGCTGATGTCCATATCCTCACCGGATGGAGAAATAAAATGCAGCGCAAGAGACTGCGGCAGGGATTCCGTGGCGTGTATGTTGTAGTTGGCGGCTTGCCTCATGCACGCATTATCGCCCCAACGCGAGGGAGGGTACAACAATGTCAAAATGGGCTACGAACAGTCCTAAATGGGATAAAATTTCCCCGTATGTTTGACGGCGTGCTGACTCTTGCCCACAATGGGCCTGTTGCCCTCTCCTGTCCAAACTCCGGAAACTCCACGAAAGGAAGCCCATATAGCCCCCAGCAAGGCGTCCGCGCGGTCAGGAGAAGACAGGTTGCGAGCCTTCATCTTGTCCTTCTTCTCGTTCCTGAGCCTGGAATCGTCCGCATATTCCTTCTTGCGGGTGGTCAACTGCATGTAAAGCTTCTTGTCCGGGAGCCTGGACCTGATATGCACTCGCCCGGTCATGAGTTCCAGTCCGGCGTCATTCCAGCATTCCGCCGAGAGATTGATGTAGCGGTCGCGGTCTTCCGGAGGGTTGTTCCCAAAGAACTCATTCGGATACCAACCTGATTCATTAAAATCGCTGATGACAGCCAGGCCCATGCCCGGAGCGTCCACCCACAAATCACAATCCGCAATGCCCAACCCCTTGAGGGTGGCAATGCACTTGCGGACACTCTGCACCGTGTCCCGCTGTCGTTCCGCGTATTCAATCCAGGCTTCGTTTCCGTCGCAGATGGCAAGGACTGTTTCATCCCCGCCCGCGGCAATGTCCAGGAAGGCCACGGGGCGCCCCCTGCGCGGCTCGTAGGGCTGCCGCTGACCCCATTCCAGTTTTCCAGGGTCAATGATGTACAAATCTCCTTCCAGCGTGAATTCCGCCAGCACGACGGAACGGAAATAGGAATCATCCTCATTACCCCCCACACGGGCCAGAATGCGGTCAATGCGCTCCTGGGAGATATGGGGGCAATCAAAGGCCGTTACCACCATCGGACAGAAGAGGTCTTTTTCCTCGTGGAAACAGCGATAAAATTGCCCTTCCGGCTTGCCTGGGGATGAAAGGTAGATGCAGAATTGAAGCATACATCGTTCAATGGCGTCAAAGATTTCATCAGGAACCGTCTTTGCCTCGTCCACCACGAAAAACACGGGGGAGGAAGGATCATCTCCGGTAAACTCGTCAACGTCAAACAGACGGGCTTTCTTCTCGCTGCGGGGGTCTTCCTCATCCTGTTCCTTCCGCTCATCCTTGAATTCGTCCGTCACACGCCCGTGCCAGCCTTCCGCCTTCCCGGCGTGGTTGGTGGAAAAGCCTTCGATGAATCCCCCTTCCGGCGTTTCCACGCGGCAATTCTTGAGCCATTTCCAGCCCGCAAGGGATGGGTTGTTCCGGTGCCGTTCCAGGGCAGGCCAGAGCTGGTTTTTTACCTGGCGCCATGAGCCGGACGTAATAGGCATACGCCCACGGGGGTAGCGCCAGAGAAACCATAGGGCAAGGATACCAATTACCTTGTCCGTCTTGCCGGAACCATTAGCAGCGCGCAGGGCAACCCGCTTTCCCCGGGCAGCCCTTTCAAGGGCCCGCATCTGCCATTTGTACAGCCCTGTTTCCCCCAGAATCAGGGCGGCAAAGATGACGGGAGAGTCTTCCGGCCTGACCGGAGCCCCTAGCTTTCTTCCTCTTCGGACCATATTTCTCTCAAGGCTGTCACTAACGGAACGATTGCTTCTGCTGGAAGTTTATGGGTCACCTCTACGTTTTTTTCTCCACCTTCCAGAGCCAACGCCGCACGGTCTCCGTACTTCTTCGGCATCAGCTTGGCAAGCATCCATTTGAGCGTGTCTATTTCCAACTTGACCGCCTGCAACATGGTTCCCCCTATTTCGGCACGTGGGGCCACTTCATGCCCTTTCTCCACAAGGTCAAGCAACTTGTCTTCTAGGGCGGCAAGCCGTTCCTCGCACGCGCGCGCGTATTGGTTTGCAAAATCCGCGTTCTCTCTGGCCCAATTCATCACCGTGGGATGGGGAATGCCTTCCTTTTCGGCAGCCTTCCTCAGACTATCCCCGCAACGTATATGACCGCAAATGCGTTCAGAGAGGGCAGCGCTATACCTGGAAACATTTCCCTTCTTCCCGGTCCTCTCTTTCTTCATTTCGCATACTCCTTGTTGATTTTTTCCCACCCTGCCGGGGGTATATCGTCCTGGCGGGGAACGTACGCCTTTCCGGAGAGTTTCACATATCCTTCAATCCAGCGCAGCCCTTCCGCGTCAATACAGCGTTCAAAGCTGGGGCAGTCCGCGTTATCGTAGAGGATACTATCAGGTTTACGCTCATAAGCGCTACATTCCATACTACCCGGGTTGAGCTTCTTCTTGGAGCACAAAAGGCATTTCATCAGGAGAGGGTGGGATGTTTTGCATCCTTTGAAATCAGACTCCCAAATTCTCTTGTGCGCTGGTGATGTTTCTTCTTTCATATCATTATTGTATCAATTCACAGTCAATGATCAATTTCCCGTTCTGATTATGGAATTGGAGAAATTTGAGGGTTCCTCCCTTCTGGATGATGATTTCATCTTCACTGCTAAAATAGGTTTGCGGGCTAAGGCCGTCCCAGTCCTTACCGGCCCCTGCCCCGAATCTGGAAAAGGGCTCTGCATAAATGGCACGGGTTTTCTTCTTCAGGAGAATTCTGAACAACACGGGACGGTTCATGAATCCTTTCCCCTCCGCTACGGCAGCAGACATGAAACCTTCGTCTTTGAGAGGGTTTCCCACTACGGAGAGATTGAGCATATCAACCAGCTCGTCTGTTATTTCTTCTCCTTTCCAGTTCAAAGCGTCTTTCAATTCCTTGTAAACCCCACAGCCACGGAAAACAACCATGTCTTGAGGCACTTTGCATCTGTCAATGACTTTGGCGATCTGTTTCGCCTTGGCGTTGGACTTCCCCTTCCTCAAATCGTTGTTGATGCGGGCATATCCTTTTCCGGTGTAGGAAAACAAAGCGTTCTTTTCCAGTCTGGATGCCTTTGCCCACACTTCCCCGGTAACGCTTCGCAAAAGGTCATCAGCTTCCTTATCCGTCAACGGGGCAGGCATCTTCACCTTGGGGACATCTCCCAGGCTGACCGTGTGCGTGACGGCTGAGACTGGCGCAGGAATGGGAGCAGAGGGAACCTTGATGACTTTCTCCGCCGTTTCCCTGGCCTTTTTCGCCACTTCCTGTGAGGGAAAGACAACCTCATCAGATTTGTCCTGTTTGACTACCCAGCGGTCTTCATAGACCTTTTTCAATTTGGCCTTCAGTTCCTCCGGCAACTTCGCCGTACTGGCCTTCTTGCCGTACCCGTACCGTTCAATCAGGTCAATCCCGAAGCGCTCCGCACCCCTTGGACGCTTCAACGGCTCCCCGGGTTTGAGTAGTCCCAGCCGTTCGCATTCTTCCCGGGAAACAGGCTCCTGATCCATGTAGGAGTTGAAGCCGAACGGCGGCCAGGGGACCTCAAAGCCCCCGAGGCTGGCGGCGTTCATTTCGTCTGCCCAAAAAGTAAAGTCGGTTTTAAGCCGGACAGCATCTTCGTTGACGACATGAACAAGCCGCTTTGTCTTGGCTCCCGGAAAGCGGATGAACCGGAAAGCAGGCCATGCTTTGAGATTGGCTGGTTTCATGGATGCCTCCCATTGAGCAGCCCCAATGCTTTGCCGGACGTTGGTCTTGAAAATGAGCTTCAGACGGGCCAGAGCACCGATGTTTTTAATATCGTTGTGATACTTCGGGCCTTCGGCGTCCGGTGGAACAAGCCCCTCGGTTTGGAGCCATTGAAGTGCCTGGTTGGAAAAGTCCGCGGCGCTTCCTACCTTGATAACCGTTTCCCCATTGGGTAAAGTCTCCTTTTCTCCTGTCAGATAATTCTTAATCAACCTGTGCAGCCGTTCCAGCAATCTGATATTCTCCACCTTGGAAGAGAAAAACTTGTTTTCCTTCATGGCAGCGTTCAGAGCAGCCCATTCCTTTGAATCCATGCCGGAGGGTGTGGGATGTTTTGCCAGGAATTTTTCCAGGGGTGTTACCATAGGGGCAATTCTGGATGTTCAAAGGGGGGAGGTTCAATCTTGCCAAATTGGGCTACGTGATGTTCCAGAATGCGGACGGCGGGAAGACGGTAGAGTCCGGCGGATTCCAGAGCATTGATAATGCTGTTGGCGCGTTCTTCGGCTTCCTGTCTGTCGTTAGTACCAAGTCCCAGCTCGACAAGTTTGCCTTTCTTTCTGGGATCCACCAGAAGCGTTAAGCGCAGTTTGTAGGATCCGGGCTTTCCTCGCCGCGTCGGCTTGTTTTTTCGCAGGGATGGTTTGGGGGGTCTCATTTGTTGGTGACGGGATAATTCTGTTCTTCCTCGTATTTTGTGAGTTCCGCGGTCCAGCGGAATTGAATACGCCCCAGCCGGCCGAAGCGGTTTTTGCCGATGATCCACTGCGCTTCCGTGGGGTCGTGCTTGTCGGGCTTGTACATGTAGGGGCGGTGGATCATGATGATCTGGTCGGCGTCCTGCTCAATGGATCCGGAGTCGCGCAGGTCGGAAACGACCGGCTTGCCCTGAGCATTTCCGGCTCTTTTTTCCACGTCGCGGTTGAGCTGGGCCAGTACCAGAACGGGTATGTTCAATTCTTTTGCCAGAGCTTTGAGGCCGGCGGAGATTTCCGAGACTTCCCGTTCCCGGCTTCCGCGGGCCTGCTGGGTCGTGGAGCGCACAAGCTGCAGGTAGTCCACGCCGATGCACTTGACACCGTGTTCCCGGACCATCCGGCGGCCGCGGGCTCTGATGCTGTCAATGGTGAGGAAGCTTTCATCGTCGATGTGCAGCGGGGCTTCGGTGATTTTCCTGACGGCGGCCGTGAAATGCTGCTGCTGGCCTACCGTCATCGGCTTGCCGCGGCGGATGTCGTCGGAGTTGATGCCGGCCATGCCGTATAGGACACGTTCCAGGAGCTGGGATTTCGGCATTTCCAGGCTGAACATGCCTACGGGGGTTCCCTCGAGGCAGATGTTGGTGAGGATGTTGACCAGGGCGGCGGTTTTCCCGACTCCGGGCCGGGCGGCAAGCACGATCATGGCGCCGGGCTGCAAGCCGTCCAGGGTCAGATCCAAGCGGCGGTATCCGGAGGAGATCCCTTTGATGGCGCCGGGGTTGTTCATGCGCCATTGCAGGTTTTCAATGATGGATCCTACGGCCCCGCGGATAGTTTCCGTCTGGCGGACGCCGCATTTGTCCCGCAGGGCGGACATGCCGCGCTCGGCTTCATCAAGAGCTTCATCCGCACTTTTGAGCTGATCGTTGGCAGCCTCCGCCATCCGGGAGGCAAAAGCGAGCAGAGCATGCCTTTTGGCGGCTTCCGTAACCATTTCCAGGGCGGCGGCGGTTTTGTACCGGGCAAGAGCTCCGTAAGTGGCTATTTCCACAACTCCGGCGTGTCCTCCCACAGCGTCAAGCTGGCCCTGGGCTTCAAGGCGGGCGATAACGGTGAGGGCGTCCACGGTTCCTCCCGTGCCGGCGACGGTTTCCAAGGCGGCCCAAATCTGTTGATGCGCCGGGAGGCTGAATGTCTGGCGGCTGATGCCCTTGTCCCGGAGATCCGTGAATGCCTGGGTGCCGTCCATAGCCTGGGAGAGCACCAGCTTTTCGGCGTCAATGAGTGTCTGAGAGTCTATCATGTTTTTGAAGTTGTTGATTGTTAGAGTTCTTCAAGGTTCGAATAGGGATCTCCGTTTCCAGGGGGCGGTGGATGGTTGACGGCATAGCTGGTGGCGAAGCTTACCGCGTCGGACTGCCATTTGGTCACGGGGATGCCGTTGCGGGTCCAGTTGACGGCGTCCCTGCTTCCCCAGTAGGCCGTGGCGCAGTCCGGTATCTGGTCGGGAACCAAACGCACACGCCCCGCAAAGGCTGCGGCCCGCAAATGGGCTTCGACTTCCTCCACGGTGCATGGAGAGGGGGATAAGGGGGTGAATTCCTTCCTTTCCTTCCTTCCTTCCTTCCTTACGGTTTCCGCTGGGTTTTCTTCTGGGTTTTCGGAAATAACCGACTGGGTTTCTTCTGGGTTTTCGGAAATAACCGACGTTGGTTTTTCCCGGGTTTCCTTTTCGGTTCTTACATTGGCTCCGATGTCGGTTTTCCTGGGTCTTCCCCCAAGCTTGCCATTTTCACGGGCTGTCTTCCGACGCGTTTGCACGCTGGTCTGAATTTCATGCGGATAGCCAAACACGATGAGATTGTCGCCGTCAAAGTGGTAAAGTTCGTTTTCCACGCTGATTTCCTGATCCGTCACGCCGCAGGTCTGCATCCAGCGGCGCATGCCCCAGGAGCGGCAGCCCTCAATGATGCCGCCGTTTTCCTGTTCGCAGCACCAGGCAAGCAGTGAAATCCAGGTGGCGCGCTGTATGGGTTCCGCCCCGATATATTCGGGGCAGGAAAACAAAGCTGTTGGGATATTGATGAATTCCATATCAAAAAAGCGTCAGTTGGGGGTTGTAGTTCATATGTCTACGCCAAAAGCCGCGGCGAACTCTTCGGGATGTTGCAGATGGCCCAGCAGGAAACGCAGGGCGTCTTCCACGGTGGTTTTCCGCATTTGGAGATTGTTGTAGAGCTGCTGAACCGCTGCGCCCTTGGTGTTGCCGTATGCAACAAGCCCATAATCGTCATATAAGCTGTATAGTTCCGCAAGCATATAGGCATTCCCGATAAAAACGGAATACCGGGGCCTACACCAAGAAAGATGCGTGCCGATGCGATGCTTGTTGGCCTTGGCCCAGGCATCCACCTCCGGGGACAGACCCGCGGCATAAGGTTTCCGTGCAAGATCGCGGGGAGGGAGGTCAAAGAGGTACTCCTTCATTCCCCCTCCTTTCTAGGCTCCCAGTTGTCACTGGCCTTTTCAGAACGAACAGAGTATGCAGAACGGAAACATTCTGCACATGGGAAATTGAATAATTCCACCTCTTTATAATTGCAATTTACACAATCCTTACCTTCCGGAGGGTTCCACGCCCGGCACGCACGCCTCCACTTCCAGGCCTCTCTCAAAATTTCGCCATAGTGTGTTTTTTTATCGCGAAATTCGTGCAACAAAGCCGGGGAGAGCTGATAACCTTTATTTTTCAAGAGTCTACGAATAAAGATATGAATAACAACGGTTGTTTCCCATGCTCCGCCGTACTCATAAAAAGCTTTCTGTTCAGGCGTCAGCTTCATTTTTTCTAGATTTTTCGTTGAGTTCATAGGACAATTCCGACGCTTTGAAATATGCTTCGGCTTGAGATAGTGGGTTAAAGTGAAAAATAGCTACAAGTTTGTCCTGTTTTACGTCAAATACCTGATACCCTCCAACTGAATCATCAGGTAAAAACATTGTGCCCCTATTTACTCGTACAATAAAGTTATTGTCCATCGTACCCTCCTTTCTCCTCACATCCTCTTAGTTGTTCAATCCATTCAGTAGCGTCAGGAACATCTGCCCAGTCTTTGGTTCCTTGTTCCACAACTTTTTTTAATTTTGTGCGTAGTTCTTCTTCGGAAATTTTCGGCGTTTTCGGTTCTTCATTCTTTGATAACTGGCGCACAACATGATTTAACCTGTTGGCGATATTATCCAGATCTGAACTTAAATTAAGATCATCACATCCATCAGAATTTTCAAGATTGTACTGGAAAGTTTCAATCAAGTGTGAAATCAGATACAATTCGTTAAGTATTTTATTGTCAATCTTCATGAGAGCCTCCTTTCTGTTCGGGTTCCCAATATTTATAAGCCTCATCCTCACAATCTGTGCATTCAAGACAAGGAGACTTATAGTCAGGCCGGTAACAGTATTTACAATTACCACAACTTTTGGTGGTTACATTTTCGCCAAGTTCCCACGGCCATCTATCAATCAAAGAAGGATAGCAGCTATCTATCTCCCCGTGACAATCTTGTAGGTATATCTTCATACTTTCGAGATTCGTATAAACCACTGTATGAACATCTGAGCTGAAGCTTATCCGGACGTTATCCCCCGGTTGAATCCGCATGATTGGCGGAAACTTGGAAATGAATTCTTCGGCGTCCTGCCAAGCTCTTTTCTCCGAAGTCCGGCCTATTTCCGTAATCCAATGGCACCGAGTGCACTTTGCTCGGCAAAAGTACTTATCTTCTGTTTCCGTAAGCAACTTTTCCAGTATTAAATCTTTCCCGCAAAGCGGGCATTTAGGCGTTTTCATTGATTCCTCCTTCCTGAACGGTGATTGTTATTTGCGGCTCTTCGCCCCACCATTTACTCACGTTTGATGCATAGACCTGGGCGTCATCATCCCAAAACCTCAACCGGGTCATGACATCCTGCAGGGTTTTGGCCAGATTGTCCCAGTCCGGTTTGGTCGTTTTCGGTATGAGCCCGCCCCGGTTCTTTTTCGGCTCGCTCTTGCGGTAAGGCCAGATGAAGGCCAGCTTCAGGGAGACCGGCCCCGTCAGGGGCCGGGCCGGTTGATAAGGTTTCAGCAGGGTCAGGTAATCGCTGATGACCAGTTTCAACTCCTCCGAGTCCGCCAGTCTGGCGTGTTTCCCGATGTTGACGATTTTTTTGTTCTGGTGCGTTTTCGTCGGGGGAACGATCGGCAGCATGATGGTTATCGGCTTGTTCATGGCTGTTGATTAGAAGGGGATTTCGTCTTCTTCCGCCGGCGGTCCCGCCGTGGCGCTCATGTGGTTGTTGGCCGGCAGATCCGCCGGGCGCGGAGGCAGGGACGCGCTGCCACGCCCCGCCGCTACCCTGTCCCTGTCTCTTATACACATCTGACGCTGCC
>ENA-OXEE01000840-OXEE01000840.1-human-gut-metagenome-genome-assembly--contig:-NODE-840-length-12092-cov-31.0337_pt1 | contig 12092 bp, 9 predicted proteins | sample MGYA00249824_ERZ652242 | MGnify/ENA primary metagenome ERZ652242 (study PRJEB26925, sample SAMN05826943) | human gut metagenome | biome: ENVO:2100002; feature: ENVO:00000062; material: ENVO:00002003... | reverse complement strand
TCCAAGGCCTAAAGGAAGTCCGGAATACTGGTCGTCAAAGAGAACACCACATCATTGGATAAAAATTTCTGATATTACAAAATATACCAAAAATAATTTCCTGTATGATACAGATGAATTTCTGACCGACCTGGGAACTACAAAAAGTGTTTTTGTTGATAGTGATTATTTGATTACTGCGGCAAGTGGCAGTTTAGGTAAAATAGCAAAATTAAATATTTCTGGATACATATATGACGGTTTAATGTGTATGTGCTTTAAAAATACCAGTTTGGAAATGGATTATATAATCATCCTAATTCAAGCAATGGTAGAACTTTTGATGTCACTTTCTACCGGTACAGCATGGAAAAATATTACAACAGATATTTTGAAGAACTTATTAGTTCCGCTTCCACCGTTAGTAGAACAGAAGCGTATCGTTGAAAAGCAGAGAGAATTATTTGATAAAATCTCTTTAATTTAATGCTTAATTGTATAATATCTGGCGAAAGGAGGTCTTTCGCTATGATAGAAAATGAAAAATTTGAAAGACATTTGAGAGAAAGCAATCTCTCAGAAAACACGATTTCATCGTATATGTTTGCTATTAAACAATATGGACAGCAGTACGATGATGTCACACAGAAAAAGCTGCGAGAATACAAGGTATGGCTTATAGAAAATTATAAACCAAAGACCGTAAATCTCAGACTGCGTGCACTGAACTGTTATCTGGAATCAATAGGAAAAGAAAAATTGAAGTTGCCGTTTGTTAGGGTTCAGCAGAAAAGTTATTTGGAAAATGTGATTAGTGAAGCGGACTATGAATACTTCAAATCATGTCTGAAAAAAGATGATGAAATGTTTTGGTATTTTGTAATTCGTTTCCTTGCAGCTACGGGTGCAAGAGTTAGTGAATTGATTCAGATCAAGGCTGAACATGTTAAATTGGGGCATCTTGACTTATACTCCAAAGGTGGGAAATTGCGTAGAATTTATATTCCTAAAGAATTGCAAAACAAAGCCCTTTCCTGGTTGGCTGAAAAGCAACAAGAAAGCGGCTTCATTTTTTTGAATAAATATGGTGAGCGTATTACTACTCGTGGCATTTCCGGACAACTAAAAAAATTAGCAGTAAGATATAATATCAATCCTGCGGTCGTATATCCACATTCATTCCGGCACAGATTTGCAAAAAGTTTCTTGGAACGCTGCAACGATATAGCGTTTCTTGCTGACCTTATGGGACATGAAAGCATTGAAACTACCCGTATTTATCTTCGTAAAACATCGACTGAACAACGTGAAATCGTAGATACGATTATAAACTGGTAATGATAATGGCATGCACTTCGGATTGTTTTGAAGTGTATGCCTGATTTTATAAAATATCACAAGATTCTATCACATCATTTATTTTTTCTACAATTCTTTTTTGTTCATTTACCGGTGGAAGTGGTACTAAATAATTAAAAATAAATTCTTTCCCCACACGCTGTTGTCCAGCTGTTCCACTAAAATTTTTCATGCCATTTTGAACAAACGCATGGGTTTTGCAAATCATTAAAAAGTAAGGCATATACAACTTTTTTGTGTAATCACGGAGGACGTGAAGCTCTGTTGTTCCTGCACCATATCCACTTGGAAGGTCATGAATCACAGCTGATTTTCTGTTTTGAAAACAAGGTGTAATTTTGGCAATTACAACATCATTATCTGCAAAATGAGTAAAGCCGTTTTTTACATCTTTCCACAACCTTTTTTCATAAGTATGACTGTTATTGAATCCATCTTTTAAAAGTGGCATTGGCATAAATCCAACAATCCTATCATCAGCTATATTATTTCTTGGATTGATAGTAAACAACGATCCCAATCTAATCCATTCCCAGCTTTCTGGTATCTCAAACGGTATTTCATCATCAATGCAACACTCAATTCCGTCCAACTTCTCATAATGAGAATCATGGTATGCTACATTTTAAAATCACATCTGTCCAATAGGACCTCTAATTGTTCGACAATGCGTATCTGTTCATTATATGGAGGTAATGCTACTAAATATTTTTTAATTTCACCCATACCTAAATCAGGAACCCCAATGGATTGTCTTGCCTTTATTGAATGGAGTAGTATCAGAGGACTTTCCAAATAATAACGAATATATGGAGCATAAACCCAAAGTGGACGAACAACGCAACATGAATATGATACTAAGAATTCTCTGTCTATTTCTACCAGTCTTGCTTTTCCTAATGCAGCACCGATTCGAGAGTAAATAATGTCGTGTTTCTGCGGCAAAGCCTTTCTGGATAACCTTTCAAAATCTGCTCTTGAAATATATTTGACATTTTGAGTGTAGTTTATTGTTCCATCATCCAACAAGTCTTTTGCAGACAAAAAAAGTACACCTGAATCAGCAGATACAGATTTCGGCATATTGTGATCAATATCGCCAATCAAGCTACATATATTTTGTAGACGAGTCCATGTCCAGTTCTCTGGAATATCAAATGGAATATCATCATCAATGCATATCTCCTCAGAACCACGCTTTTCATAATGAGAATTATCCCTTCTGAAAATGACGGATTCGTGCTTATCACGTTTGATTTTTCCTTCTTGAATCAGCCGTTCTTTCTCGGCACGGATGCGTTCCAAAAGGACAGAAGCCGGTTCATCTGATGGGTCTTGAGGAACAAGTTTTCCTTGAACTGCTTCTTGCAAAATGGATTTTTTGAGCTGTGCCGGAAAGTCAATATTATATACTTGTAGTTTCTTTTCTTTATCTCCGTATGCATTAACCATAGGGATAACTTCAAGAAGTTTTTCAATAATACGCTTCTGCTCTCCAATAGGTGGTATTGGAATAAACAACGCAGCTATGGTCGATGGACGTAATTCTGTTTGATTTGTTGAACCTTCTCCCAACTTCTCAAGATATGGCTGGTAATATTTCAATGTATAAAACAAATAGTTTTTTATTAAATATTTGCAAGCACGAATGATTGTGACATGAGAATCCGGAATAATGGTAAAGTCATTTATTCTGTCAGAATCATGAAACATACCAATTCGTCCAAGTGTGCCATTGCCTGTTGAATTAATAATTATATCTTCATTAATCATATACTCATCAATCGGATATTTTTTAAATGCTTTCACATCTAAGCATTTAGCTAACGAAATATCTATTCCACCAAGCTTCACATTGCATTTCTGTGCAAATACATAAACATTGCTACAGTCTGCATACTTCGGAGATTTACCACGTTTAATTTCTTTAACAGTAATATTTTTAAGTCTCACCCACTCCCAACTCTCTGGAATCTCAAACGGCACCTCATCCGCAATGCACACCGGCTCATTTTTGCCAACTTTCTCATAAGGCAAGTTATCGGCACCACGAAAGATATAAGAAGGGTTCTTTTCCTTCTTGATTTTTCCATCTTTGATAAGCTGTTCTTTTTCTTTACTTATTCTCTCCAGCAATACAGAAGCAGGTTCATCATTTGGGTCTTGCGGAACAAGTTTACCCTGAACAGCCATCTGTAATATTGAATTTTTCAACTGTTGTCCAGTCATTATTCTTCCTCCAAATCAATTCCCAAGATTTCCGTAATCTGAGCCAAAATACGGTCTATATCTGCATTCAGGCTCGCTCGCTTTTCCTGATACTGCTGAATCAGCTCCTTAGGTGGCAGAATTTCTTCTTCCTCGTGAGGGTATCCGCAAAGGTCGATATTATAATTTCTCGCAACAATCTCTTCTGCCGTGTATTTCTTTGCCTTGTCAAAACCATCTACATTGATTTCTTCTCTGTTGTTCCACCATTCAATAGCCGATTCAAAATGTTTGAGCTCCATTGCCTTCGTCTTAGAAAAATTCTTGTATCCTTCCGGCATGTCCAGACGATAGAACCAAATTTCTTCTGTCGACTTTGTATGATCGAAGAACAAGATATTTGTTGTAATAGAGGTATATGGGGCAAATACACTGTGCGGCATACGAATTACAGTATGCAGATTAAATTCTGAAAGCAGCTTTTTCTTAATGGCAACCTTGGCATTATCTGTACCGAACAGAAATCCATCCGGCAAAATAACTGCCGCACGACCATTCTTTTTCAACCGATACATAATAACAGACATAAACAGGTCGGCGGTCTCACTGCTTGCCAAATCTGCCGGAAAATGATTTTTCACTTCTGTTTTCTCATTGCCACCGTATGGAGGATTCATCAGAATAACATCAAACTGATCATCCACGGTGTAATCCAGTACATCCTTCAACAGAGAATTATCATGGTAAATCTTAGGCACATCAATCCCATGCAGCAACATATTGGTGATACACAACATATAAGGGAACTGCTTTTTCTCAATACCGTAAATAGAATTATCATATGCTTCCTGATCTTCTGTTGTTTTTACCTTTTTAGAGAGTTCTTTCAGCCAGCTCGTGAGAAAGCCACCCGTACCACAGGCAAAATCTGCAACATGTTCGCCAATCTGAGGATTAATCATCTTTGCCATAAAATCCGTTACAGCACGAGGCGTATAAAATTCTCCGGAAGAACCGGCACTTTGCAGTTCTTTCAAAATGGTTTCATAAATCTCGCCAAAGGCATGGCTTTCTTCATAATCTCCAAGATCAAGGTCATCTATCACATTGATAACCTGACGAAGCAAAACGCCATCTTTCATATACTGATTTGCATCAGCAAAAGTTGTTTGCACGATGGCTTTCTTTATTGGGGTTGATGAATCAACTTTGACACCCGGAATGATTATTTTTCCGGTGGCATCCTTGATGTCATTTCCTTTTAATACAGGAAATAGTGTGTTATTCACAAAGTTTAACAATTTATCACCTGTTAAAGCTGTTCCTGTATGATCGTCAACAGCCCAGTTCTGCCAGCGACACTCTTCCGGAATAATAGAAACATACTCTTCATCATCCCATTCCCAATCCTGCTCTTTTGCATCATATACTTTCAAAAAGAGCATCCATGCAATCTGCTCAATACGCTGGGCATCACCATTGATACCGGCGTCATTTCGCATAATGTCACGAAGTCTTTTTACAAATCCCGATAAATTACTCATCTTCTATACCGCCTTAATTTTTTGTTTTCCTGAAACTTATACAGCTTCATCTGCATAAATTGCTTCTTCAAGTTCTTTGACTGCCTGCATATAACCGGCTTTTCCTCCAAAATATCCGGCAATTTTTGCAGGTTTTCCGAGTTTCTGGAACGGATCAAGTTTTAAAATCTCTGTTTTTTCAATTTCATAAATTCCAGTATTCATATACTTATCAAGAAGACTTTCCAGCACTTCTCTTGCAATACCACTATATTTGCTGAGAAAATCCTTTTTCTTCACATTGTTGGCTCGCTCCTTACGGGTCAACGGTTTCTTGTCAAATGCTACATGGCAGATAAAATCAAAATCATCCACATCTGCCATACCCTGCTCTGATTTCATCAATTCCAGATCAATACCACGTTCCAACAACATTTCCCTGATTTTTTCTTTCTTTTCTTCCTTTGACCATTGACGAATGAAATTATCCAAAGAGGCGTATTCTCCACGGATATTTTCTTTTGTATAATCCACAATACTTTCCTGTCGAAGTAATTTCCCATTTGCATCATATACCGATACCGTTTTGTGGATAATATCTACCTTGCAACCATCACGGCTGACAATAGGTTTGGGATTTTTCGGTCCCGGTGGTTCAATCGGAACAGGTGGATCATCTGGTCCAGGAGTAGGTGGTGTTTTCTGTCCTCCCGGCGTGAATCCAGGATCAATCATAATCGGACCGTCCCAGTCAGGATCAGCAAATAATCTGGTAACATTGCGGAAATCCATAACAACAAAATGTGTTTTTCCTTCTTTTTCACGCAGCCTGGTGCCACGTCCGATAATTTGCTTAAATTCTGTCATGGAACCAATCATTTCATCCAAAACAATCAGCTTTGTCATTTTACAGTCTGCACCGGTAGATAAAAGTTTTGATGTAGTCGCAATTACCGGATACGGTGCTGAGACAGAAATAAAATAATCCAATTTCTTTTTACCATAATCATCACTGCCTGTAATACGCACAACATAATCTGGATTTTCTTTCACCATATCAGAGTTCAGATTAACCAATGCTTGACGCATACGTTCAGCCGCATCTTCTGTTGCACAAAATACAATCGTTTTTGCCATTCTGTCCGTACTTTTCAAATAACGAGTAATCTCAGATGCCACCTGTTGAATACGATCTTCGATGATAATATTGTAATCATAATCACTATTAGTATAAATGCGATCTTCTATTTCATTACCATAAATATCTCGCTGTCCCTTACGAGGTCTCCATCCTTCCCCAATATCTGTCATAATATTGATAACCTTGAACGGAGCAAGGAAACCATCTTCAATGCCTTCTTTCAGGCTATACATATAAACAGGTTCACCAAAATAGCTGAGATTGGAAATATACTTTGTTTCCTTCGGTGTGGCAGTCATACCGATCTGGGTAGCAGAACTGAAATATTCCAAAATTCTGCGCCAGCGGCTTTCCTCTTTTGCAGAACCACGATGACACTCATCTACAATAATGAGATCAAAAAAATCTGGTGTAAAAAGCTCACTAAAATGTTCCTTGTCATCGTCACCAACCAACTGCTGATACAGAGAAAAATACACCTCATGGGAAGTAATGGTGCTTTTATCATCTTTGGACACATTGATCTTGTGAATTACTTTTTCCAACGGAGCAAAATCCTGCTGAATAGACTGATCCACCAGAATATTACGGTCAGCAAGATACAAAATCTTTCGTTTCAATCCACTTTGCAGCATACGATAAACGATCTGAAAAGCCGTATAAGTTTTTCCTGTACCAGTAGCCATAACAAGCAACAGACGATTCTGCCCTCTTGCAATGGCATCTACGGTTCGGTTAATGGCAATTCTCTGATAGTAACGAGGTGGATATGTATTTTGACTGCTGTAATAAGGCTGTTCAATTACTGTCTCCTGTGTTGGTGTCATTCCAGATTCCTCTTTAAAGCGAGAAACCAATTCCAACTCTGTCGGAAATTCATCCATTTTCAACTGACGTTCTTTTCCAGTAAGGAAATCATGTTCTGCGAATCCATCTCCATTCGAACTGTATGCAAACGGAAGATCAAGCATTCTGGCATAGGTCATAGCCTGCTGCAACCCATGAGAAATACTGTGCTTATTGTCTTTCGCTTCAATAATAGCAATCGGATTATTTGCGTTCAAATATAAAATATAATCTGCACGCTTCGGTTTTTCACGGAATACAAAATTTCCCTTCAAGTTAATTTTACCATCTGTAATCTGCGTTTCCATGGTGATCTTACCTCTGTCCCATTTAGAGGTAATTGCAGGGGTAATATACTGCAATTTCACGTCTTCTTCTGACATTTCACTTTTAGTTAGAACAGTGCCCATTTGTGCATCTCCTTCCATATTATAGTCTTACATGAAAGCTTCTCATAATCCAAACTTATCGGAAGTTGTATCTAAAAAAATATACTACTCTGATATAAAGTCAACAAATTCCGGAATTCTTAGTTTTATTTAATCCTCTTTTGAATATCTTCAACGGATGGCAGCTGTTTTTCCAGATCATCCGGCAGACTGCTGGTTATTTTATACTCGCTCACACCAATCGGCTTTGAAATATCTTTGAGCGAATATTCTGCAACCACATTGTTCTTACTTTTACACAGAAGCAAACCAATAGATGGATTATCCTGCTCTTTTTTCAAAATGCCGTCCACGGCTGACAGATAAAAGTTTAGCTGACCGGCATATTCCGGCTTGAAGTCACCAGTTTTCAATTCAATAACCACATAACAGTGAAGATTCAGATTATAGAAGAGCAAATCAATATAAAAATCATCACCACCTACATTCAGATGATATTGATTGCCCAAAAAAGCAAATCCCGTTCCAAGCTCCAGAAGAAGCTTTGTGACATCCCGAACCAATGCCTGCTCAATATCCCGTTCGAGCATATCTTCCCGAAACGGAATAAAATCAAATACATATGGGTCTTTCATGGTCTGCACCGCCAATTCGCTTTGCGGAGATGGTAGACGGTGCTCAAAATTTGTGACCTTATCTGCCAGAACCTGCCGCTGGTACAAACCACTTTCGATTTGATGAATCAAAACACTGTGAGACCATCCATTCTCAGCCGTTTTTTCAATGTACCATATACGCTGTTGTGGGTCTTTGACTTTTTCCAAAATTGCAATATTATGAGACCACGGAATTTGTGCAGACACCGTCTGCACAAATTCCCGATCCGGATAAGTCTCAGCAAATTTTGCCATGTATTTTAGATTACGAACAGAATATCCCTTACTCTCTGGGAAGGCAATCCTAATATCAGTAGCAAGATTGTCAATAAACTTGTTGCCCCATGATTTATGTTCATTTATCACACAACCTATATCATGATAAAGGAGTAGCATATCTGCATTCGCATGAACTGCTGCACGGTATTGTGCTGCCCTTATTTCACTCTTGATATTTTCAATAATGGAGAGATACTCAACAGTATTCATTAACATCCCAATCACCTCACTTTCGCATAATTTTTATCATTATTTTTCTCTCTTAACATGCTGATATACAATTTTCAAACAATTCAAGCAACCATATCGGCACTGGCACAGCAATATCAGTCCTCCAACAGCACCGACATCAATTCAATGACTTTCCTGTGCACCCTTAGCTTTTTTGCATATATGGAAAGATTTTGCAGATTCTTCTTCTCATCCTTTGCATAAGCATTCAATGCCTTATTAAATATTTCATGATCAAGCCTTGAACGATATTTGAAGCAATCGCAAATTGTACGCTCACGATCATATACAGAAAGCTTAACCCCAGAAAAATCATCCGTCACATTCTCCATTTCATGCATCTGCCTGATAATAAACTGCAATCTACTCTGTGCGTGCTCATTCAAATCTGCAAGATATACCCAAAGCCGACCTACCAGAACCAGATCATTGAACATCATCGGCTTATATTCTTTCAGATGCTCCCGATGCATCCTACCACATTTTCCAATAGTACGTTAGTTCCAATACCGGAATATAGTAATCTTCAACCAACTTATATATAATACCGATTTCTTTGATTCTCTCTTTTATCTTCTTAACCTCGATTCACGATTTTTATATCACATCGAAACTCATTGGTGTAGTAACACCATCTGCGAACCCGAAAACCCTTGATATTACTGGACTTTCCAGAGATTTCTGCACATATTGCCGCGGCAGATGAAAAGGACTTTTATTTTATCTTGCATATTTTTGTTTTTCCTTGTATATTCTTATTTTTCCTAGGTTTTATCGCACTTTCACGACATCTATTTAGCCTTATCTAATAACATTCTAAGACTCTGTGTTTCTACTATACGATAATTTGATAACCATAATTGTTTATCTTTTCCAGCCAATTGAGGATTATTGCTTGTCTCAAATGTGTTTTGCGCAATACTAGCTCCTATTTTTTCCCAAATATCAACAGGATCAAACAACCATGAAACCATACCTTCTTCTTCATCAAATTTCAACAATGCGCGAAACGCACCAAATATAGGATATAAATATCCACTTGAAACTGCATAATTAGTTTTTCCACCTAAGAATTCTGTTTCTGTTCCTTTTTCAATATATTCTACCCCTTTTACTCTACCAAATTGTGGACGAGCAACACCCGAATTTTTTTTATATTCACAATACTTAACACTAATTTCGCTTTCTATTACATCATATAATTTAACTAAAATTGGTAATTCTTTAGTTAATAATTTATAAAATGTCGTACAATATGCATCCCTATATCTTTTAAACACCTGTGCCTTTCCCGAATAACTTTGGATCGGTGCTGCTAAATCATCTGGATATTTTACCACATCAAATGCATACATCAGCCGAAGTAATTCGGAAATATTAATAGCTTTATTTTCGTTATCCTTGTATGCAATTTTATTTGCATAGGATTCATTTTTAATAGCACATTTAACATCCGCAAAGCTATCTTCCAAATTAAATAAGGCAAGATCAGAAACTTGTACTGATGTATTACGTGCGTCAGATAGTCTCGTAATGTTTATTACATTTGTAATAACTTCTATACGAACATACTTTTCAATATCTTCTGGTATCTTTTCTCTATTTTCCATGATTGCAGTATATGTATGACCGCCATCTAAAATACCATATGCAAATCTATCATTTTCATCGTCTTGATCACCAATATCTATTGTAACTTCAGACTTAATACTATTAAATATAAGAGACTTCGCTGAAATCACAATACCTCGATTATTGATATAAAAATCTGTTTCTGGTTCGGCAACTGCTTTAGCCAATCGTTTTGCCACATTAGTACTCATCTTTGGAACTCGTGGATTCACATCTAGAGGAATTGCCTCTGGCAAATCCTTCATATTAACCAATATATAATAAATAGTTTCATAGGATGAATCATCCTTTTCATCTTTTTTATAAGGTGATGTCTGTGTTCTTAAAGAGCTAACTTTAAATTTCAATAGTTTGTTCATAGTCTATTCTCCTTTTCTATATTTTACTTGAAAGCTATTGCTTTGTGATTAATCATATTATATAATTTAATAAATAGTTTTTCAATGCACCATGGTGCAAAAAATATTTGAGGTATTATAATTTATGGCAGAGCGAAAAAAATATGACCCTGGACTAGTATGTGTTGGTGAACTTCTCGCTAATAAAAGAAAGGCTTTAGGACCTAAATATAAAACAAGAGAACATTTTATAGAGCTTCGTAGTAATGAGCTATTTGGTGGTAATGATTGGATTTCTCCCCGGCATCTAGCCAACATTGAACTTGGAAAGAATTGGATAAGTATAGAAAAATTACTTATCTTAGCAACTGCACTAGAAGAAAATCCTGTTGCGCTTTTCGATCAAATCATTAAAACTTACCAAAAGAAATAATCTATATATTGATTATAGTAATCTGTAATCACACCTACATGGCAGGTGGTTTATTTGTATAAGATATAATGAAACAAAGTCAATCTCCGGTCAAGTTGACACCAAGTTACCCTTATCTATTTCATACCCATACTTTTCTTCCATTGTCATTTTTATATTCCTTACTACCATCATTCTTTTTTAATTAGATATTCCATTTTCATTGTCAGAATTCAAAAAAATCCGCCTTATATCTTTCAACATAATATACCTACTTCCGGTGGCAAACTGCTTTTTATTCTTCCAACATTCTCATATATAATCTCATATTATTTCCTCTAGCTATAATAGAAGCACACATATTAATAATATATGCTTCTATGTTTTCCTTTGTATCAAGTTCCGTAAATCCATTTTTATTTGCAGCTTCCAAAGACACCAAATCTCTTATACACCCATTGGCAACAAGACACTCCAAAAAGTTTTGCTTTATAAAGTCACTTGAAAAATAGTCTTCAAACTGTTCATATGCAATTTTAAAATCACTTTTTTCATTAAATAGAACATCGTAAATAAATTTGTCATAGCGTTCCCACTGCTTTCCATTTATAAAACTTCTATGATATGAATGAAGTGAATTTACTGATTTTTTGCCTCTTCCCGTTTTAGGAACTGGGATAAAATTACCTATGGTATAACAAAGTCTTGCAAATAATTTTATATAACAATCTATTCCAATGTCTTTTATCTCGGAATATACGCTCTTAGGAAAACTAAATAGTATGTCACCACTTACACCCCAATTATTGTTATTTCCAATTCTCCATGAAGCATCATAATACTTGTATTTTGTCCTCTTCAGCATTTTTCTTTCTTCAATTTTCAAAGTGGACCTCCAGCATTTTTTATAAACGTAAATTAATCTTTCTGGAGTATAATTAGTTTGAAATCCTTTAGTACCATCTACATCATAATTTATTGTTTTTATAGCATTAATAGGATCTTGATTCACATCATTTTCTGAGGAAAAAATTTCTGGAAGATAATCAAATGTATTACAAACATACTCATATACTCTATGAGGTGACCCCTCAAAGTT
>ENA-OXEE01000829-OXEE01000829.1-human-gut-metagenome-genome-assembly--contig:-NODE-829-length-12295-cov-21.6507_pt1 | contig 12295 bp, 8 predicted proteins | sample MGYA00249824_ERZ652242 | MGnify/ENA primary metagenome ERZ652242 (study PRJEB26925, sample SAMN05826943) | human gut metagenome | biome: ENVO:2100002; feature: ENVO:00000062; material: ENVO:00002003... | reverse complement strand
ACCGGGGACCTCATGATTATGAATCATGCGCTCTAACCAGCTGAGCTATCCCGCCTTTTTGGCGATTGCGGGTGCAAAGGTAAGTTGTTTTTTTGAATTACGCAATACCTTTGCCGATTTTCTTCAAAAAATTATCTTCATCGGCTTATACTATAAAATAAACGCAGAGACGCAAAAGCGCAGAGATTTACTATTTTTCGATTTACGAAGTACGATTTTATATCAAATAATAGTCAAATTGTAAATAAATTAAATTTTGCACTTTTGCGCCTTTGCATTCGATAAAATATAAAAAGAGAAAAAAACCAAGCGAATCGTTATGCAGTGTACGAAAAATTACTTTAATTTGCGCCCCATAAAAATTAATAACCGGAAACCTGAATATCCATGAAAAAGAAAATACATATCGAATATACTTTACCGCCTGCCTCAAGCACAATCCTTTGGAATGCTATCAGTACGCCATCGGGGCTGGAACATTGGTTTGCCGATAAAGTTTCGAGACGCGAAAAGACATTTACTTTCCGCTGGGGCAAGACCGAAACACGCGATGCAGAGATTATCAACCTTCGTACCGAATCGTTTATCCGATTCCATTGGAGCGATGAAGAACCCCGCACGTATTTCGAATTGAAAATCCATTACAACGAGCTGACGAGCGACCTCTCGCTGGAAGTGACCGACTTTGCCGATGCCGGAGAAGAAGAGGATGCAATCAACTTATGGGACTCGCAAATAGAAACACTGAAACGGGCATGCGGCTTATAATTCTTTAAAAATATGCAAAACATCGTGCTCCGCATCGTTTTTTATGCTACTTTTGCAAGCTGACAACATTTAAGAAGAATGCTACGCATAAAAAAACTGGATATATTCGTATTGAAGAGCTTCTTGTTGCTCTTTGCGGGAACTTTCTTTATCTGCCTTTTCATCTTCATGATGCAATTCTTGTGGAGATACGTTGACGAGCTGGTAGGAAAGGGACTGGAGATAAACGTACTTGCCCAATTCTTTTTCTATTCGGGCTTGACATTAATTCCACTTTCGCTTCCGCTTGCCATTCTGCTGGCAGCCCTTATGACTTTTGGAAACTTCGGAGAGCGGTATGAACTGCTTTCCATGAAAGCCGCAGGCATTCCCTTGCTCCGTATCATGCGCCCGGTGGTGCTGTTTTGCGCTTTCCTGGGTGCCATGTCTTTCTTTTTCCAAAACGAAATCGGACCTCGCGCGCAAAAGCAACTTTGGACTCTGCTGGTCTCGATGAAGCAGAAATCGCCCGAAGTGGACATCCCCGAAGGCGTGTTCTATAGCGACATTGACGGATACAACATCTACGTAAAACACAAAGACCGCAAAACAGGCATGCTGAAAGACGTGCTGATTTACAATTTCTCGGACGGTTTTGAGAACGCGCATATCATTTGGGCGGAAGAAGGGAAACTGGAACTGACCGCCGACAAGCAACACTTGTATCTGCACCTATATAACGGAGAACAATTCGAGAACTTAAAATCCCAATCGGTTATCTCGCGCAACGTGCCCTACCGGCGTGAATCATTTAAAGAAAAACATACGCTCATCCAGTTCGATTCGGGATTCAACATGGTAGACGGGGACTTCCTCGACCGCCGCTCGGACATCAAGAATATGCGCGAAATATCCCAAGCTATCGATTCGCTGGAAATACGTGCGGATAGCGTAGGACGCGCTTATTTCAACGATGTTATCAGTACGACTTATAAATCGCCGGTACTTACACGAGCAGATTCTACCAAACTAGAGAAGTTAAATGTCGCTTACATCAACACCGACAGCATCTACAACTCAATGACGTCACAAGAAAAAATGCAGACCCTGAGCAAAACGGAAAACCGTGTATCCTCATTAGCGTCCGAATGTGACATGAAAAGCTTCATGAGCAAGGAAATGGACAACAGCATCCGTACACACCGTTCGGACTGGCACAAGAAAATTACACTTTCACTTGCCTGCCTCATTTTCTTCTTTATCGGCGCACCGCTGGGAGCCATTATCCGTAAAGGCGGGCTGGGTATGCCGGTGGTAATATCCGTATTGATATTCGTGGTCTACTACATCATCGATTCAGGCGCGACCCGTGTAGGGAAGAGCGGCGAAATGAATATCGTATTAGGTACGTGGATGAGTACATTGGTCTTGGCTCCGCTGGGCGCGTTTTTCACCTACAAATCGAACAAAGACTCGGTGGTATTCAACATTGACACGTATGCTGCTTTCTTCCGGAAAGTATTCGGCATCCGCCTGTCCAGACACATGTTCAAAAAAGAAGTGATTATCCATACGCCTGAATACCGGAAAGATATTGAGATACTGAAACATATCAGCGTAGAATGTGAAGAATACCTGCACACACACCGCTTAAAAGGCTTACCCAACTATATCGAGATCTTCACCAGTAACAAACACGATGACACCATAGCCGATATCAGCAAGCAAATGGAAACGGTAATCGAAGAACTTTCGAATACGAAAGACCACGTTCTGCTAAACATTATGAACAATTACCCGATTCTATGGGTTAAATCACATAAAAGCCCGTTCGATAACCGGTGGCTTAATGTGTTGCTCGGCATCGTAATACCTGCCGGATTACTGGTATATCTGAACATCTGGCGTTTCCGGTTGCGCTTGGAAAAAGACCTGAAAGTTATTATAAAGACGAACGAACAAATCGTACAACAAATAAAAGACCAACACTATTATTCACAACAATAACACTATGGACAAGATAAAGCTGAATACCATAGAGGAAGCCATCAAGGACTTCCGCAAAGGCGAGTTTGTTATCGTTGTAGACGATGAAGACCGCGAGAATGAAGGCGACCTGATTATAGCCGCCGAGCTGATTACGCCCGAAAAAGTGAACTTTATGCTGAAACACGCGCGTGGAGTACTCTGCGCACCGATTACCATTTCACGGTGCAAGGAACTGGACTTGCCCCATCAGGTGACAAATAACACCTCGGTGCTGGGCACCCCGTTTACGGTGACCATCGATAAATTAGAAGGATGCTCTACGGGCGTATCTGCCGCCGACCGTGCAGCCACCATCCGTGCCCTTGCCGATCCGGCTTCGACTCCCGAAACATTCGGACGCCCCGGACACATCAACCCGCTCTACGCGCAAGACAAAGGCGTGCTCCGCCGTGCCGGACATACCGAAGCCAGCATCGACCTTGCCAAACTTGCCGGACTTTATCCCGCCGCAGCCCTGATGGAAGTGATGAACGAAGACGGCACCATGGCACGCCTTCCCGAATTGCGCCAAATGGCAGACCAATACGGATTCAAGCTTATCTCCATAGCCGAACTCATCGCCTACCGCCTGAAGCAGGAATCATTAGTAGAACGGGGCGTAGAAGTGGATATGCCTACCGAATACGGGCATTTCCGCCTGATTCCTTTCCGCCAGAAGAGCAACGGGCTGGAACACGTGGCATTAATAAAAGGAGAGTTCGAACCGGACGAACCGGTATTAGTGCGCGTACATTCATCGTGCGCCACGGGCGACATCTTCGGCTCCATGCGGTGCGATTGCGGAGAGCAGCTTCATAAAGCCATGCAAATGATAGAAAAAGAAGGCAAAGGAGCCGTTATCTACCTCATCCAAGAAGGACGCGGCATCGGGCTGATGGAAAAGATGAAAGCCTACAAGCTTCAAGAAGAAGGCATGGACACCGTAGACGCCAACATCTGCTTAGGACACCAAGCCGACGAGCGCGACTATGGCGTGGGTGCGCAAATCCTGCGCGAGATAGGCATCCACAAGATGCGCCTCCTCACCAATAACCCCGTGAAACGGGTAGGGCTGGAAGCCTACGGGCTGGAAATCGTGGAGAACGTACCTATCGAAGTGACTCCCAATCCGTACAACGAACGTTACCTGCATACGAAGAAAGACCGCATGGGGCATACGTTGCATTTTAGAAATTGAAAATTAAGAGTTAAAAATTATGGACACAAACGATTTAGTAAAAGCATACGCGTCTAAAGCAAAGACCGTACAAGCGACATTGATGCGCAATGTCTACTCATGGATGACATTGGCGCTGGTTATCACCGGACTGACGGCTATGTATGTAGCAAAATCATACACGCTGCTCTCGATGATTGTGCAAAACCAAATGCTCTTCTGGGGGCTTCTGATTGCTGAAGTGGGATTGGTGATTTACCTTTCCGCACGCATCCATCGGATAGCGTTCAGCACCGCTACCCTGCTCTTCATCGCCTACTCTATCTTGAACGGAGTCACCCTCTCGTTCATCTTCATGGTCTATACCGCAAGCTCCATCGCCACTACATTCTTTGTGACGGCAGGCACCTTCGGCGTTATGGCACTCTATGGCTATGTGACGAAGCGCGACCTGACCCGCATCGGGAACATCTGCATCATGGCACTGATCGGGCTTATCATCGCCTCGCTGGTCAACCTCTTCCTGCATAATTCGATGATGGACCTTATCATTTCGGGCATCGGTGTGCTGATTTTTACAGGGCTGACCGCATACGATTCGCAAAAAATCAAACAATTGCTTACGGGCGATATCGAAGTAAACGACACTACGCAAAAGATTGCATTGATGGGTGCCATGACGCTCTACCTCGACTTTATCAATCTTTTCTTGTATCTGCTCCGCTTCTTAGGTGACAGAAAGTAAGAAATGTTTTTATATGTCGAAAATTTTGCTTTACTTTGCACCGATTTTGAACTAAAAACAAAAGAAGAATATGAACCAACTTTCAGAACGTTTAAACAGTTTGTCACCCTCGGCTACGCTGGCTATGTCTCAAAAGAGCAGCGAACTCAAGGCTCAGGGCGTAGATGTAATCAACATGAGTGTCGGCGAACCCGACTTCAATACTCCCGACCATATCAAGGAAGCCGCTAAAAAAGCGATTGACGAAAACTATTCGCGCTATTCTCCTGTAGCCGGTTATCCCGCATTGCGAAACGCCATTGTAGAAAAACTGAAAAAAGAAAACGGACTGGAATATACAGCAGCCCAAATCAGTTGTGCCAACGGTGCCAAGCAATCGGTATGCAACACGATTATGGCTTTGGTAAACAAAGGAGATGAAGTCATCGTACCCGCCCCTTATTGGGTAAGCTATCCCGAAATGGTGAAATTGGCAGAAGGCACTCCGGTGATTGTACGTGCGGGCATCGAACAAGACTTTAAGATTACTCCCGAACAATTGGAAGCGGCTATCACACCCAAGACCCGTGCCCTGATTCTTTGCTCGCCCTCGAACCCGACCGGCTCGGTATATAGCAAAGAAGAACTGGCTGGACTGGCTTCGGTATTGGCTAAGCACGAACGTGTCATCACCATCGCCGATGAAATCTACGAACACATCAACTACATCGGCAAGCATGAAAGCATCGCCCAGTTCGGCGAAATCAGAGACCGTGTGGTTATCGTCAACGGTGTATCGAAAGCCTACGCCATGACGGGCTGGCGCATCGGATTCATCGCCGCTCCCGAATGGATTGTGAAAGGCGTCAACAAACTTCAAGGACAATACACCTCAGGTCCCTGCTCGGTATCTCAAAAAGCAGCTGAAGCCGCTTATACCGGCACACAAGCTCCGGTAGAAGAAATGCGCCAAGCATTCGAACGCCGCCGAGACCTGATTGTGAAACTCGCCAAAGAGATTCCGGGCTTCGAAGTAAATGTACCCGAAGGCGCTTTCTACCTCTTCCCGAAATGCGACTCTTTCTTCGGCAAGAAAGACGGAGACCGCGTCATCAACAATGCCGAAGACTTGGCTATGTACTTGCTTGAGGTAGGCCACGTGGCTTGCGTAGGAGGCACTTCCTTCGGTGCTCCCGAATGCATCCGCATGAGCTATGCCACTTCGGATGAAAACATCGTAGAAGCCATGCGACGCATCAAAGAAACTTTGGCACGGCTGAAATAAATATAGAAGAGAAGACAAAGTTCACAGAGTCAGTGTTTTTCTCCGTGGGCTTTGTCTTCTCTAAAAATTAAAGTTCTGTGCCTTTGTGTCTCTGTGTTCAATTTCATTTTTCGCAAACCAATTTTGTTTTACTATAAATGAAGAATTAAGAATGAAGAATCCCATGCGGACAGGGCAATTCTTCATTCTAAATTCTTTATTAGTTTATTCCGCTTCGAGATACAACACACGGCTGGCATAATCATTCTGTTTGTGATAATCCACCTTATGCGTATAGGGGATTTCCAAACCGTTCTCCATCAGGAACTTGCCCGAATACGATTTCCCTTCGAACGGGAGAGGTTCGTTATCAATGCGGTTCAACTCCTTGATGCGGTACATCTTCGTTGGGTCAAGACCTGCCATGCATACACGGGGTAAATGCTGGTTTACAAACGTTTCCATCTTCCACCAATAGAATACCGCCTTCTCTTTTTCGGGTGAAGCGTACATCAGAGAAGCCACGCCCAAACGGTCATATGGAGAAAGCAAACGGTAAATATCACCGAATTGCACCACGGGACGAATCACCTTATAATCGGCTATCGCCTTGCGGCAAAGCTCCTTCTCTTCATCGGTCATGTTCTTGGGCTGGATTTCCATACCGAGACGCCCGCTCATCGCAACATCGATACGATACTTGAGCGGAATGGTACGGAAAGTCTGGTGATTGGGTGCGGCACTAATATGGGATGCCATAGCAATAGCCGGGAAGAAATACGAAGTACCCCATTGCATGTAAATGCGTTGGAGGGCATCGGTGTTATCGCTCACCCAAAATTCATCAAACCAAGGCAAATATCCCCAGTTGGCACGCCCTCCTCCGCTGGCACAAGCCTGAATGGTCAAGTCTGGATATTTGGCACGGATACGGTCGCACACCTTCTCGAAACCACGATGATACTCTATGTACATCTGGCTCTGGTTCTCTTCGGTCAGGTAATTCGAACCGTGGTTCATAATCGCCATATTGGCATCCCATTTGATATACTCGATTTCGGGATGCTTGGTCATCAGATTATCCACCACGCCGAACACAAAATCCTGCACTTCCGGATTCGCCAAGTCAAGCACCACCTGCGTTCCTCCACGTCCTAAAACCGGGTCACGTTGGGGAGCTTTCAGAATCCATTCAGGATGCTTCTCGTACAGTTCGCTCAGGGTATTCGACATTTCCGGTTCTATCCAAATACCGAAACCTACATGATGCTTTTTCGCATCGCGAATCAGTCCTTCAATGCCTTCGGGCAATTTACGGGTATCTACCACCCAGTCGCCCAACGAAGAACTATCATTCTTACGCGGATATTTATCTCCGAACCATCCGTCATCCATCACGAACAATTCGCCTCCCATCGACTCGATATCCGCCATCATCTGTTCCATACCTTGCTGGTTGATATCGAAATAAACGCCTTCCCAGCTATTCAGCAAGATTTTGCGGGGCACATTGCCATGCGCCAACTTATACGTGCGCCCCCACCGGTGGAAGTTCCGGCTGGCTCCGCTTAATACCTCATCCGAGTAAGTCAAGGCAAGTACCGGAGTGGTAAAGGTTTCTCCCTTTTCCAACTGATATTGGGAATTTTCTTCGTTGATGCCTGCAAAGAATTGATGATAATCGCTATCATCGGTATCAACGCGAAGTTTGTAATTTCCTGTATAGCAAAGTGCCGCACCGATAGTCCGTCCTTCGTTCTCTTGCGGATGCCCGTCGAGCGAGAACATCACCTCGGCATGTGCCGTATGCGAATTGCGTACACCGTCCTTGTTTTTAATGATTTTCATTCCCGGCTCTAAGGGTTCTTGAACTAATCTACCTTCATTCGCCCACGAGCCATAGAGGCTGGAAAGCCATACATTGCCCCTGCGGATAGGCAGGTAAGCCGAAGCAAACTGGTTGAGCACAACGGATTTCTTTTCTTCATTCGTGATTTCAGTCCAGGTCTCAATGATGTCTACATCCTGGTAAGCCCGATAGCATACGTCCACATAAAACGGATAGACCTTGTCTTTCAATCGCACCGTGACTTCTTGAGTATTATCAGCTTTCGTAGTAGCCACGCTTTCTACCACCATTTGAGTAGACATATTCCCATCGGCATGACGTACCGAGAGAGCTACTTCGGCGGGAGTATTCATCCCATACACCGGATAAGCGGCATGATTGCACGTGCGCACCGCATCGATTTGGCTCAAGTCCGCATCGTCTAATTTCGCACCATAATATACATACTTCAATTCTCCACCTTGTGGCGCATCAATCACCAACGAGGTTTCGGGAGTAGAAAGGCACACGGGTTGCCCTTGTGCCCACACGCCGGAAGCGAGAAGAGCCGCTCCAGCCAACAAAAAGGTTCTTGCTTTCCTGTTTTTCATGATAATTTGTTTTAAATGATACAGTTGCAAAAATAGGCATATTCCAGTAATATAAATGATACTGTTTTATCTTTTTTGCTACATTCCTATCACATTTCCACCACAGATTACACAGATTATTTAAAAAAGATTTATATCTTTGCTTTCATCATAATAAATCTCATACAACGATTATGAAACAACTACACTTCACCCTGTTTCTGCTTGCCTCACTCTTTTTAGCAAGCTGCTCTACCGTCCCGCTTACCGGACGGAAACAAATGCTTTTGGTATCGGATAGCGAAGTGCTTTCTTCCAGTCTGACCCAATATAACGACTACATCAAGTCGGCTAAGAAATCGACCAATGCCACACAAACCGCTATGGTAGTGCGTGTTGGGAAAAAGATTGCATCCGCTACGGAAACCTATCTACGTGCGAACGGCATGGCATCGGAAATCAAGAACTTCGCATGGGAATTCAATCTGGTGCAAGACCCGCAAGTGAATGCCTTCTGTATGCCGGGCGGAAAGATTGTAGTTTATGAAGGATTAATGAAACTGGTCTCTTCCGATGACGAATTAGCGGTAGTGGTAGGACACGAAGTGGCACATGCCGTAGCAAAGCATAGCAACGAACGTCTGAGCCAACAGGTAATGGCACAATACGGTGCAAATATCCTCAATTCGCTGGTAAGCGATAAGAGTGCCGCGGTACAGAAAGTAGCAGGTACGGTATATGGCATCGGTGCCCAATACGGCATGATGCTCCCTTTCTCACGCAAACACGAATCGGAAGCCGACTATATGGGATTAGTATTCATGACCATGGCGGGCTATAATCCCGATGTAGCCGTAGGCTTCTGGCAAAAGATGTCGGCTGGAAGCGGAGGCTCTGTACCTGAATTTATGAGCACACACCCCAGTGATGCCACCCGCATCGCCGATATCCGGAAAGAATTGCCGGGCATCAAAGCAAAATATAGCAAATGATTTTTATATGAAACGCAGAGACGCAAAAACGCAAAGTTTTATATTAGAGAAAGCAAAGCTTGCAAAGCACAAATCTGAAAAACCTGTGCTCTTTGCCTTCTTTAAAAGATAACTTTGCGTTTTTGCGTCTCTGCGTTCAATAAAAACAACAACTACAATGAAACAAGTCTTTCTTTCGCTTGCAACTATGCTCTGCTTCTTGTGCGCACAAGCCCAAGAACGTCCTTTTCTTCCCTTGTCTGGTACATGGGAAAGCTCTTTAGGAACCTGTTCCCTTCCGGGCACCACCGATGAAAACCAATTGGGGAATCCGGCACAAGAGCCGTATGCCACCTCCCAGTTGACCCGTCTCTATGCGTATAGCGGACAAGTGACCTACGAACGTGATTTCACTTTGCCCGAAGACTTTGCAGGAAAGAAGCTCCGCCTGATTATGGAACGCACCAAGCCCAGCACGCTTTGGATAGACGGAGACAGCATCGGAAGCCTGACCCACCTCTATGCCCCGCATTGCTATGAGCTTCCTCCTCTCCAGCCGGGCAAGCATCACATCGCTATCCGGATAGATAATTCCGAGACCTCTGTACCCAAAGAGATACAAGGCTCGCATGCTTGGAGCGATGCCACTCAGACCAACTGGAACGGTATCTTGGGACGGTTCGGCATCGAAGCCCGCGATGAAGCCTATATAAATAAGGTAGAGGTCTACCCCTCACTCATCCGGAAACGTGCCCTCGTAAAGCTGACCGTATGCACCGAGCGGTATGAAGACGCTACGGTACGCATCGAAGGCGAAGCATGGAATACACCCGAAACCCATATCCTCCCCACACTGGAACAAAAAATACCCGTCCAGCCCGGAACGACTTCGTTTACCCTTACACTCGACATGGGAGACTCGCCTCTGCTCTGGAGTGAGTTTCATCCTGCCCTCTACCGGCTTCGCATCACCCTCGATACAGACCATACGCACGACACACAGAGCGTAGATTTCGGCATGCGCGAGTTTCGTACCGAAGGCACCCAATTCGTATTGAACGATAAGAAAATCTTCCTTCGAGGCAAGCACGATGCTTGTGTTTTTCCTCTGACCGGCTATGCTCCGATGGATGTAGAGTCTTGGCGCAAAGTGTTCCAGACCGCAAAGCGTTACGGTATCAATCATTACCGGTGCCACTCGTACACGCCTTCCGAAGCTGCCCTGAAAGCCGCCGACATCGAAGGCATCTATTTCCAAATCGAATTGCCCCTATGGGGAATTATCGAACGGAAGAATACCAACCTCAACACGTTCTTGAAACGGGAAGGCGACATGATGCTCGACTGGTTGGGCAATCATCCTTCGTTTATGATGATGGGCTTAGGAAATGAACTGAACGGCGAAGTGGAAGTGATGCGCGAATGGCTCTCCGACTTCCAGCAGAAAGACCCTCGCCACCTGTATTGCTTCGGTTCGAACAATAATTTGGGCTGGAAAGGTCCGCAAGACGGAGAAGACTTTTTCGTGACATGCCGGGTAGGCGGAGGTGAAGGATATTCCACCCATGTGCGTACCTCCTTCGCCTATGTGGATGCGGAAAAGGGCGGAATCCTCAACAATACCCGTCCCAATACGATAGCCAACTATGCGCAAGCCATCGCCCGATGCCCTCGTCCGGTAATAGGACACGAGACCTGCCAGTTCCAAATCTATCCCGATTACCAACAGATTCCGAAATACAAAGGCGTGTTATACCCTTATAACTTAGAAATCTTCCGCGAACGCCTGAAAGAGAATCATTTGTACGACCAAGCCGAAACCTTCCACCGCGCTACGGGACATTTCTCTGTAGAATGCTACAAAGCCGATATCGAATACGCCTTACGCACGCCCGGATTCGGAGGATTCCAAATGCTCGACCTGCAAGATTATCCCGGACAAGGCTCGGCATTAGTAGGCATACTCGATGCTTTTATGGAAACCAAAGGCATTGTAGACCCTGAAACCTTCTATGGCTTCTGTGCTCCGGTAGTCCCCTTAGCGGAAATGAAAGACTTCTGCTGGCGGAATACCCAAACGCTCCAAATGCGTATAGCCCTCTCGAATTACGAGGAAAACGATTGGAACACCCCTATCCGTTGGCAATTGATATCGGATGACGGGACATGGGAAAAGCAAGGCACCCTTGCCTGCTCCGCTCCCCAAGGCAACGTAACCCCAATAGGAAACATCGAACTTCCCCTAAGCGACCTGAAAACCGCCCAACGCCTGACCCTGAACCTGCAAACCGGAACGTACCACAATTATTACCACCTCTGGGTATATCCCGAAGACCAAGAGGACATGGACGGGATTTACATCGACTCCTTACTCAACAAGCAGGTGAAATCGAAATTAGCGAAAGGAGTTACAGTACTCTTGCTCCCGCGCCACAAAGACATCGAGAAACAAAGCGTAGGCGGCATGTTCACGCCCGACTATTGGAATTACGCCATGTTCAAGACCATATCGGAAAATGCAGGCAAAGAAGTATCTCCGGGCACCATGTCTATCTTGGCAGACCCCGCACATCCTTTGTTCCGGCATTTCCCCACCGAAGAACATAGCGACTGGCAATGGTGGAGCATCGCCCGAAACTCGCGTCCGATGATATTAGATAACACCTGTAAGGCGTATCGCCCCGTATTGCAAGTGATAGACAACATCGAACGCAACCACAAGTTAGGCATCGTCTTCGAGTTCCGCATCGGGAAAGGCAAGCTCTTGGTCTGCACTACCGACCTCAATGCCATTCAGGACACACCCGAAGGCAACCAGTTCCGCACTGCCCTGCTCCGCTATGCAAAATCGGCACAATTCCAGCCCGACACCGCCCTAAGCTGGGAAGAACTGACCGGGCTCTTCACCGGAACCGTCACCCAACGGGATATAAAAGGCGTAGAAAACCAATCGGACTATACCAAGA
>ENA-OXEE01000818-OXEE01000818.1-human-gut-metagenome-genome-assembly--contig:-NODE-818-length-12506-cov-22.2034_pt1 | contig 12506 bp, 8 predicted proteins | sample MGYA00249824_ERZ652242 | MGnify/ENA primary metagenome ERZ652242 (study PRJEB26925, sample SAMN05826943) | human gut metagenome | biome: ENVO:2100002; feature: ENVO:00000062; material: ENVO:00002003... | reverse complement strand
TCCTTTCCGAAAGCGGGTGCAAAAGTACGGCTTTTTTCCGTACACGCAAACTTATTGCGCACTTTTTTTGATGTTTTTTTTGAATTTATTTTTAAACGCATTGTAATACAGCCATTTACGGATGAATAATTTTTAATGAAAGGACTTAGATGCACTGAACCGTATACATTATTATATTATATATGCGGGAAGAAAAAAAACAGCGCCTGATTTTTTTTCACAAAAACCAACCAGGTATATGGCACAAAAAAGGAAGCAGGGTGAAAAGGCAATCCAAGCAGGATGAAATTGGAATCACATTAGGATGAAACTGGGTACGAAGACGGATGAGTTTGAACATGGAGTTTTATAAAGGACATTTCTTTACTTGAAAATACAATTTAAAGCAACTTCATTAATCATACAAAGTGTCTAATTTTTTGACACTCACTGTCTAATTTTTTGACACTTTACTAAATGTTAATTATTGTAACATATTGATTATCAGATAAAACTTCCTTTGGCACGATATTTGCTATGAAAAATATAAAAAGCAAGAAACAAATAACAACGAATATGAACCAAACGATTCTACGCAACCTGTTTTACACGCTGAAGCGGTTCCGCACGGCTTCATTCCTAAATTTATTAGGACTATCCGCCGCCTTTGCCGCCTTCATCGTAATTATGATGAAAACCCGTTATGAACAACAATTCGACACCTGCTATCCCGAACCCGAACGGCTGGCGGTGCTGAACCTTTCCATTGACGGGAAAGACAACGAGCTGGTGGTGGTGCCTCGCCCGTTTGTAGATGCTGCCATCCAAGAGACCACGGGAATCGAATGCGGCACCCTGCTTTCGATGCAATTCGGAAGTAATCTGGTATATACTGACCCGCACTATCCGAAATACATCAAGGAAAACGTTGCAGCTGTATATCCCGATTTTGCAAAGACTATCGGAATGACTTTCGTGGAAGGCAATGACGAAGGGCTGGACACCCCCAACGGAGCCATTATCTCGGAAAGCCAAGCCAAACGGCTTTTCCCTGACGGAAGTGCCATAGGTAAATACATCTATTTGGAAAGTCCACACCAAGCTACCGAGGAAACACAATTCAGAATTAGCGGAGTGTACAAGGAATTCCCGAAAAATGCCCAACTCACCAATGACATCTATTGTCGCATTGGAGAAAAATGGGACCTCAACCAATGGGGAAGCTGGAGCTATCTGGCTTTCGTCCGCCTGGAACCCGGAGTCACTTACGAAGAAGTCAACCGCCAATTGGTTCAGAACAAGATTATCAACGATAAGATGGAGAAGTCATCTGATTTCAAGGAAGTCAAGCCCATGGTTATTCCTATCCGAGACGTGTACTACCACACCAAGCCGTGGTTCTACTTCAAGACGGGCGACCTGCAGCACACGCGCCTGATGATTCTCATCGCCATACTGGTCATCGGCATCGCCGCCGTGAACCTTATCAACTTCACCACCGCCCTCACCCCGATGCGCATCCGCAGCATCAACACGCAAAAGGTATTGGGAAGCTCTGTCGGCTCGCTCCGCACGGGACTGGTGCTGGAAGCCGTGTGCACCGTGTTGCTGGGCTGGCTGATTGCGATGGGCATCGTGGCTTGCCTCACGCAGACACAGGCACTTGACGCGTTGGATTTCAATCCCGCACTGAAAGACTATCTGCCCGTCATTTTCGGAAGCGTAGGCATCGCCCTGCTGACGGGTGTACTTGCCGGACTTTATCCGGCATGGTACATGACCTCGTTCCCACCCGCACTGATGCTGAAAGGCAACTTCGCCCTGAGTGGAAAAGGAAAACGGCTCCGCACCGCACTGGTCAGCTTCCAGTATTTCATCTCGGCATGCCTCATCGTGTGCTCCACCTTCATCTTCTTGCAGAACGAATACCAGAAGAACATCCGCACCGGATTCGACCGCGACATGCTACTCATCGCCCAAATGCCTCAAAAACCTTTCCTGAGCCAGCCCTACAAGGCATTCGACCAGCAACTATTGGGCTATCCGGAGTTTGAAGGCGTGGCGTATGCCAACGATCGGATGGGAGGCGGAAACGTGTACAACATCCAGGGATTTACCATAGCCGAGCAACACGTACAGCCTTTCTATGTCCGCGTCTCTACCAACTTCCCGAAGGTGATGGGCATGAAGGTGACCGAAGGACGCGACTTCCTGCCCGGCGACTCCGTAGGGCGGAACGTAAGGCACTATATCGCCACTAAAGAATTTAAGAAGATGTATAACCTGCCCACCGGACAGGAACTGAATGCCGACTGGATGGGGAAAGCCGAAATCACGGGCTACGTGGACAACGTGGCGTTCACCTCGAACCGCATCACCGCCTTCAGCGGAACGCCCTTCGTATTTACTCCTAATTTATACGATGATGACGTGCTTCCTTTCGGCTACATCCGTGTAAAAGCCGGAAGCGACCCTGCGCAAGCCCTGAGCCACGCCCGCAAAGCCTTCGAGAAGAGCTTCCCCGGCTATGCTGCCGAGATTGATTTCTTCGACAACGTATATAAGAAACTCTATACCGCCGAGACCAACCAGCAACAGGTAGTCATCGCCTTCAGCGTGCTTGCTATCCTCATCTCGCTGGTGGGCGTGTTCGGGCTGACCATTTTCGAGACGCAATACCGGCGCAAGGAAATCGGGGTGCGAAAAGTGTTCGGTGCCAGCACGAGCCAGATATTGTGGCAATTCAACCGTGCCAGTCTGAAAGTCGCCATCCTTTGCTCGGCAGTGGCGATGCCGGTTGCCTATTACGTAATGGATAGCTGGCTCCAGTCGTTCACCCAGCGCGTGCCGCTCTCGGCGTGGGTGTTCGTCGCCGCCTGCCTGCTGATTATCCTGATGACCCTCGTCACCGTGACCGTGCAGAGCTACCGTGCAGCGAACAGCAACCCGATAGATTGCGTGAGAGCTGAATGATTTTTTATGAAACGCAGATTAACGCAGATTTTCGCAGATTATTCGATAATCATCAATTAAAAGCACGAAAATCATATAAATAAAATCCGCGCTAATCCGCGAAAATCTGCGTTTCAATAAGCAAACAAAAGAAATTATTAACCAATAAACACTTATACTATTATGATTAAGATTGAAAACCTTTGCAAGACATTCCGTACTACGGAAGTAGAAACCATCGCACTCAACAACGTCAGCTTCGAGATAGCCGACAAGGAATTTGTAGCCATTATGGGTCCCTCAGGATGCGGCAAGTCTACCCTGCTGAACATCATGGGACTGCTCGATAACCCGACTTCGGGTGATTATTACCTCGACACGAAGGAAGTGGGACACCTCAAGGAGAAAGACCGCACCAACGTGCGCAAGGGCAACATCGGCTTCGTATTCCAGAGCTTCAACCTGATAGACGAACTGAACGTGGCGGAGAACGTAGAACTGCCCCTCACCTACCTGGGCGTACCGTCCGCCGAACGGAAGCAGCGCGTGGCGGACATCCTGAAGCGGATGAACATCAGCCACCGCGCCAAGCACTATCCGCAACAGCTCTCCGGAGGTCAGCAACAACGTGTGGCAATCGCCCGTGCCGTGGTATCGAACCCGAAAATCATCCTTGCCGACGAGCCGACCGGTAACCTCGACTCGAAGAACGGACAAGAGGTAATGGAGCTTTTGACCGAACTGAACAAGGAAGGCACGACCATCGTGATGGTGACACACAGCCAGCGCGACGCCGGATATGCCGGACGCATCATCAACCTGTTCGACGGGCAGATTGTGGCTTCTATCAGCGAAATGTAATTCAGTTAACAGTTAATAATTAAGAGTTAATAACGGTAGACGGACAAGCTATCGTTATTAACTATTAACTGTTAATTATTAATTAAAACGAACTATGAACCAAACGATATTACGCAACCTGTTTTATACGCTCAAGCGGTTCCGTACTGCCTCCGCACTCAACCTCTTCGGGCTTTCGTTCGCCTTTGCCGCCTTTATCGTGATTATGATGAAGGTGAACTACGAACGCGGTTTTGACTCCTGCTATCCCGAACCCGAACGATTGGTGATGCTCAACTTGGGCGACCCCGATAACCATACCATGGGCTACCTGCCGCGAGGACCCATCGACTACTTAATGGAACAAGTACCCGGCTTCGAGTACGGTACCATCTATGCGCCGGCATGGGGGAAGACTGCCCTCTACACCGACCCCAAGAACCCGCAATACTTCTACGAAACGCCCTGGGCGGTATCGCCCGGCTTCGCCAAGGTGGTAGGGCTGAAGTTCATTGCCGGAAGCGATGCCGAAATGGGGCAGCCCGAAAGCATCATCGTCTCGGAGAGTTATGCCCGCAAGCTGTTCCCCGACGGCAACGCCTTGGGTGCATACCTCTACATCGAAGGAAGCAACTTCCTGACGCCCGACGCCACCAAGTACCGGATATGCGGCATCTACGAAGACCTGCCCGAGAACTGCCAGTTCAAGAACGACCTCTTCGTGACCATGGGCGAACGGGTGCAGAAGGATGACTGGGGAAGCCAGAACTACTTCGCCTTCTTCCGCCTGAAACCCGGCGTAAGCGTAGAAGAAGCCAACCGCCAGATAGCCGCCACCCGAGCCATCGACCGGATGAACGTGGACAAGGACGACAAGACCGCCCTCTACGTCTTCCCCATCCGCGACTTCTACTACACGATGCACTCGCCCTATTACCTGAAGACCGGAAGCCGCAGCACCACCGCCCTGCTCGTGGTCATCGGGATGCTCATCATCGCCATTGCCTGCATCAACCTGGTCAACTTCAGCACCGCCCTCGCCCCGATGCGGATGCGCAGCATCAACACCCAGAAAGTACTGGGCAGCACCAACGGCGAACTGCGCCGCGCCCTCACCCTCGAATCGGTATGTACCGTCCTTGTAGGTTGGCTGATTGCACTGGGCATCACGGCGACACTCATCCATTTGAACGTGCTTTCGTTCATGGGCTTCACGCCCTCGCTCCTCACCTACTGGCAATATGTGGCAGGCACGGGAGTGATAGCCCTCGCCGTGGGCATCATCGCAGGACTGTATCCGGCATGGTATATGACCTCCTTCCCGCCCGCGCTGGTGCTAAAGGGCAACTACGCCCTGAGCGGCAAGGGAAAGCGGCTGCGCACCCTGCTCATCGGATTCCAGTACGTGGTGTCGTTCGCCCTCATCGTGTCGGCGGCGTTTATCTTCCTGCAAAACCGGTATATGCGCACCCGCGACTTGGGCTTCCAGAAAGACCAGGTGCTCGTAGCGAGCCTGCCCGAAATGCCTTACCAGAGCAGCCCCTACCATAACTTCTACACGAAGCTGAAAAGCTATGCCGAGATAGACGACATCGCCTTTGCCAAGTGGGAATTAGGGTCGAGCGAAGGATACACCAGCTATATGTTCCGCTACAACGGCACCGAATACGGTCACTATTTCATCGAGGTGAGCACCAACTTCCTCGACGTAATGGGAATGAAGCTCCTATCGGGAACAGACTTCCTGCCCTCCGACTCCATTGGCAAAGACCCGTTGGTGTTCATCGCCACCGAGGATTTGCAGAAGGAAACGGGCATCGAGGCGGGCGAAATGGTGGACTTTTTCGTATGGGGCGGCCTTAACGCCTGCATCAAGGGATTCGTAGACAATGTGCAGTTCACCTCCTTCAAGAAGAGTTCCTACCCCTACGTGTTCTGTTGCAACCCGAAATATACCAACGGCCAGCTGCCCTACGCCTACATCCGCGTGAGGGCTGGCAGCGATATGGACACCGCCTTGCGCCACATCCGCCAGACCGCCGAAGAATGCTTCACCGGCTTCCCCGTCGACGTGAAGTTCTACGACCAAGTCTATGCCCAGCTCTACCAGCGGGAGGCGGACCAGCAACAGATGATTACCCTGTTCAGCCTGCTTGCTATCGTGATTTCATTAGTAGGCGTGTTCGGGCTGGTCATCTTCGAGGCGGAACACCGCCGCAAGGAAATCGGCATCCGCAAGGTGTATGGCGCATCGACGGGAGAGATATTGTGGATGTTCGGCAAGTCGTACCTCGCCCTGTGCCTGGTGAGTTCCGCGATTGCCGCCCCCGTGGCGTGGTATGCCGTGTCGCGCAGGATGGAGCAGTTCAGCGAGCGCGTGCCCCTCAGCCCGTGGGTGTTCGTCGGGGCGTGCGCCGTCATCTGCCTCATCACCGAGCTGACGATTACGGTGCAGAACTACCGTGCCGCCACGGCTAACCCGGTGGACAGCCTGAAGACGGAGTGAAGCCCCCTCAACTCCCCCCGAGGGGGAGCTTAGCGGTTGAGCGATGCATCAATGCACCGGTACGGCACGAAAAAGATACGCGTCTTTGAGGCAATGCACCGGTACGGCACGAGAAAGATACACGTCTTTGGGGCAATGCACCGGTACGGCACGAGAAAGATACGCATCTTTGGGGCAATGCACCGGTACGGCACGAAAAAGATGCACGTCTTTGAGGCAATGCACCGGTACGGCACGAAAAAGATAAGCGTCTTTGGGGCAAACGACCGGTACGGCACGAAAAAAAATAGTTGAATATCCGCAAACACCTCTTGTAGGGGCGTATCGCATACGCCCGAATGCGCCAACTTATCCACGTGGATGTGTTTAGGGCGTATGCGATACGCCCCTACAAGGCAATGAGGTAAAATACGGATATTCAATGAACCAAATCGTAAATAGTAAATTGTAAATTGTAAATAACTAAATAGTACATAAACCAGATGAAAAGAGCATTCAACAACCTGTTCCGACGGGGCGAAGCGAACCCTATCAAGATTCTCTGCCTCGGTGTCGGCCTCGCCATCGGGCTGACCATGCTTGCCGAAGTCATCTTCGAGCAAAGCTACGACAACTTCCTGCCCCGGCTGGAAGACACGTACCGCATCACCGAGCAATACAAATCGTCGCAAGAAGACACGTGGCGTCCCTATGCGCAAACACCGGGAGCCACCGCTCCGGGCGTGAAACGGTATTGCCCCGAAGTGGAAGCCGCCACACGCTTCACGTGGCTGGAAAGCGGTATGCACCTCGTGGCGGAAGACCAGCGGGAAGTGACCGCCAACGCCCTCCTGTGCGACAGTTCGTTCTTCGACGTCTTCCCCCGCCGCATCCTGATAGGCGAGAATCCGCATACGGGACTGGAGAAAGAGAACAACGCCTACATCTCGTCGCGCCTTGCCGAAACGCTGAGCACCGACATCGTGGGACACACGCTGACGTGGAAAGAATATCCCGACTTCAAGCTGAACATCGTCGGCATCTTCGAGGAGTTTCCGGAAAACACTCACCTGCCCCGTATTGACGTAGCGGTGGCATTGCCCACCATCGGACAAGTGCGCTATGACGGGCGAAACAACTGGCTGGGGAACGACAGCTACAAGAGCTACATCCGACTCTATCCCGGCACGAAGCCCGACCAGCTGACGGACAACGTGAAACGGATGCTGGAGACCAACCTGCCGATGGAAGACCTGAGGAAAAACGGAGCGGATTATGACATCGGTTTCCAGCCCGTCGGCGAAATCTTTTCCTCATCGGATTACAACCGCATCATGAATATCGTCTTCCTCGCCTTCGGCATCCTGATGCTGGCGGTAGCGGTATTGAACTACATCCTGCTGGTCATCTCGGGCATGGTGAACCGCGCCAAGAGCATCGCCACTTACCGCTGCTATGGGGCAGGAAGTGGCGACATCTACCGCATGGTGCTCAGCGAATCGGCATTGCACGGGTTGTTGAGCCTCGCCCTGGCGATGCTGATTATCTTCGGGATTCAGGACGTGGTGCAGGAACAAATCGGGCACAGCCTCCGCTCGCTCTTCCCGCCTTCTACGATAGCCGTATGTGTGGCGGTGACTGCTTTCATCGTCCTCCTCTGCGGCGTAATGCCCGGCTACCTGTACACACGCATTCCCGTCACCTACGCCTACCGCCGCTATACCGAGAGCAAACGCCACTGGAAGCTGGGGCTGCTCTTCGTGCAGTTCCTCCTCACCACGTTCTTCGTGGCGATACTGGCGGTCATCAGCCTGCAATACCGTGCGCTGACCCATTACGACCCGGGCTTCGAATACAAGGATATGCTTTACGTACCACTTGCCGGCATCACACAGACCGAACAGCAGCGTTGCGTGCAGGAACTGAAAAAGCTGCCCGAAGTGGCGGGCGTGACGTGGGGGTATCAGCTGCCGTCCGAACATTGCAGCGGAAACAATGTATATAACCCTGAGACGGGACAAGAGTATATGAACATCGCCGATATGTACCTCGTGGGCGACGATTACCACAAGGCGTTCGGCATCCCCGTCATCGAAGGCAGCACCTTCACGCCTCACCTGAGCGACACCGTGGCACGTCAGGTAATGGTCAGCCGCAAGTTTGTGGAACGGATGCGCGAACTGGTGGGCTGGACAGGTTCGCCCATCGGCAAGACGGTGAACATCACCGAGCACGAAGGTCCGCTCACCGTCTGCGGCGTGTACGAAGAAATTCATTTCGGCTCGCAGATAGCCGAAGATGCCGACGAACGTCCCTCGGTGATGTTCTACGCTCCGGTGCCCTACTCTACCAATCTCTTTATCCGCCTGCGCCAACTCTCGCCCGAAGGGATGAAAGCCGTGCAAAAAGTGGTGGAGGAAACGATGCCCAGCCAGGAGAAGCACGCCTATAGCCTGGCACTGGAAATGAACGCCCTCTACGATGGCATCCTGCACGTGCGCAACAGCATCCTCTTCACCGGCGCGTGCATCCTGCTCATCGCGCTCATCGGGCTTATCGCCTACATCCGCGACGAAATCAGCCGCCGCCATGCCGAGATAGCCATCCGCATCATCCACGGAGCCACGGTAGCCAACGTACAACGCCTCTTCCTGCTCGATCTGCTGAAGATTGCGCTCCCTGCCACCCTTATCGGCGCGTTGATAGCGTGGCGGGCAAGCATTTCGCTCCTCCAGCTCTTCGCCGTCAAGATTGAGCTGACGTGGTGGCTCTTCACCGGCTGCGCCCTCGCGGTGCTCCTCATCGTATGGGCAGTCTCGTCCGCCCTCGTCCTGAAAGCCGCCCGGATGAACCCCACGGAGAACCTGCGGACGGAGTGAATGACTATTCCGCCTAACCAAAAACATCCATCGTAGACCGACCATTGTTGATTTACGATGGATGTTACATACGTGCATCTTTTTGAAACATACGTGAATGGACGTTTGAAAATGAATGCGTATATTTGTAATCCAAAAGAGAATCTCTCAAAAACAAAAAATTTAAATCATACCATCACGCTTATGAAACATTTCTTATTCTACCTGATTGCATTAACCGTATGCTTGCCGTTCGCTTCGTGCAGTGATGAGTTTGCGGAATTGCCGTATGCATACGATGAAATCAGTTACAGACGTGGTTATGACCTTGACATACCTTTAGACACCGTGGTTTATATCGAAAGCCAAGCCGAATTTGACCAACTGTTTGCTGATGAAGAGACAAAGCCCGAAGCAAGCGTACCGTTCTCAGAGGGTGTGCTGGCGGTGGTAAAGGGTATAGCTAATGGAGGAATTGTGGATTTACAAAAAAATCTAATTCAATCGGATGACGGTTATCACTTGTCTATCCGGATTCAAACAGACTTCACAGATGTTATGGAGCCTTGGTATGTCGCCTACGTCATTCCGAAAGAATATGCAAACAAGGTCGATTTGGATATAGAATACATAAATTAATCACCATCTCACCACAAAGGACTCAGACTTAAATAATTAATAATTAAAAGTGAATAATGAACAAGTACATCAAAACAACACTGAAAATCCTTGCCAGCCTTGTCCTGCTTATTCTCGTAGGCATAGGCGGGCTGATTATCTACGCCAAGTATTTCTACAATCAAGACGTTGACATTACACAATATTATGCAGACGAATTGCCGATAAAGAAAGAAGCATTCGAGAAAGAGTTCGAGGAAATCCATCAGACTACATTGGAAAACTATTCCTTGTATCAATCGAAACGGCTGAATATGGATAGTCTGCATCATGCCTTTCTGCAACGGGTAAGCCAAACCGATACTCCCGTTAAGTTCGGAAACCTGTTGAAAGAATATGTTGCGGCACTCCATGCCGGCCATGCATCGGTTTATCTGAAAGACTATACGGCAGATTATGCTCCATCCTACATCGAAGGACGGGTATTTATCGACCGCCCGAATGAGTATCTCACCGCAAACGGATTCGCCGATAAAGACGAAATCATCGCCATCAACGGTGTCCCCATTGCGCAATGGATAGCAAATAATGAAAAATATACACCAGCTTCTACCGAAGAATGCCGGAAGCTGATGACCGCACGGAAAGCCTTCCGTTCGTGGAGCGACACGACCGCCACTTATCGGATTATCCGAAATCAAGACACAATAGACTTGAAACTCGCCTTGAAGAAAGAAACATTCTTCCCGAAAAAAGAACAGGCGAACACAGTGGAATGGAAAGTGTTGCAAGACAGCATCGGCTATATCAACCTCTTGTCGATGATGAACCCTGTAACTGATGAGTTCGACAAAGCCTACCAACAACTAAAGACATTGCCGTATCTGATTATCGATGTCCGGAACAATGGAGGCGGAAATAGCGGCAACGGCAAGAAGCTATGCGAATACCTTGTACGCAAACCTCAATCTCATTGTGTGTCTCCTAACCCGGAAATCACGCCACGCCTGGATGCCTATCAAGGGAAACTGTTTCTGCTGACCAGCACGTACACCTTCTCGGCTGCCGAAAGCTTTACGCTCGACCTCAAAGAAAGCGGCAATGCCATACTGGTTGGTGAAGTTACCGGAGGAGATACCGGAAACCGTCCTCAGACATTCGAGACTTCAGGCGGCATCTTCTTCCGCTTGCCCACGCGGGAACCTTCCCTCTCCCCTCAAGGCTTCCCGATGGAAGGAAAAGGCATCCCGCCCCATTACGAAGCACATCAAACCGTAGCAGACTTTATGAACAATCAAGATACGGTATTGGAAACCGCCCTGCAACTGATTAATTGATAAACACAGAGGCACGGAGACACAGAGAAACAATTAAAAAACTCTGTGCCTCCGTGTCTTTCCGTCTACCGTTATTAACTATTAATTATTCCTTATTAATTATTTAAATCTGTGTAATCTGTGGTGAGTTTTTTATCCCGCTTCACGTAAATCGAAACACAAATAAGTCCTAACGCCACGATGAATACACCTACTAAGGCGGGATAACGGTAACCCATACCGGCATCTATCGGCAATCCACCCAAGTACGCCCCTACAGCATTACCCAAATTGAACGCTATTTGCACGCACGCCGCACCCATCATTTCCGAACCGCGCGAGTTCTGCAAGAGCAACAACTGCTGGGGAGGAGAAACCGCAAAGAGGCACGCCGTGCCGATGAACATCAGGATAACCGACAGATACGGGTTCTTGGCGAAGAAGAAGATGCCCAGCAAGGAAAGAATCATCAGCACTTGCGTGGTGCGGATAACGGGAGCCAGCCCATACAGGTCGCCGCACTTGCCTCCCACCAAGTTACCTATCGTCATCCCTAAGCCAGCCAGCATCATGATGCCCGTCATTGCGTGAGGCGAGAAGCCCGCTTCGTGAATCATTTGGGGAGTGACATAACTGAACCAGCAGAAGATGCCTCCATTACCGAACATCGTGGTCAGGATAATCAACCACGGAGCCAACCGTTTCAGGAAACGGAACTGGCCTTTCAACCCCACATCGGGCAAAGCGGGCATATACGGAATCCACCGCCAAATGAGGTAGAATATCAAGACTCCCCAAAGGGTATTGAACACAAAGGGGAAACGCCACGAAACCAAGTTGCTCAGCATCGTGCCGAAAGGCACACCAAACAGATTGGCAATGGTCATTCCCGCTATCATCAGCGACACCGCCTGCGAAGCCTTCCCTTTCTCTGCCACCCGTTCCGCCACAATGGAACCTACGCCGAAGAATGCCCCGTGAGGCAATCCCGACACGAAGCGCATCAAGAGCAGCATCCAATAATTGACCGACATCGAGGCGAACAAGTTCCCTACGATGTAAATCATCGCCAATCCCAACAGGATTTGTTTCAACGGGCGGGTGCGTGCCACCACCACGGTCAACGGCGCACCGACACATACGCCGATAGCATACGCCGAAATAAAATGTCCCGCCTGAGGGATACTGATACCTAAATCATGAGCCACATTGGGCAGAATACCCATCATTACAAATTCGGCGATGCCCAGACCCAAGGTGCCGGACGCCAACGCCAACAAACTTTTCTTCATTGCTGATTATCCTGATTATGTTTCTTTCACCACAGATTACACGGATTTTAATTAATAATTAAAAGTGAAAAGTGAATAATGAACAACGGAAAGCGTATCCGTCTGCCGTTATTAACTATTAATTGCTGTCTCTTATACACATCTGACGCTGCCGACGATCTTACGC
>ENA-OXEE01000806-OXEE01000806.1-human-gut-metagenome-genome-assembly--contig:-NODE-806-length-12684-cov-9.58484_pt1 | contig 12684 bp, 9 predicted proteins | sample MGYA00249824_ERZ652242 | MGnify/ENA primary metagenome ERZ652242 (study PRJEB26925, sample SAMN05826943) | human gut metagenome | biome: ENVO:2100002; feature: ENVO:00000062; material: ENVO:00002003... | reverse complement strand
GTGACCCGGCTCGTAGCCCTCCAGCGGCCAGAAGCGGGAGGAGTCCGGGGTCAGCATCTCGTCGCCCAGCACCACGTTGCCATCCTCGTCCAGACCAAACTCGAACTTGGTATCGGCAATGATGATGCCGCGGGACAGTGCATACTCGGCGCACTTCTTGTACAGGGCAATGGTGTAGTCGCGCAGCTTAGTGGCGTACTCCAGACCGTGGCCGGGGAACTGCTTCTCCAGCACGTCGATGCTCTGCTCGTAGGAGATGTTCTCGTCGTGGTCGCCGATCTCAGCCTTGGTGGAGGGGGTGTAGATGGGCTCGGGCAGCTTCTCGGACTCCTTCAGGCCCTCGGGCAGCTGGATGCCGCAGACCTTGCCGGTCTTCTGGTAGCTGGCCCAGCCGCTTCCGGTAATGTAGCCGCGGACGATGCACTCGACGGGCAGCATGGTCAGCTTGCGGCACATCATGCTGCGGCCCTCGTACTGGGGCTGCCGGAAGAACTCGGGCATCTCCTTCACGTCCACGCTCAGCATATGGTTGGGCAGCAGGTCGCGGGTGTAGTCGAACCAGAACTTGCTCATCTGGGTCAGCACTTTGCCCTTGTTGGTGACTTTATTCTTTAAGATAACATCGAATGCAGAGATGCGGTCGGTGGCGACCATGATGAGGCTGTCGCCGTTGTCGTAGATCTCGCGGACCTTGCCTTCCTTGATGGGCTTGAACTCAGTCATAGCAAAACTCTCCATTTTCCTTATTCCGTAGGTATCTTTTCTTTTGGTCATTGGCAGGCTGTCTGCCGTCCTGTTACACTATAATCTTATCACAGGAATTGTCCGTTGGGAAGAAACAGATGGGAGAGAAATGGGCCGATTTTTGGTTTTTTCTCGTGAAAAGTGCTAAAATCCAGCTTAAATTTTCGTCGTTTTGACGGTAAAAGTCGTACTTTCGCCCCATTTTCGCCTGCCTTGCTGACCGAAACGCCGTCATTGACGAAATTTGTGAAAACGTGTATCATGGGTAACAGCATCGCATTTTTCAACTTTTGTCTTTTAAGGAGGTCCATGCCATGCGCCCTCTCATCATCGCCCATCGCGGCGCGTCCCATCTGGCCCCCGAAAACACGCTGACCGCGTTCCGTCTGGCAAAGACGCTGGGTGCGGACGGCTTCGAGTGTGACGTTCAGATCACCAGAGACCGTCATCTCGTAGTGGCCCACGACTACCTCACCGACCTCAAGACCGGCGTCCACGGCAACATCCCGGATATGGACTTCGACGACCTGCGCCAGCTGGATTTCGGAAAATGGAAAAGCCCGGAGTTCGCGGGCGAAAAGATCCCCACCCTCGAAGAGGTTCTGGAAGTCGCGCAGGACTTCAGGATGATACATATTGAGTTAAAGCCCTACTTTGACCGGGACGAAGAGATCGTGGACCGGGTCATCGACGCCGTCCTTGACGCCGGGCTGGAAGAAAAGGCCGTGCTCACCTCCTTTGAGTACGGCACCCTCCGCCGGGTGAAGGAGCGGATGCCCCAGATGGCCACCTGCGCCATGACCCTCAGCCCCGAATCTCAGCTCATCCAGCCGGCCACCTTCTGGGAGAAACTGGGCCTCAAGAAGACCGACCCTCTCATGGAGAAGCTTTCCAGCCCCCAGGCCCTCAGCGAAGCGGCCGCTCTGCTGGAAGACCCCAGCAGTCTGGACGAAGAGAACAGCGTCCTCATCTACTACCTGAAAGACCGTCTCGATTTTCTCTACTCCATCTTCCCCGGCATGAACCTGGCCGAAATTTTGCAGCAGTATTATTATCAGACGGATTTTGTGAACTATGTGGCCCAGTTCGGCTTCCCGGTGGATTACGTCGGGCCGGAGTACCACGCCTTTTTCCGGGACAAAGACCTTATCCCCAATGCCCACGCCCGCGGCTTCAAGGTCGCGCCCTGGCCGGTGGGCGTGGAGAGCCGGGACGACCTGCGCCAGCTGTTCCGGCTGGACCCGGAGCTTGTGGTCACGAATAAGCCCGAGGTGGCTGTTTCCATCCTCACCGGGCTGGGCCAGTGGGACGAATCATCCAAAGAGGGTTGACAGCCCTCTTTTTTTGGAGCATAATAGTCCTGTATCGAACAGTTTTATGTGAAACAGTTCGGCGTTCGAACATTCACAGCAAAAGCCAAACCAGAAGGATGATACTATGAACCAAGCCTTTGAACCCGCCTGCACCCCCATCGCGCCGCCGTGGGAGGCACCGCAGGTCATCCCGGCCCAGCTGCGCCGGGTGAACAACCTTATTTTCCGCAAGATCGGCCAGATCGCCCGCACCAATGGCGTGGAGGCCGTGACCCCCATGCACGGCTGGATCATGGAGTATCTTTACCGGCACTCCGAGACCCCGGTGTTCCAGCGGGACATCGAGCGGGAGTTCTCCATCACCCGTTCCACTGTCACCAACATCCTGCAGCTCATGGAGCGCAAGGGCTACATCACCCGCCGGAGCGTGGAGCAGGACGCCCGCCTCAAGCAGCTGGTCCTCACCGAAAAAGGCCGTCAGTTCCACGAGGACACCATGCGGGCCTTCCACCAGACCGATGAATATGTGGCCGGTCTGCTCACCGAAGAAGAGAACACCGAGCTGCTGCGGCTGCTGAATAAACTGTATCTGGGACTAAAGTGAAACAAATATGAACTTTTTCCGAAACTTTGAAAAAAGCATTGACATTAAAATTGTTTTGTATAAAATTGTTCCGTACCAAACAATTTATCAAAGGAGGCTCAAAGTATGATAAAGAAGCTTGCTTCCCATCTGGGCGAATACAGACGCGCCGCTATCCTGACGCCGATGTTTTCCGCACTGGAAGCAGTCATGGACATCCTGCTGCCCACCATCATGGCGTTCATCATCGACCTTGGCATTGAAAAGGGCGATATGAACGCCATCGTCAAATACGGCCTGCTCACCTTCGCAGTGGCGGCCATCGCCCTGCTGCTGGGCGTTCTGGCCGGCAAGTACGCCGCCGAGGCGTCCACCGGCTTTGCCGGCAACCTGCGCGATGCGATGTATGAGAATATCCAGCATTACTCCTTCTCCAACATCGACAAATTCTCCACCGCCGGCCTCGTCACCCGTATGACCACCGACGTGACCAACCTGCAGAACGCCTTCCAGATGATGGAGCGCATGTGTGTGCGCGCCCCGGTCCATCTGGTGTTCGCACTCATCATGGCGTTCAGCATCGGCGGCCCTCTGGCCCTCATCTTCGTGGTGGCCATCGCCTTCCTGCTGGCCGTGCTGGCAAGCATCATGGTCCCCACCTTCAAAATTTTTGACCGTGTTTTCAAGAATTACGACAACCTGAACTCCTCCGTACAGGAGAACGTCTCCGCCATCCGCGTGGTCAAGAGCTTCGTCCGCGAGGGCTTCGAGAACGAGAAGTACACCAAAGCCTGCGAGGGTCTGTATCAGCAGTTCGTCAACGCAGAGAGCCGTCTGAGCTTCAACAACCCCGTCATGCTGACGGCTATTTACGGCTGCAACATTGCCCTGAGCTGGTTCGGCGCAAAGTACATCCTGCACGGCGCGCTGACCACCGGCCAGCTGAATGCTCTGTTCGGCTACATCATGAACATCCTGATGGCTCTGATGATGCTGAGCATGGCTTTCGTCATGATCTCCATGTCCGCCGCTTCCGCAAAGCGTATCGTGGAAGTCCTGGACGAGAAGACCGACCTGCCCCCCGCCAAGGCTCCCGTGCAGGAAGTCAAGGACGGCAGCATCCGCTTCGACCACGTCACCTTCAAGTACAAGCACGGCTCCGGCCAGCCTGTCCTGAACGACATCACCTTTGACATCAAGCCCGGCGAGACACTGGGCATCATCGGCGGCACCGGCAGCGCAAAGTCCAGTCTGGTGCAGCTCATCCCCCGCCTGTACGACGCCGAGACCGGCACCGTCAGCGTGGGCGGTGTGGATGTCCGGGATTATAACCTCGACGTCCTCCGCCACGAGGTCTCCATGGTGCTCCAGAAGAATGTCCTGTTCTCCGGCACCATCCTCGACAACCTCCGCTGGGGCAATGAGAACGCCAGCGAGGAAGAGTGCATCCGTGTGGCGAAGCTGGCCTGCGCCGATGAGTTCATCGAGCGCTTCCCAGATAAGTACAACACCTGGATCGAGCAGGGCGGCTCCAACGTGTCCGGCGGCCAGAAACAGCGTCTGACCATCGCCCGCGCCCTGCTGCGCAAGCCGAAGGTCCTCATCCTCGACGACTCCACCAGTGCCGTGGATACCGCCACCGACGCAAAGATCCGGAAGGCATTCCGTGAGGAGATCCCCGGCACCACCAAGATCATCATTGCACAGCGCATTTCCTCGGTGCAGGATGCCGACCGCATCCTCGTGCTGGACAACGGCCAGATCAACGGCCTCGGCACCCACGAGGAACTGCTGAAGAACAACGCGATCTATCAGGAAGTCTACAACAGCCAGACTCAGGGCGGCGGTGACTTCGACAAGCAGGGAGGTGAGCAGTAATGGCAGAACAGAAAGCAAAAGTCGTCCATGGCCCCGGCCCCCGCGGCATGGGAGGCCCGCGTCCGAAGGTCGAGAACCCGGGCAAGCTGCTCAAGCGCATCATGGCAGAGGTGTTCCAGCACTATCTGCCTCACTGCATCCTCGTGCTCATCTGCATCGTGGTCAGCGCGCTGGCCAATGTGCAGGCAAGCCTGTTCCTGCAGACCCTCATTGACGACTATATCATCCCCATGACCCAGCAGCAGGACCCCAGCTTTGCACCGCTGGCCGGGGCGCTGGTGCGCGTCGGCTGCATCTATGTGGTGGGCATCCTCGCTGCATGGCTCAACGCCCGTATCATGGTCAACGTCACCCAGGGTACCCTGCGCAACCTGCGCATCCAGCTCTTCACCCACATGGAGAGCCTGCCCATCCGCTACTTTGACACCCATCCGCACGGCGACATCATGTCCGTCTACACCAACGACGTGGATACCCTCCGTCAGATGCTCAGCCAGAGCATCCCGCAGCTGGTGTCCAGCGCCATCACCATCGTTTCCGTCTTTGCCAGCATGTGCATGCTGAGCTGGCAGCTCACCATCGTCACCATGCTGATGGTAGCCCTGATGCTCTTCTGCTCCAAGAAGATCACCCAGCAGAGCGGCAAGTACTTCATCGCACAGCAGCGCGACCTCGGCAAAGTGAACGGCTACATCGAAGAGATGATGGAAGGCCAGAAGGTCGTCAAGGTCTTCACCCACGAGCAGAAGGCCCTCGAGGGCTTCCGCGAGCTGAACGACAAGCTCAAGGACAGCGCCAAGCAGGCCAACAGCTTCGCCAACATCATGATGCCCGTCAACGCTCAGCTGGGCAACATCAGCTACGCCATCTGTGCTCTGGTGGGTGCCGCCATGGCCGTCACCGGCATGGGCGGCGTCACGCTGGGTACGGTCATGGCGTTCCTGTCCCTGAACAAGAGCTTCAATATGCCCATCAGCCAGGTGTCCATGCAGGCCAACAGCATCATCATGGCACTGGCCGGTGCAGAGCGCATCTTCAAGATGATGGATGAGCCCAGCGAGACCGATGAGGGCTATGTCACCCTCATCAACGCCAAGTACGACAAGAACGACAACCTCGTGGAGGCCAACGAGCGCACCGGCATCTGGGCCTGGAAGCATCCCCACCACGACGGCACCACCACCTACCACAAGCTGGAAGGCGACATCACCTTTACGGATGTCGATTTCGGCTATGTGCCGGGCAAGACCGTCCTGCACGACATCAACCTCTATGGCCGTCCGGGCCAGAAGATCGCCTTCGTCGGCTCCACCGGCGCCGGCAAGACCACCATCACCAACCTTATCAACCGCTTCTACGACATCCAGGACGGCAAGATCCGGTACGACGGCATCAACATCCACAAGATCAAGAAAGCCGACCTCCGCCGCTCTCTGGGCATCGTGCTGCAGGATACCCACCTGTTCACCGGCACGGTCATGGAGAACATCCGCTATGGCCGTCTGGAGGCCACCGACGAAGAGTGCATCGCCGCAGCCCGTCTGGCCAACGCCGACGGCTTCATCAAGCGCCTGCCCGAGGGCTACAACACCATGCTGACCGGCGACGGTGCGAACCTGTCGCAGGGCCAGCGTCAGCTGCTGGCCATCGCCCGTGCAGCCGTCGCCGACCCGCCGGTGCTCATCCTCGATGAGGCTACTTCCTCCATCGACACCCGCACCGAGGCTCTGGTGCAGCGCGGCATGGACGGCCTGATGTATGGCCGCACCAGCTTCGTCATCGCCCACCGCCTCTCCACTGTCCGCAACGCAGACTGCATCGTGGTCCTGGAGCAGGGCCGCATCATCGAGCGCGGCAGCCACGACGAGCTTATCGCCAAGAAGGGCAAGTATTACCAGCTCTATACCGGCAATCTGGCCGAGAACTAAGCGTACTACCATAAAAGCCGCCGTGCAGCTTTTCACAGCTGTACAGCGGCTTTTTCTTGTGCTTTGTCGAATTTTATGATATTCTTTAGGTGTCGGCCTTCCGACTCCATTCAAATTGGGGAAGGGGGTGAATGCACATATGAATACTCTGTCCACTTTTATTCTGTCCGTCGCAGCAAATGTAGTTGCTCACTGCATCTGCAAGTGGCTTGACGAGCAGTTCAAGGCCGGTAAGCACTAACCCCTAGTAAGCAAAACGCCCCGCGGTATTCGCAGTACCGTGGGGCGTTTTGCTGCTCATTGGTGAAAGCCATATGAACTTGCTATCCACTTTTACAGTTTTATTATATGTCCTCTCTGCAAAAAAGTCAAGCGCTTCGCAATTTTATCGATCCAAATCGTGCTTCTTACAGAACTTCCTGCTCACCCAGTACATCCCGGCCCAGATGGCGATGGCGAGGATGAGATACACCGGATTTTTCAGCGAGCTGAGCAGCGACTGGCCGAAGAGAGCCATCATGGCCACCATAACGGACTTGCCCGCCAGAAGGGTGAGCAGATAGCGCTTCTCGTCAAAATCCGAGATGCCGAAGGCCAGATGCAGGAACGACGTGGGCGTAAAGGGCAGGACGGCCAGCATGAAGAGGCTGGCCGTGTCCACATGGCTGACCCACTGCTGGGCCTTTTTCAGCTGTTCGGAGCGAGAGGCCAGCTTCCAGAAAAAGCGCTTGACCACCCGCCGCCAGAATAAAAACACCACCGTGCCGCCTGCGGCCACACCGAGCCAGCTGTAGACGAAGCCAAGAAATCCGCCGTGGGCCGCGACGTTGAGGGCCACGATGGCGATGAGGGGCAGCGGCGGAAAAATGGATTCCACCATCGCCAGCAGGATAGGGACCAACGGCCCCAGCCCTTCAAAGCCCTCTAACAATGCCTCCCAGAATTCCAGCGTACCCAGCTGGTGGAGCCAGTCGATGAGCATCGTTTCCATCGTGCTCGTACCATCCCTTTCGTTTCTGCCTGAAGTTCCCTCTTAGTATATCCAGCATCTATGACCGGGATATGAACAAAATCTGAGCATTTTTGCCTTTTTCTTCCTGTCTCTCCTTACAATACGAAACAGCGTTGTTCTTTCCTGCACGATATTTTATTCTTCTGCCTCAGAAGATGTGCCGGGCGGCCTCTGCTTCGGCGGCCTGCCGTTCGGCCTTGAGGCGCTGACGCTCCAGATACTGGGCTTTCTGCTTTTTCCAGCGGACCAGACTTGCATCGTCCGGCATCTGGACGCAGCGGGCGAAGGCCCAGTGCAGGCCGTCCCGGCGCGACATCCGGTATTTCTGGAACACGCCCCGGCCTGCCTCGCCGCCCCGGCCCTTACAGACGGGACACTGGGACAGCGTGTACCAGCCGCTGCTCCCTTTTTTCAGCCAGACGTCATCCGGCTGCAGGGCCGTGCCGCAGACCGGGCAGGCCATCGTGCCGATGACGGGGTCCAGCTTCCACATAGACTGGTCCAGATAGCCCCGGAAGACCTTGAAATCCCGGTAGTCGCCCGGCGTGGGACAAAGGCTCTGGCGCAGGGTGTCCTCCTCGCTGGGGTAAGCGGCCAGTCCGGCCCGCAGGTCGAGCATACGGCAGAGGTCGGCGGTGTAGAGGGTGTCGGACAGAGCGTCGTGGAAGGGGCGTTCCAACGGGATGCCCATCCGGGTGACGACATTTTCCAGCTTCATCCCCTCGCCTTCCTTGCGGGGGTACTCCCGCAGAAAGAGCTGCTGCAGGTCGTACCAGACCGTCGGGCGGCTCTCGTCGAGATTGCAGAGGAAAAGGTTCTGCTTGAGCACCGGCACGTCATCCATGCCCCACTCGGCGAACTCGGCGTCCGGGCCGCACCACTTCATAAAGCGGCGGAGGCCCTGGATGATGGGTTCGCCCTTGTCGAGGTCCTCCTGCGTCAGACCGGTGACTTTGGCGATGTGGTGCTGCAGGCAGCGGAAGATGCGGGGACGCAGGTGGATGGAGAAGGTATCCAGCACGTTGGCGTCCTCGTCGATCTTGACAGCACCGATCTCAATGATCTCCCCCCGGAGCGTCTGCTGGACGCCGTGATAATTAAAGATAAACGGCTGATAGCCGATGTTCCACTCCAAATCGAATAAAACTAAGTTGCGCGGCATTTGCGTCTGGTATCCTTTCAAAAAATGAACTTCTCAATGGCCTCCGCCACGCCGTCGTGGTTGTTGTCGGCGACGGTCACATAGTCCGCCGCCTCCTTGACGGGGGGCTCTGCATTCTGCATGGCCACGCCCACGCCGGCAAAGCGTATCATAGAGCAGTCATTGAGGCCGTCGCCGCAGGCCATGAGGTTGTCGCGGGTCAGACCCCTGCTTTCCAGCAGACTGCCAAGGCTCACGTCCTTGGCGACCCCCAGCGGCACAGCCTCGATGAAGAAGGGGCTGGACGGGTAGAGGTCGATCTCGCCCGCAAACCGTTTCCGGCCTGCCTCCAGCACCTCGCCGCGGCGGGCGGGGTCGAGGGTAATGAGCATCTTGCAGACGGGATAATCCACATAGGCGGCGAGGTCCTCCACCTTCTGCATAGGCAGCTTGCAGGTAAAGCACTCCTTCAGCGCCCACTCGTCCTCGGGGCTTTCGGTGACTACGCCCTGCTTATTATAGGTAATGATGACCACGCCCTGCTCCCTGGCGAAGGCACAGAGCCGCGGCACATACTTTGCATCCAGCTGCTTGCGGTAGAGCGTCTCGCCGGTGGCACAGTCGATGATGGCACCGCCGTTATACGAGAGGATGCAGCCGCCCTTTTTATCCAGTCCCAGCTCCTTTGCCAGCGGCATGATGCCTGCCGTGGGACGGCCCGAGGCCAGCACGATGGTCACACCTTTGGCAGCAGCGGCATCCAGCGCTGCTCGGGTGGCGGGGGTGACGACCTTCTGGTCATTGGTCAGGGTGCCGTCGAGGTCGAGCGCCAGCACACGAATATCTTTCTTTTCCATATCCAGCCTCACTTATTTTTACAGGCCGGAACGTCCCGGCCCTGTCGATTTTATCGCATACTTTTTTATTGTACAATGAATGCACCTCTCAGCGCAAGACTCTTTGTTATATTTCTTCGGCACTTTGGGGTTTGTTCGAAAACACAAACTGTAGTTTGTGGCAAAAAACACGTAAAGATAGACATTTCTAACTACTTATCGTAAAATGTTAGCAGATATTAACATCGTCAAAATCCCTTGAAATCTCCAAAAACCGCGTTATAATAACGGCAGAAACACTGATCCCATGCCCTTTGGGGTACATGAGGGAATAAAAAGGAAGGTATACTACTATGGTCGATATTAAGAAGATCGCTCTGTTCGCTGCCGGCACCCTGTTCGGTTCCGCTGGTTTCAAGCTGCTGTCCAGCAGCGATGCCAAGAAGGTCTACACCCAGACCACCGCTGCTGTCCTGCGCATGAAGGACTCCACCATGGAGACCGTCAGCAAGGTCCAGGAGCAGGCCGGTGACATCCTCGAGGATGCAAAGGCCATCAACGAGGCCCGCGCTGCCAAGGCTGAGGCTGAGGTCATCGAGGACGCTGCTGAGGCAGAGACCACCGAGACCAACGAGTAATTTTGCAGTCTCTGAGCCGCCTGCGGGCGGCTCTTTTTATGGTTATTTTTTGCAATACGCAGAGGATATTCTGATATGAAATGTACTATTCTTCATGAGAGCCGCGGCCGTCTGCGGGTGCACGTCTGCAATGTGCGGATGACCCTTCACCGGGCCGATGTGCTGGAAGCCTATCTGAACCACCACGACGCCGTGAGCAAGGCCAAGGTCTACGAGCGGACGGGCGATGTGGTGGTGTATTACACCGGCTCCCGCAAGGATGCCGTCGCCGCCCTGAGCACCTACCGTTTCGATGACCCCGAACTGGACGCACTGGTCACCAGCGCCGACAGCCGCCGCATCAATCAGGAATATCAGGAAAAGATGTATAACCTCTTGGCAGGCCGGGTGCTGCGCGAGCTGTTCCTGCCCGCCCCGCTCAACGCCGCCTACACCGTGTTCCGCTCCATCAAGTTCCTCTGGAAGGGTGTGTGCTGCCTGTGGCGCCGCAAACTGGAAGTTGAGGTGCTGGATGCTTTGAGCATCGGCGTCTCCATCCTGCGGGGCGATTTCGCCACCGCAGGCTCCGTCATGTTCCTGCTCAACGTCGGCTCCCTGCTGGAGGAGTGGACCCGCAAGAAGAGCCTCGACGACCTGGCCCGCAGCATGGCCCTGAATGTCGATAAGGTCTGGGTCCGCGCACAGGGTACCGAAGTGCTCATGCCGCTGACCAAGGTCCACCCGGGCGACGAGATCGTCGTCCGCTCCGGCAACATGATCCCGCTGGACGGCACCGTCATCGAGGGCGAAGCCATGGTCAACCAGGCCGCACTCACCGGCGAGTCCATGCCGGTGCGCAAGACCATCGGTGCCACCGTCTACGCCGGCACTGTGGTGGAAGAGGGCGAGTGCGTCCTGACCACCAGAGCCGAGGGCGGCGCGAACCGCTACGACAAGATCGTGGCCATGATCGAGGAGTCCGAGAAGCTGAAGTCCAGCACCGAGAACCGTGCGCTGGCTCTGGCCGACCGTCTGGTTCCCTGGTGCCTCGGTGCTACCGTCGTCACCTACGCCCTGACCCGGAACGCCACCCGCGCCATCTCCTGCCTGATGGTCGATTTCTCCTGCGCCCTCAAGCTCTCGATGCCGCTGGCCGTTCTTTCTGCCATGCGCGAGTGCGGCGCAAGCCATATCACCGTCAAGGGCGGCAAGTACCTCGAGACCCTGTCCAAGGCTGACACCATCGTCTTCGACAAGACCGGCACCCTGACCCGCGCTACCCCCAAGGTGGTCAAGGTCGTCCCCTTCTCCGGCTGCAGCGAGAGCGAAGTTTTGCAGCTGGCCGCCTGCCTCGAGGAGCACTTTCCCCACTCGATGGCCAACGCCGTCGTCCGGGAGGCCAGAGAGCGCGGCATCTCCCACGAGGAGATGCACTCCGAGGTGGAGTATATCGTGGCCCACGGCATCGCCAGCCGCGTCAGCGGTGAGCGGGTCGTCATCGGCAGCCACCACTTCGTCTTTGAGGACGAGCACTGCACCATCCCCGAGGACGAGCGCGAGAAGTTCGATAACCTCGAGCCGGAGTACTCTCACCTCTATCTGGCCGCTTCGGGCCGTCTGGCCGGCGTCATCTGCATCGCCGACCCGCTGCGTCCGGAAGCTTCCCGCGTGCTGCGCGCTCTGCGCGGCCTCGGCATCACCAACACCGTCATGATGACCGGTGACAGCGAGCGCACCGCCGCCGCCATCGCAAAGCAGGTGGGTGTGGACCAGTTCTTCGCCGAAGTCCTGCCCGAGGACAAGGCTGCTTTCGTCCAGAAGGCCAAGAGCGAGGGCCACACCGTCGTGATGATCGGCGACGGCATCAACGACTCCCCCGCCCTCTCTGCCGCTGACGTCGGCATCGCCATCAACTCCGGCGCTGCCATCGCCCGCGAGATTGCAGACGTGACCATCAAGGCCGACAGCCTTGAGGAGCTGGTCATCCTCAAGACCATCGCCAACGCCCTGCAGCGCCGTGTCAGCGCCAACTACCGCTTCGTGCTGACCTTCAACTCTGCCCTCATCGCGCTGGGGGCAATGGGCATCCTGCAGCCTGCGTCCTCTGCCATGCTGCACAACCTCTCCACCATCGGCATCAGCCTCAAGAGCATGACCAACCTCATCCCCGAGGAAAAGGCTCAGAAGGCTCTGGCAGAAAAGAACTAAAGTCCAAACACGACAAAAATACCGGCTGTACTTAAAACACAGCCGGTATTTTTTATATCTGAATATTACTCAAGGCCGATCTGCTGTGCGTACTCTTCCAGCAGCTCCCGCTCGAGGAAGGGGGTCTTGACGCCCTCGCGGTCACGGTAAGTCTCATGGCCCTTGCCGATGACGGCGATGAGGTCGCCCTCCTGTGCGTGGTCAACAGCATAATGCAGGGCGTCGAGGCGGTCGGGGATCTCCACGAACTTTGCGTCCGGGTTGCCCTTGTTCATGCCCACGCGGATGTCCGCGATGATGTCTTCCACCTTCTCAAAGCGGTTGTTGTCCTCCGTGAGGATGGAGAAATCGGCCATCTTGGCACAAATTTCGCCCATGCCGTAGCGGCGCAGCTTGGAGCGGTTGCCGCCGCAGCCGAACACCA
>ENA-OXEE01000805-OXEE01000805.1-human-gut-metagenome-genome-assembly--contig:-NODE-805-length-12688-cov-5.4531_pt1 | contig 12688 bp, 10 predicted proteins | sample MGYA00249824_ERZ652242 | MGnify/ENA primary metagenome ERZ652242 (study PRJEB26925, sample SAMN05826943) | human gut metagenome | biome: ENVO:2100002; feature: ENVO:00000062; material: ENVO:00002003... | reverse complement strand
CGAGATGTAGCTCCGTCTCGTGGGCTCGGAGATGTGTATAAGAGACAGGGCTCAGGGACGGTTCGATTCCGCTGCGCGTGACCCACAATGACACCAAGCTCAACAACATCCTCATGGACGCCACCACCGGCAAGGCGCGTGCGATCATCGATCTCGACACCATCATGCCCGGCTCCATGCTGTTCGACTTCGGCGATTCCATACGCTTTGGTGCGTCCACTGCTCTGGAAGACGAAAAGGACCTCAGCAAGGTGCATTTCAGCACCGAGCTGTTCCGCGCCTACACGGAAGGCTTCGTGGGCGAACTACGCGGCAGCATCACCGCGCGCGAGGCCGAACTGCTGCCGTTCAGCGGCAACCTGCTCACCATGGAATGCGGCATGCGCTTTCTCGCCGACTACTTGGAAGGCGATATCTACTTTGCCACCAAGTACCCCGAGCATAATCTGGTGCGCACCCGCACCCAGATCAAACTCGTGCAGGAGATGGAGCAGAAGGCCAGCGAAACCCGCGCCATCGTAGCCGACATCATGGAGGCTGCCAGGTGAGCCGTCAGCCGAACCATACCCGAACCAGCATGATGGAGGCAGAGCAATGAACGATCAGCTGACCGAGGTATACGCCAGCATCGACGCCCTGATCGATTATGCCTTGGCCCATCTTGACCTTGACCCACGCAACGCAGACTGGACCCGCAACCAAATCTTCGCCCTCTTCCGCCTAGATTCCTACCCCGGACCCAAAACCACAACGTCGGCGGCGTCAGTGTCAGACGTAGTCCAAGACATTGTTGGCAGCCGAAGCCAGGCCCCCTATGGCGAAAAGACCCCCGACCCCCTGCTCGCCGCCTTCCGCGCCGCCGCCACAACCGCCGGCCTTTTCAAGCCGGAGGAAGGCCCGGCCTACGCCGACACCATCATGGGCATCCTCTCCGCCAACCCCGCTGATCTCGACGACCGATTCCTGCTCGTCGAGCACCGGGATGGCGGCATGGCCGCCATGCAATGGTTCTACGACTACTGTGTGGCCAACAATTATGTCAAGCGTGCCCAGCTCGACCGGAACCCGCGCTTCGACTCGCACGGGCTGACGGTGACCATCAACCTCGCCAAACCCGAATTCAAGAACATGAAGAAGGCGGCGGCCGGCAACGCCGTGGCCGGCGGCTACCCGAAGTGCACGATCTGCCATGAGAACGAGGGCTTCGCCGGACGTGACAAGCGCACGCTGCGCACCTTGCCGGTCACGCTCGGCGGCGAGTCATGGTTCTGGCAGTTCTCGCCCTACGGCTACTTCGACCAGCACGGCATCTGCGTGAACACCGACCACACGCCGATGCATGTGGACCGCGACACCTTCGGCCATCTGCTCGACTTCGTGGACCGTTTCCCCGGATACTTCCTCGGATGCAACGCCGCGCTGCCTCGCATCGGCGGCTCGGTGCTCGCCCATGACCATTACCAGGGCGGCGGCGAACTGCTGCCGATGCACAAGGCCGCCACTTGGGGCGCCTTCACACTTGCCGACTATCCGGACGCCGTGGTTGAAATCCTTGACTGGCCCGGCACCGCCGTGCGCGTGGTGTCGAAGAGTCGCCAGAGCATCATCGACGTATCCGACATCATCCGCGAGGCATGGGTCGGTTATGACGACGCGGCGAACGGCATCGCCAGCCATGACGCGGATGGCAACCGCCAATCCGCCCTCTCGCCCAGCGCGATCATCACCGAACGCGGCTATGAGATGAGTCTCATCTTCCGCAACAATGCGATCAGCGACGAGTACCCGGAAGGTATTTTCCATGCACACCCCGAATACTGGCCGGTCAAGCAGGAGCCGATCGGACTGATCGAGGCCCAAGGCTTGTTCATTCTGCCCGGACGGCTCGTCGACCAGCTCGGCATTGTCGAAGAGGCGCTCGCCGAAGGCCGCGATTTGCCCGATGAAGTCAGCGAATTCAGTCTCGAATGGGGCGAACTCGCTGAAACGTTGGCCGGAAACCACGACCGCGAGGCCATCCGCCAAGCCGTACACGACGAGCTCGGCAGCGTCTGCTACCGCATCCTCGGCAACACGGCCGTCTTCAAGCAGAAAGCCACCACGCAAACATTCCTCGAAAGCCTTGGTTTTGCCGCTAGGTGAAACAGGTCAAGTGAAGTAAGCTCAATACTGAAGGAAAAACCGAAGGCAAGTCCTTCCAAAGGAGGGAATATGACTACTGTTCTGGTTACGGGCGGTGCTGGATTCATCGCCACCCACACCGACATCGAACTGCTCAACAAGGGCTACGACGTTATTTCCGTAGATAACTACGGCAACTCGTCGCCCGTGGCGCTTGAGCGCGTCGAGCAAATCACCGGCAAGCCGGTCAAGCGTTATGACGGCGACGTGCGCGATGAGGCGCTCATGGAACGCGTCTTCGCTGAAAACAACATCGACTGGGTCATCCACTTCGCCGGTCTCAAGGCCGTGGGCGAGTCCGTGGCCAAGCCGATCGAATACTACGACAACAACCTGTACTCCACGCTTGTGCTGCTCAAGGTGATGAAGAAGCACAACGTCAAGAAGATCATCTTCTCATCCTCCGCCACCGTGTACGGCACGCCGAAGGAACTGCCGATCACCGAGGAGACGCCGACCGGCGGCACCACCAACCCGTACGGCACCTCCAAGCTGTTCCAAGAGCAGATTCTGCGCGACGTGCATGTGGCCGATCCGTCCTGGACCATCGTGCTGCTGCGCTACTTCAACCCGGTCGGCGCGCACGAGTCCGGCCTGCTGGGCGAAGACCCGAAGGGTATTCCGGCGAACCTCACCCCGTACGTGGCCAAGGTCGCGGTCGGCGAGCTCAAGGAAGTCCAGGTCTACGGCGACGACTACGACACGCCCGACGGCACTGGTGTGCGTGACTACATCCACGTGGTCGACCTGGCCAAGGGTCACGTGGCCGTCATTGACCACATCGACAAGGAAGGCGTGTTCGTCTACAACCTGGGTACTGGCCACGGCTACTCCGTGCTTGAGGTTATCAAGGCTTACGAGAAGGCCGCCGGTCATCCGATTCCGTACGCGATCAAGCCGCGTCGCCCCGGTGACATCGCCGCCTGCTACGCCGACGCTTCCAAGGCGGAGAAGGAGCTTGGCTGGAAGGCCGAGCTGACCATCGACGACATGGCCGCCTCCTCCCTCAACTGGCAGACCAAGAACCCCAACGGTTTCCGCGACGCGGAGTGATATGAGCAGATGAGCTCCCTCTGATGAGGGAGCTCATTGTCGTTTCATCACACGATGCGCCTATCGGCGGCCCAGCGGGTGAGCTCGGTGCGATTCGAAAGCTGAAGCTTTCGCAGCACCGAGCTCACGTGCGTTTCGACCGTCTTGATCGAAATGAACAGTTCGGCCGCCACCTCTTTATATGTGTAACCACGCGCGATCAGCCGCATGACCTCCTGCTCGCGGGCGGACAGCCGGTCCAGCTCCTCATCATGAGCCCGTGCCGCACCATCAGCGCCGCCATCAGACCCCGCCGCCGGCACACCCTGGAAGGTCGAAAGTACAAAACCGGCCAGTTTTGGCGAGAACACGGCATAGCCCTCATGCACCTGCTTGATGGATGAAATCAAATCAGCGCCGGTAATCGTCTTGGTTACATAGCCCTGGGCGCCGGCGCGAATCACCGACCCCACATCCTGCGGCGCATCCGAAACCGACAATGCCAGAAACACGGTAGTGGGGGAGTAGGGCCGCGATTTGGCGAGGATCTCGGCACCGCCGCCACCCTCGCCGCCGGGCACATGCACATCCAGCAACACCACCTGCGGCTTGGTCTGTGCGATCATCGCCACCGAACCGGGCACGTCCGCCGCTTGGCCGACGATATCGAAGGAATCGCGCAACGTGGCGATTACGCCCGCACGGAACATCTCATGGTCATCGACCATGGCCACACGAATCTTGGCTGTCTCGTTCTCGCTCATCGATGTTCTCCCTGCGCCGCTTTCAGCGCGATCGGCATATGCATTCTGACCTCGGTGCCCCAGCCGGCCCTGGACACTATCTCCACTGTACCGCCGCGCCGTTTGATGCGGCCGATAATCGATTCGCGGATGCCCAGCCGGTCGGGCGGAATGGCGTCCATATCGAAGCCTTCGCCATGGTCGCGCACGAACACTTCAACCATCGTGTCGCTGGCCTCGCAATACAAAGACACCGGCTCGCCGCCATGCGTGACCGCATTGACCAACGCCTGACGGGTGGCGTCCAGCAGCGCATCGGTCTGGGCGCTCGGCCGCGCGTCGCCCACGGTGACCACCTCAATCGGCTTGCCGTGCTCGTCCTCCACCTCGGCGGCGATCTGCTTCAATCCGGCTCCCACCGAACGATCCGATGTGGAACGTTCCTGATACAGCCATTCGCGCAGCTCGCGCTCTTGGCTACGCGCCAGGGCGAATACGGTGGTCGGTTCCTCGGAGTTCAGCTGAATCAGCGCCAACGTTTGCAGCACGCCATCATGCAGATGGGCGGTCATGTCCGCGCGCTCCTCTTCGCGCTCCTTCAATGCCTGCTCGTGGGTGAGTCGTTGCAGCATCGCGTTCGCCCACGGCATCACCGCCACCACGATACCGACGATCATCACGAATCCGCTGGCAACAATGCGTCGAGGAGAGGTGCCCCACCCAGGAATGCTGACATTATGCACATACAATGCCCATCCCATGAAAATCAGTGCGATGCCGCCCAACATAGACAACAGCTGCGTGCCTCGCGGACTAAGATTCATCCATGCCAGTGCGATGCCGCCCAACCCTACCAGCAGCGGAAACACAATCTGGACATCCGCACCGGTGCTGGTGAGCAACAGTCCAGTGGCCATCAACGCGAAACCGGCCAATGCCACGACGGCCGGTTTCGGAGCACGTTGGATGGCCTCGGACAATGATTCCGGTGCGGCAGCCGATTCGTCGTCATGAGCGGCAAGTGGCTGATTGCCTCGCGCAAGCGGCGCCTGATTAACGGGCACTGTGCGAGCCGCAGCCGCCACCGGGTCTCCGGCAGGCATGAACACCCACAGGAATACATAAGCGATGATGCCTGCGCCGTAGAGGACGGTCAGTGCGATGAACGCAATCCGAACCCATGCCACGCCGATGCCCAAGTGCAGGGCGATGCCCTTGCACACGCCGGTGAGCCAACGGCCCTGCCGGGGGCGCATCAACGGCATGCGCGCGGGCAGCAATGGTTCGGGAGATGACGTCATACTCCTATTGTGCCGCGCTCAGGGCGTTGCGGCCGGGGTTTTACCCGGTGTTCAGGGAACAATCAGGGTGTTCCCCGAGCGTTGTGGCAGTGGTCGGGCGGTGTAATGGAATCATGAGCAATCCAAACGCGAATCCATATCAGCCACAGCCGCAGCCTGGTCCGCAAAAAAACAAGACATCGCGACGCTTCTTCACTTGGGTGCGATCCAGTGGACTGGTTCGCGGCGACGACCGGTGGATCGGCGGCGTATGCAGCGGCATCGCTTTACGGCTTGGCTGGAGCCCCACATTAGTACGTGCGTTGGTGATTGTATGTACATTGTTCTTCGGTTTTGGCGCAGCTCTGTACGCACTCGGCTGGTTTCTGATGCCGGATGTACGCGATGGGCACATCTTGGCCGAGGACCTCATTGCCGGCCAATGGGACTGGAATTGTCTGGGATGCTTCCTGTTCCTCGCCGTGGCAATCGTGATTCCAGGTGCGGGGTGGGGTTGTATTGCGCTCGCCGCCTTAGCGCTATGGCTGTTGGCCAAAAGCGGCATTCGCCAGCAGGAAGGGTACGGATTCGGGGCATCTGCGCCGCGACCGGTTTCACAGCCTGTGTCATATCCAGCTCCACAGCCTGTCTCATATCCAGCCGCGCAACCAGTACCTCAATCTCCTTTGTATTCAGCTCCGCAACCTTTTCCGCAACCTGTTTCACAACCTGTTTCACAAACCGCGCCTAGTGTTTCACAGCCTGTTTCACAGCCTGTCTATCAGTCGATGCCCAGCGTGATGCCGGGTACTGTGCCCGGCGCGATGCCCGGCACAGTACCCAACGGGCCGTTTGCCCCCGACCGTATGAATGCGACGGCCTATGCCCCCACCGAGTCCAAGCGCCGCAAGCCGGCGGGCCCAATCGTGGTCTTGAGCATACTGGGCCTTACCTTCCTCTCCTTTGCCGGTCTGATGGGACTGATTTGGGTAAACGACATGGGCATTATCGGCATTATGCGTCTGGGCACCATCTGGATTGCCGCAGTATGCATAGTGATGGGGCTGGTGGTCATCATTCTCGGATTCAGAGGACGGCGTACCGGTGGTCTGATTCCTCTCGGACTGGTTGCCGGTGGATGCGCGCTCTGCATGACCATCGTTTCAGGCACGTATGGCGTGTACTACCGTGATCTTGGTGCCAGCGGCATCAATACTGTTGTTTCACTGAGCCAATCTGTCAGTGCGAGAAACAGCGACGGCATGAACGATGTGCAAAAGGATGGCATCTTCGTTGCCGATGCCAGCGATGCCACGTTTGAAACATTGCAGCAAGGTGTGGCGTTCAGCGGTGAAAACTACAACACCGATCAGGCAATCATTGATTGGTCCGATTGGGACAAGACACATGGACCGCACACGGTGAAGATGCTGGATGGCAAAACTTCCATCAGTAATTGCCCGGTCGGTACCATCACCATAGCCGCAACACAGGCGCAAGTGCATATCGTTCTGCCGGATTCCTGCACTTACGCCTTCGGCACCGCCGACTCCTACTACTCCACTTCGAGTGACGTTGGCGGCAAATACGAGATGGTATACAACAACTACATGGGTCCAAGCTTTGTTTTCTTCGAAGCTGAAAGTGCCACCAATGGGCCTGATCACGAATGGTTGTATAAGGAATCCGCCATGCCGGACAACGGCCCAGAATTAAAAATCAATATTCCCTATGTGGTGGAAGCACGTGTCAACGTGGTGTACGCCTCCGATTGGGAAGGCTCTACGTTCCAGCCGCTTGCCGATATATACGACGGCAACAGTACAAGCAAGAACACAACCGAACAATCGGAATGATCAAGCCGTTGCAACTAGGAGATGGAATCATGACTGATGAAACCAAGGAATTCGCCTCCATCGAGGATGCGACACCGACCACGGCCATACCTTCCGAAACCGACGCGACCACCGCGACCACAACCATGGTGACCGTCGATGACCGAACCGATACCACGGTGCTGCCATCCGCAGCGGATGATGACGAAACGGCTGTGCTGCCCGTCCCCGACAATCATGCGGATGCGTCGGTCTCGGATGTGGATACGCAGGCAACAGCTGCCTCTCCATCGCCCATCGAACCAACCACAGATCGGATTGCCCTGGAAACAGTTGCCGATGCCGTGGAGGGAGATGGTGGGCCGATTCCATCTGCCGATGATGTGCCGATGTACGCAGCATCTTCAGCACGACCTCCCTATGGGCAGTCTCAGACCGCCGGCAAACCATGCCAGCCTGGGGGGAGCGCCAAGAACGTCCAGAGCGCCAAGAACGTCCAGAATGCTAAGGATGTCAAGAATGCCAAGAACATCCAGAAACAGAGCACCAGCGCGCCTACTGTGGTATTCGGACTATTAGGCGTGATTATCGGCGTGATCGCGCTGGTTTTCGGGTACATATCTCCGGATCGGATGATTTCGTTGTTCTCGCCGAATCCGCAATTGCTGACGGCTATTATTTGCGCCGTAGTGGGACTGATTCTGGTAATAGTGGCCGTTGTATGGGCCATAGTCGGTGCCGTCAAGAAGAGAAAATAGCGTTACAAACCATTGCATTACGGTCCCAGTAGAAGCACATTATGACGGGAGCCGACCGATAAGAGCCGACCGTTCTATGCTGATGGGGGGAGGCATAGTAACTATGAAGCGGATTTCGGTGCGGCGGGTAGCGAGCGTCATCGTCACCGCGATGGCGATGACGCTGGTATTCGCCACACTTGGCTGGGCGATGATGCCGCAATGGAACACACGGCCCTACACCAAGCACATCGTTATCGCTTCTGCCGACACCACCATCACCCCTGCCCATGCGAACATTCCCCACGAGGGGCGATATCGTACGCGTGAAACCCGACTATCCATCAAGACCGGCGACGGCGTCACGCTACCCGCCGTACTACGTGAACCGGTCGGCGCTCCCGGGCCACGCCCGGCTTGTCTGTTCATTCACGGGTCCGGTACCAGTGGTGCCGAGGATTTCGGCGATATCGCCAACGCCATGGCCTCTGCCGGTATCGTGACCTTGGTGCCGGCCAAGCGCAACGACAACTACACCGTGCTGCATCGCGACTACCCGCGTTTTGCTCGCGAATACGGGCGTTCGCTCGACGTGTTGCGTGGCAGAATCGGCGTGGACCCCGCCAAAACCGGCATCTACGCCGAATCCGAAGGCACCTGGATCGCCACGATTCTAACCTCGAAACGGCAAGACATTGCCTTTGCCGTACTTACATCCGCACCGGTGTTCAATGGACGTGAGCAAATGGCCATGGCTGTCAGCGCCTATACGCATGAGGCCGGCGCGCCCAAGCCCGTGGTCAAAGACATGGCCAAATTGATGTCGCTGGACTACGCGCCATTCGATCTAGCCTATGCCGACTTTGATGCCGACCGGTATCTGAAATCCCTCACCATGCCGGTGCTGGTGAACTACGGCACCTACGATACGGCCATGCCCATCGAACAGGGGGCGCAGCGGATCATCGCCACGGCCAACAAGTCCGGCAACGAGAACGTCACCGTACGCTATTTCGCCGGCAACCATCAGATGCGGGCTGGTGAGGGCTTATTCACCCCGAACCTGCCATTGGCCGAAGGCTATACGCAAGCGCTGGAAAATTGGGTGAACGGTGTGACTGCCGGAACCAAAGCCGATGGATGGGCAACGCCCCAAGTCGCCGGTGCAACACCTCACCAGCGCTTCGCCGCGTCGCAACGTACCAGATCCGGTATCGTCGGCTCGCTTGGCGTGCTGGCCGGTCTGATGGTGGCAGGGCCCGTGCTGATCGTGATGGCGGCGATATTAGGTATTGGCTTGACTGTGTTTTCTTGGCTACAGACGTTGCTGGCCGGGCGACGTAGTGTGGCGACTGTGCGGGCCGTGCATGCGACGCCGAGTGAGCTGGGGGCCGCCCAGCGGCGCATGTTGCACGGCATTGCCGGCTTATCTGCCGGTATCGGCACAGCGGTGATGGTGATTACTGGGCTGTTGTACGGCTATATGAGCGCCGTAGGCGTATCGGCTGTATTGGTTATGCCTCAACCGCGGCTGTTTGCCGTCGGATGGGTGGTGCTGCGAATAGCGACCATGCTGTTGGTGGTGCTGTTTGCTTGGGAAATGGAACGTGTCTGGTATTGCCGCGCCGATATCGTCGGTGTGCGGCGCGTCATATGCGTGATGGTAGCGCTCGGCACTCTCGCCACACTGATGACACTGGCATTTTGGGGCCTATTCTCGCTGTAATTCTGCCGATGTGCGCTGGTAAATGGGGCCTGGCGGGCAGGCTGCGTTGGTGGTCTGGGTGTGGGGCGATCGACAGATTGCGTTGGCCTGGGTATGGCCGGCCGACGTACATCAGTCGGGGTGTCCGATACACAGTGAATGGCTGAGTATTACGCTTGGGAGGCTTCGGCCTCCTCTAAGGTGTCGAAACCGCCGAGCTGGACTGTGTGCAACAAGGTTTCCTCAGTGATATTGCGTTGCGGGCTGGCTGCGGCGCGCTCGCCAATCATCGCTTCGTAACGTTCGAAGGTCTGGTCGGAATACGTACCAAGCTCGCCGCGCAGATAGGTTTCGAATGAGGTGGCAGATGGTGTGTCTTCGGTGGTGGTGAGTGCGCGCATCGCCTCGCCGAGCTTGGGGTAGCGCTCGCGGAAATCCTTGGCCCAGGCGACCTGCTGGGCGATGACCTGTTCCTGACGGGCCGCGCGCTCTTCAGAGAGACGCGGAATATACGGCTCTATGTTCTTCGTGAAATTTTCCGGTGCGGTGGAGGCCATCATGCGGCCGTATTTTTCGGTCACGAGGTTGCGGCCCACGTGGTCGGCCGCGTCAAGATCAGCGGCATAGCTGGTGAGTAATGGCCGCTCCCATGTGAGGAACTGGGCCAACCGCATCTGGTGGAACACCGGCCAGTTGCCTTGGCATGCCGCGCGTCCACCCTCATTGTTGGTGCGCTGGAACTGATCCCATTCATGACGCACAATAGCCTCGCGCAGTTCATCATCAGTCAGTTCGTTGGTCATCGACGTTCCTTTCACTGATACCTCCCTCTGATGAGGGAGGTGGCACGGCGAAGCCGTGGCAGAGGGAGCTTGAATCTACAAACTTTTAAGCACCGGATCATCAGAGGCGATGTGGTCCTCGACATACGGGCGCTGCCATTCGAGGAAGGTCTCGCCGGACGTGGTCAGGTGTTCGCGTTTGAGTTCCTTGACGATATCCACCGCAATCTGCTCCACAATATCGTTGATTTTCTCGATTGCTGGAGCCGCGCCCTTGCCGCCTTCGCCAAATCCGGCCCCGCCATAGCAGGCTGCCGAACTCAATCGCATCACGGTTTCCAATTGTTCGCCCACGTTCGGCAACAGCGCGAACATCGAGCCAGACAGCTTGCGCAATGCTGCGAACTGCCACTTGTAATACGGCATATAGCCCACCACCATCGGCACGTTAACCAGGAACACCAACGAGGCGGTGGCCTGCACGAACTCGTGGATGGACAGCCATGCGGCCGCGCCGTCGCCGCGCTTCAACGAACGCGGCAGATTATATTGACCGGCCTGGGCGATCATGCCGAGTCGCTTGGAGATCAGCGCGAGCCGCACATCGTCGGGCATGTTCTTGAACCCTTGGCGCGTCTTGGAAAACAGACCGGTGGGATCGGCGAACACCTCGCCATTGGTGGCGGCGGCCAAGGTCGATTCCTGAAGCATTAGCCACTCATGCGGCGCGGTCTGCGCCGGCGCAGTGTGATACCCGGTGATCGACTCAAAGAAGTCACCGATGCGGAACACGCCGTCACGGCGATTCGCGCCCTGTGCGCGCGGCGTGACGGGGGAGAGCGGTGCATCAATCGGAGTCGTCATCGCTTCCGCCACATCAGAGGACGCCGCGCCTGACTCGGCAGTGGCGGTATCGTGCGTAGCGGTGCCGGGGGTGGGTGCGTTTGCCGCATCGGGTATGACGGTGGAGCCTGCACCTGCGGAGGGGAATGCTCCGGAAGCATCGGACCTGGCATGCGCCTCGAACGTCACGCGGCCTTGCGCATCCACGCTGAACTTGCGCGGCAGTGCCTCGTAATCGACCTCAAGTTGCTCGCCGATCGCCGCGTAATCCTCATCCGTAAGCCACAGGCAGAAGCGCGGGCCGAAATCGTGGTCCTGCGAATACGCATCATCGAATCCGTAGCATTCCGAGCCATGACCCACCAGACCGGCGGCGATACGCCCGGCATACTGCGGATACTTCGCCGCAATCATCGGCTTGCCCATCTGCGTCCAGAACGCGCGGGCCAGCTTCAGTCCGGACACCGGGCATGCGGAAACGGCCTCGGCCGCGCCCGCAGAACCGGTCGACACCGAAACGGTGGATGGGGAAGATGCCGCGTTCGCACCGGTCTTGCCCTGTGCCGGGCTGTTCGGCAGCCGCGAGCCGGACTGGGGCAGCGCGCCTGCATCGCCGGCAACACCTGCATTGTCAACCGTCACCCCGGCCTGCGCCGCCGCTTCCTCGGCCTGCCGCAGATTGTCGGCGGTGATACGCCAGTAATCGGTGTCCTTGCCGTAACATTCCTCGATCACGGCCAGCGCATGCCGGTATCCAGTAACCGCATCCGCATACCGTCTCTCGGCAAAGCACACCTGCGCGAAGCCCGCCAGTGCGGAGGCATAATGCGCGGAATGTTCCAGATGGCCGGTGCGATAGATTTCCAGCGCCTTGGCTGCATGCCAATGCGCGTCCTCCAACTTGTGTTCGGTCAGCAGGGTCAACGCCAGATTCGTGTGCGAGCTGGACACGTCGATATCCGCGTCCGGGTTCACGCTCGAGGCTTCGATAATGCGCAGCGCTTCACGCAACTCCAGTTCCGCCTTGTCGGGCCGATTCGTCTCGCTGTAGAGCATCGACAGATTGTTGTGCAGTGCTGCGAGCCTACGGTCGGTGGGCGCCAGCGAATGCCGGCAGACACTCTGCGCCTGATGATACAAATCCTCGGCCTGATCGTATTGTTTGGCCGCGCGCATCGAGGTGGCGCAATTGATTAGCGTGGTGGCCCACGCCTCGGATGTGCCGGTGGTCAAGCCCATACGAGCGGCCAGTTCCAGCGCCCGCTGCACAATCCACTGATTCTCCTTGTGCCGGCCCTGCGAGCGATAGAAGCCCATCGTTTCGTTGAGTACGGTGAGCAGTCCGGCCTCGTCGCCGGCGTTTTCCGCGTCCACCATCGCCTGTTCCAAGTACGGGCCGGCTTCGGTGGCTGCCGCGTGGCGATCGAAAATCGCGTCCAGTCCGTTCAGGAATTGTTGGGTATCAAAGGTTGCGGGCGATTGATCGGCATCGTCCGCAACCTGGTTCGCCGCTGTCTCTTATACACATCTGACGCTGCCGACGATCTTAC
>ENA-OXEE01000799-OXEE01000799.1-human-gut-metagenome-genome-assembly--contig:-NODE-799-length-12795-cov-9.50392_pt1 | contig 12795 bp, 10 predicted proteins | sample MGYA00249824_ERZ652242 | MGnify/ENA primary metagenome ERZ652242 (study PRJEB26925, sample SAMN05826943) | human gut metagenome | biome: ENVO:2100002; feature: ENVO:00000062; material: ENVO:00002003... | reverse complement strand
GCCGGAAGAAACCTATAAGGAGTTGCGGTGATGCGTTTTGACGTACACCCAACCACGATAAAACAAAAGCAGGGTGCATCCATCCAGACGCACCCTGCCAAAGGCCACGGACGATAGCGATATGTACAACAGGGAGTTCTCCGATGGGAGCTTCCTGTTTTTCTTTTCCTGGAAGATGCGCCTGCTCCGCCTGCCATGCGGCAAACTCCCGCTGTCCTTCCTCGCTGTTCCAGCAGGCAAGGATGGCCGGGTCGTTGGAGAAGTCTATCTCATTTTTGTTGGAGCTATTTTGCAGCAGCCCCTTTTCTATTGTCAGGGGGCCATCTTTTTATATTGCAAAAAGCAAAAACATCTTTATAATAGAGCTTGTACCCCGGTGTGCGCGGGTACTGTTTTGGGATAAGAAAAGGAAAAAAGAAACTATGAGTTCATCCGCAAAGTCTCTGACCGAAGGGCCTCTGGCCAAACAGATCCTCCTGGTCAGCCTGCCGCTGGCCCTGTCCAATCTGCTGCAGGTGCTCTTTAATATGTCGGACGTGGCTGTGGTGGGCCGGTTCGCAGGCTCCACGGCCCTCGGCTCGGTAGGCTCCACCAGCATCTTCGTCACCCTGTTCACCGGTTTCCTCATCGGTCTGAGCAACGGCATCAACGTGCTGGTGGCCCGGTTCTACGGTGCGCGCCATGCCGACGATGTGGAGAAGACCGTCCACTCGGCTCTGCTGGTCAGTCTGGCAGCGGGCGTACTGCTCCTGCTCATCGGCCTGCTGGGTTCTCCGGCCCTGCTCCATCTGCTCAACACCAAAGAAGACCTCTACCCCGGCGCCGTGCTCTACCTGCGGGTGTACTTCCTCGGTATGCCGGCGCTGGCTCTTTATAACTACGGCAACGCCATCTTCAGCGCCATTGGTGAGACGAAAAAGCCACTGTACTACCTGTGCATCGCAGGCGTGCTGAACATCCTGCTCAACCTCTTCTTCGTCATCGTCTGCCATCTGGACGTGGCGGGCGTGGCGCTGGCAAGTGCCATCTCCCAATGTGTCTCGGCCTTCCTCGTTCTGCGGGCGCTGACCCGCGTGCAGGACTGCTACGCTCTGGACTTCCACAAGGTCGCTCTCGACCCTGCCACCACCCAGCGCATCCTCGCGCTGGGCCTGCCCGCCGGGTTCCAGAACGCCGTCTTCGCCATTGCAAACCTCTTCATTCAGGCCGGTGTCAACTCCTTTGACTCCCTCATGGTCAAGGGCAACTCCGCCGCTGCCAACGCCGACAACATGATATACGACGCAATGGCCGCGTTCTATATGGCCTGCGCCAGCTTCATGAGTCAGAACTACGGCGCGGGCAAGCCCGACCGCGTGAAGAAGAGCTATTTCATCGCCCTCGCCTACTCCTTCGGCGTCGGCCTCGTGTTGGGCGGTTCGCTGTTCATCTTCGGGCGGCAGTTCCTCGCCCTCTTCACCACCGAGGGCGCCGTCATCGACGCCGGCATGAAGCGTGTGGGCGTCATGGGCTTTGCCTACTGCATCTCGGCCTTCATGGACTGCACCATCGCGGCCTCCCGCGGCCTGGGCAAGACGGTAGTGCCGACTGTCATCGTCGTCCTCGGCTCCTGCGTGTTCCGGGTCATCTGGGTCTACACCATCTTCGCCCACTTCCATACCATCCCCTCGCTCTACCTGCTCTACCCCTGCTCCTGGACGCTGACCGCTATCGCAGAGATCGTCTACTTCATCCACGCCTACAAGGACAGCATGAAGATATTCACTCAGCCCCAGCCCGCAGAAGTCTGATAAGACACAAAAATGCCATCGCCTCGCGGCGATGGCATTTCTTTATTTCGTTACTGATAATCGTGGTTGAGGAACATGGCCTTGATCTGGACGATCTCGTCGTACTCTTCCTGCTCCACCTGAACGTCGGCGTTGACCTCTTTGAGGCGGTTCTTCACAGCCTCGAGAGCTTCGGGCAGGGTGACGGCCCGGCCCTCCTGAAGAGCATCGGTCATCTGCTTGAGCACCACAGGGTGAGCGTAGATGTCCGGCACCGGGAAGTTCCCGCCGGGATAGGCTTTGATGTACTCCGCCATGGCCGCTTCGGCCCTGTCGGCACGCTTCATGATGGCGTTATGGTTGTTGTGGGCCGTAGGCATCATGTTGTAGCTGGAGAAGAGGAAGATGGCCGCAAAGCCGAACAGCGCAAAGTAGATGCCGTAGTTTCCGGTGTGGTTGATGATGCTCTGGATGCCATAGGCCGCAGACACCACGCCGAACAGACTGATGATGAGGGCCACATATTTATACACCGGCTTGCTCTGCAGCTGGGCGCGCTTGCGGCGCTCGGCAGCGCTGAGCTCTTTGGCAAGCTCCGGTTTCCTGGCGAGGTAGTCCGATGCGCGCTTAAGCTGGCCCACGTTCTGCTCTGCCTCTTTCGAGAGCTGGGGCAGCCTGCGGGCGGCTTTCTCGGCCTTCTGGCGGGCAATTTCCGCCTCGCCTGCGGCGCTCAGACGCGGGATGTTGGGCTGTTCTTTCGCCAGAACTTCCAGCAGGGCGTCCACGTCCCGCTCGTCCTTGAAGTTGCACTGCTTCTGCTTGCCGCCGTCGTACTCCACCACGAGGTAAGCCATCGAGGCAAACATCCCCTTGCCGGAGAAGCCTCCCTGACTCATGGCCACCCGCTTGAACACACGGCTGATGCTGCCATAGGGCAGATAATACCGGCGGTCGATGTAGAAGCTGTTGAGGTAGAGGGCCTTTTTGCCCACGCCGCAGGGGCCGATCTTTTTGCAGGCTTTCTTATCGGCTTCCAGCGTTGCTTTGTCCAGATGGGCGAGGCCCAGTTGTGCAGGATGAAACAGCATAGAGAATCCCCTTCTTCCATTTCTTTCCCTCATTCTGCCACTCTGAGCCGAAAAAAGCAAGAGGCAGTTTCAGATGACCTTCTGCTCGAGCCATTTTCCCCGGACAAAGCGCACCATAAAGCAGATGGAGCGGAACGCCCAGTCGAGATACATCCCCATCCAGATGCTGAGCAGTCCGCCGCCCATCTTCAGGACCCACAGGTAGCAGAAGCCCACGCGGAACACCCACATGGACACGATGCTGACGGTCATGGTGAAGCTGGCGTCGCCGGCGGAACGGAGGATGTTGGGCAGGGTGAAGCTGGAGGGCCAGAAGAAGAGGGAGACGATGTTGAACCACATCATGACTTCCAGCGCCATGGCCGAAGCCTCCGGCGAGAGGCTGAACCAGGACAGCGCCCAGCGGTCGGCGAAGAAGAAGGCCGACAGGTTCATGACCCAGGCACCGCAGTAGGCCACCAGCAGCAGACGGCGGGCATACCAGACAGCCTGCTCTTTCTCGCCTGCACCGAGGCACTGGCCCACCACCGTGAGCACCGCCATGCCGACGGCGCTGGCCGGGATGTTCAGAAAGGTGCTGGTGGTGTTGGCCACGGCATTGGCCGCGATGGCGGCGGTGCCGAGGGTGCTGGTGAGGCTGGCCACCGACAGTTTGCCGATTTGGAACATCCCGTTCTCGATGCCCGCCGGGATGCCCACCCGCAGGATGCGCCGGATGAGCTTTCCGTCCGGCTTCAGGGCCGACAGGCCGGTGACGCGGAGCATACAACCCGGCTTCTGGAGCAGGAAGAGGACGGCACAGCAGGCCACCGCGCGGGAGACGAGGCTGGCCAGCGCCGCGCCCATAACGCCCATCTTGAAGCCAAAGATGAGGATGGCATTGCCGCCGATGTTGACGACATTCATCACGAGGCTGGACATCATGCTGATCTTACTGTTGCCCTGCGCCCGGAAGAGGGCCGCGCCTGCGTTATACAGGCCGATGAACGGGTAGCTCAGGGCCGACAGCAGGAAATATGTCTCGGCGTACTTCATCACGTCGGCGTCGATGGAGCCGAAGATGCCCCGCAGGATGGCGTGGCGTCCCACCACGACCACCGCTGCCACAAGAATGCTGAAGCTGGACATGATGAACATGATCTGTGCGGCAGCAGCCCGGGCGCTCTTCTCCTCCCGATGGCCGATGTACTGGCTGGCGACCACCGCGCCGCCGGTGGCCAGCGCTGTCATGATCTGTATCATCAGGGTGTTGAAGGTGTCCACAAGGCTCACGCCCGACACCGCCGCCTCGCCCACCGACGACACCATGAGGGTATCGGCCAGGCCGATGGTCACGCTCAGGGCCTGCTCCGCAATGAGCGGCAGCAGCAGGGCCGTCAGCTGCTGGCGGGTAAACAAAGGCTTCGTTTCAAATTTTGTGCTCGTCATTCGCTCCTCCGCGCCGCCCCCGAAGGGGCTTTTTCAAAGTATACAGACTTATCCCTATGATACAGCGTCTTTCCCCAAAAGGCAAGAAGATGTATACAAGAATCTCTCAAAATTTTAAGGATCCTGCTCCTCTGCGCCACTTTACCCCCATTCCATCTTGTGTTACAATGAAAGCTGCCAGAGGGCTGCCCTTTTCTGCGCCGTGTAGAGACGCGGATAAACCGGCGCTCCGGTATCATGATAAGAAGGACAACCCAAGACCCATAAGGGGGAAGGAATCTATGCCAAAGACAGCTCATAAAGTCGTGGTCATCGGACATCGCAACCCGGACACCGACTCTATCTGCTCTGCCATTGCGTACGCAGAGCTGAAAAATAAGACAAGCTCCCTCGTCTGCGAGGCCCGCCGGGCCGGACGGATGAACCAGGAGACGGAATTCGTGCTCAAGCGGTTCGGCGTCGCGCCGCCCCGGATGTGTACCGATGTCAACCCGAAGATCCGTGATGTGGACTACCGCGAGATGCCCGGCATCCCCGGCTCCACCAGTCTGCGCAAGGCATGGGAGATCATGCGCGACCAGAAGATCGACACCCTGCCCATCACGAGCGCCGACAACGAGCTGGAAGGCATCATCACCGTGAAGGACATCGCCACGGCCAACATGGACGTGTTCGACACCGGTGTGCTTGCCACCAGCCGCACCACCTATAAGAATATCCTCGAGACCCTCGGCGGCACCATGGTCGTCGGCAACGAGAACGCCGTCTGCACCACCGGTCATATCAAAATCGGTACTGCCACCCCTGAGATGCTGGAAAACAACGTCGAAAAGGGCGACATCGTCATCCTGACCAACCGCTATGAGAGCCAGCTGTGCGCCATCGAGAAGGAAGCATCCCTCCTCATCATCTGCAACGGCGCCAAGGTGGGCCGCACCATCCAGCGCATCGCCGAGGAGACCGGCGTCGCCATCATGACCGCCCCCTGCGACACCTACGCCGCCGGCAAGCTCATGAGCCAGTGCGCCCCCATCTCCTACTATATGACCCGCGACGACATCATGAAATTCACCCTCGTCACCCCGGTGGCCGACGTCACCCGCGTGATGGCCAAGGTGCGCCACCGCTACTTCCCCATCCTCGACGAGGACGGCAAGTACTGCGGCATGGTCAGCCGCCGCAACATCATCGCCCTGCGCAAGCGCCGCATCATCCTGGTGGACCACAACGAGGCCACCCAGGCCGTGGAGGGCTTCGACCAGGCTGAGATCCTGGAGATCATCGACCACCACCGCATCGGCAGCCTCGAGACCAGCGGCCCGGTCTATTTCCGCAACCAGCCCGTAGGCTGCACCGCCACCATCATCACCCAGATGTACGATGAGAACGGCGTCGAGATACGGCCTCAGATCGCCGGTCTGCTGCTGGCGGCCATCCTCTCGGATACGCTGGTCTTCCGCAGCCCCACCTGCACTCCCGTCGATGTCTCCACCGCCCACCGCCTCGCCAAAATCGCGGGCGTCGAGATCGACGCCTTTGCCTCCGAGATGTTCGAGGCCGGCGAGAAGCTGGACGGCAAGACCCCGGAGGAAGTCTTCCTGCAGGATTTCAAGGTGTTCATGTGCGGCGACGTCCGCTTCGGCGTGGCGCAGGGCAGCTACATGACCCGCAAGAACCTGAAAGCGGCCCAGCAGCTGCTCACCCCCTATCTGCCCGAAGCCTGCGGCAAGCAGAACGTGGAGGACCTCTATATGCTGCTGACCGATGTGCCGAAGGAAGAGAGCGTCGTCATCTGCACCGGCCGTCATGCCGGCGAGATGCTGCGCAGCGGCTTCGAGAAGGAGCCGGAGGAAGATGGCAGCTGGGTGCTGCCCGGCGTCGTCAGCCGCAAAAAGCAGTTCATCCCCGCCCTGATGAGCGCCTATCAGGAGCTTTAAGCTACCATGTTTGACTTTCTGAACGAAAAGGACCGCCAGCCGCCCACCCTGCCTCAGGGGACAGTCCGGCGGCGCTACTCCATCGAAGGGCAGGTGCAGGGCGTGGGCTTCCGCTACCGCGCCCGGTACGCCGCCCAGAGCCTTGGCCTCACCGGCTGGGTGGAGAACGAGGACGACGGCTCGGTCACACTGGAAGTGCAGGGCGACCCGACCCTCTTCCTTAAGCTGTTCGCCCTCATCCAGCGCAGCGACTATATCCAGATTACTTCCATCCGCCAGCGCGACCTCGCCCCTGACCCGTGGGAACGGGATTTCCGGGTGCGCGGCTACTGATAACAGCCTGTAACAAACACGAAGCCCCCCGGAGTCCTGCATTCCGGGGGGCTGTTGTGTATCTATCAGGAGTAGTTCCGCCTTGTATTTCGAACGAGTACATTATCGGGGAGTTCTTCTGTATTTAAGGCTATCACAAATTCGTGGAAAATGTGTGTAATTTCAGGAAAAGATTGGAGAAATCCTTTCACACTTTCTTCTTTTTTCAGCAATTTGGTTGACAGAATGCCAAAGTCGTGCTACCATTGAGTCAATCATTGTCAGGCTTTTGTGCGGCATTGCCGCCGGGCCTGGGAATAAGGGAGCGCCGCACGGGCCGGCAAAGGAGTTTCATACCGCTTTGCCGGCCCGTGTTTTTATTTCCCGGCGGGGTGCAAAACCGTGCCATCTGTGGTACAATAGAAGTCGAACTTTACCGATTGAAAGGGGCATACGGATGCAGTTGGATGCAGTTGTTTGAACTGGTCAGCCCGCGGCTGTTCCGGCCGCTGGCGGGGCCGAACCGGGCATTTTATGCAGAGCTGCTGCTCTTGCTGTGGGAGGAGTGCCGCCACACGGCAGATTACAGCATCCTGCGGGCCGAGGCCGTATCCCGGGCCGAGGATTACTTCGCCGCGCTGGCAAAGCCTCTGGCACTGGACGCCGACGACGCGGGCGATGAGGCCGAGCAGCCCACCCGCGACCCCCACACGCTGGCGCTGGGCTTTCTGCTGCGGCTGCGGCGCACCGGCTGGCTGGCCGAACAGCCCGGCAGCTACGAAGAAGAGCCTGCACTGGCCTTTGTGCCGGAGGTGACGCCGCTTCTCGAGGCGCTGGAAGAGATCCTGAACCCCCGGGTCGTCACCTACACCGGCAAGCTCTACAAGGCGTGGCAGCTTTTGCAGAACGTGGGCGAAGAGAAGAGCCCCTACGAGAATGTCCTGCGGGAGGTGGCCGGCGACCTTGAGGCGCTGAACAAGTCCCTCCGCGCCCTCAACGCCTCCATCGGCCACTACATCGACCGCCTCACCCGCAACCGCACCCCGCAGGAAGTCTTGGAGCTTTTCGACCAGTACGAAGAAAAGGTGGTGGCGGCCGCCTACCACCGCTTCAAGACCAGCGACAACCTGTTCAACTACCGCGCCTTCCTCGAAGAGGGACTGGACGACTGCGAGACCAACTACCTGCCCCAGCTGGCGCTGGATTACGCCCGGGTAGAGCGCTGCGCCCCGAGCGAGGCCGCTCCCGCCGTCCGCGCCCTCATCCAGAAACAACGGGACGCCCTTGAAGAGATGAGCACCCTCATCCGGGAGATCGACGCCAGCCACGTCCGCTACCGCAAGCGGGCCGTTCAGCGGGCGCAGTTCCTGCTGCTGAGCGACCGCTCAGCCCAGGGCAGCGTCACCGCCCTGCTGCGGCGGTATGCCGAGGACATCAAAACGCCCGACCAGCTCTTTGAGCCGGACGACGGCCCGCTGGCCGCCCGGCTCAAGCTCTGGCCGGTGCAGGTCTTCGGCGAAAAGCCGCTCTATCCTCCGGCCGCACCCCGCACCGACGCGCCGCTGGCCCCGGTGCAGGCCGAACAGCTGGATGAAGAGCAGCTCCGCCGGGAGCAGAAGCTCCTGCTGGACTACGCCCGGATGGCCGTCACCGAGGAGAACGTGGACATCCTCGCCCGGCAGGCGCTGGCCGCACGGCCTTCTGTCTCGGCGTCCACCCTCGCCGACGAATACCCGAACGACTTCGCACGCATCATCGGACTGCACACCTACTCCCAGTCGCCGCGCCGCTGTTATGACATCCAGCTCACCGGCGAGTGGGCCACGCGGGGCGGCTTCCGGTTTGAAGAATTTACTCTGACACCCCGCAAGGAGGACGCCGAAGATGACCGAAACGAATAAAATGCTGGAAGAGTGCGCAAATTATCTGCTCAACCACTGCTTTGTGCTGGGCGGCGTGGAGGACCAGCGCGCCAAATATCTTTATGTTCAGGACCACCTCAACGAAGTGCGGGCCGTGTTTGCGCCGCTGGGCTACTCGGTGGTGCTCTACCCCGCCCCGCTGCAGGCGGCGGCCCTCGTCAACGAGCATGAGGGCAGTCAGGCCCGGCTTCTGAAGTACGAGAGCATCCTGCTCTTAGTCCTGCGCCTGCTCTACCTCCAAAAGCGGGAGAGCCTTTCGGCCAGCGCCGATCAGGTGCTGGTGACGGTGGAAGAGGTACAGGCCGAACTCCAAAAGATGAACCTGCCCCGCCGCCTCGACCAGCCCACGCTGGAAAAGCTGCTGCGCACCCTGCGTCGGTACAATCTGGCCCGGCCGGTGGGGCGGCTTTCCGGGCTGGACAGCCGTATCGAAGTATTCCCCACTGTATTGCTCGCTCTGCCGGATTCCGACCTTGCGGACGCTGCCGCCGAGGTGACCCGCACCCGCAGTGAGCTCTCGCTTTATGAGCGGCCGGAGGACGGCACCGCTGCCGTGGAGGTGGAAGAATGATAGAACTGAAACGCCTGAAGCTCATCAACTGGCACAACTTTGAGAACGTCACCTTCGACTGCGCCCGGCTGACCTACATGATCGGCGTCAACGCCGTGGGCAAGACCACCATCCTCGACGCCATCCGCTACTGCCTGACCACCAACCGCAATTTCAACGCCCTCGGCAACAAAAAGAGCGGCCGCACCCTGCAGGGCTCTGTCCACGCCAAGCAGCGCGGCGAGAACGCCTACCGCCGCCCGGGCCGCACCGTGGCCTACATCGGCGCGGAGTTCTGGGACAGCGTCAAGCGCACCCACTTCGTCATCGCCGTCCGGGTCGAGTCGGAAGGCCCCATGCAGGAGCTCCATCCCGGCGACCAGACCTGGTATATCTCCGAGGACGGCTGCACCCTCGAGCAGCTGCCCTTCATCGACCCCCGCACCGGTGCGCCCAGCTCGAAAGAGAACTTCAAGCCCGCTGTGGGCCGTCTCTCCTACACCCGCAGCCCCGGCGAAGCCCGCGACCGCATCTGCCGGGCGCTGGGCATCGGCCGCGCTGCAAGCCCGCTGGGCAAGAAGTTCAACGAAGTCTTCCAGATGGGTACCAGTATGGACGAGATCCCCAACTTCCGGGAGTTTTTATATCAGTACATCCTGCCTCAGCCAGAGCTTGATCTGGAAGCTTTGCAGGGCGACCGGGTGGAGCTGGAAAATCTCCACGCCGTGCTGGCCGAAGCCCAGACCCGCGCCGCCGCGCTGGAACAGATCGTGGACTATGGCCGCGAAGCTGCCCAGAAGGAAACGGAAGCCCTCGTCAACCGAGGCACTGCCCTGCTGGCCCGTGCTGAGGAAGCCGCCGCCGGGACGAACACCTGGCAGGAGCATCTTGCCGCCGGAAAGCGCCAGCACGAAGAGCTGACAGTCCGCTACGCCGCCGCAAAAGACGCCGAGGCCGAGGCCCGCCGGGCTTATCTTTCGGCCCACAGTGCCGCCGCCAGCGGCGAGGGCCGGGCGCTGGACGCCCTGAGTGAAGAGCTGGCCCGCAAAAAGACCGCGCTGGACAAGGCCGGCCGGGACGCTTCCAGAAGCGAAGCCGCCGCAGGCAACGTGCAGAGCCTCTTGCAGAGCTTGCAGCGCAGCGGCTTTGCCGTCGAAAAATCGCTCTGGCCTGCCTCGCTGACGGCGGAGACTCTGCCCCAGCTCCAAAGCGCCCTCGCCGGGCTGGAAAAGCCGCTGGAAGAGCAGTATTTCGCCGCACGGCAGAGCGCCGACACCCTCACCGCTGAGGTACAGGAAAAGCAGGCGGAGCTGGCCTCCGTTTCGGGAGGCCGGTGGGTCTACCCCCACGGTGACGCCGCCACCAGAGTGCGGGACGCCGTGAACGCTGAGCTCAAGAGCCGCGGCATGACGCCGGACGCCAAGATCTTCTGCGAACTGCTGAGCGTCGAGGACGAGAGCTGGCAGGACTGCGTGGAAGCCTGCCTCGGCGACCGCCGGTTCGACATCCTCGTGCCGCCTGCCCACTACGCCGCCGCCAAGAGCGCCTTTGTGGCCCTGCGGGACAAGGTCGGCCCCATCAGCCTGCTGGACACCCCCAGCATCCGCACGGCCAACCGCAAGGCCGACGCTGCCCCTGCCGACAGCCTCGCCGCGCAGGTCCGAAGCGAGAACCCGCTGGCCGCACAGTACGCCGACACCATCCTGCGGCGCATCGTCTGCTGTGACACCCCCGACACACTGGAAAACTATCCCGACAGCGCTACCCGCGACCTGCTGCGCCACCACCCCTTCCGCCTCGAGCGTCTCCGCACACCCCAGCGGTATATCGGCCTTGACGCCCGCCGCGCCCGGGCCGAAGCACTGACGAAAGCTCTGGACGAGCTGACCGCCCGCAGCAAGGAAGCGGCGCAGTCTGCCGCTGCCCTCAAAGCCGCACGGGACAGCTATCAGGATGTGCTGCACAGCAGCGTCATGGATGAGCTGGCCGCGCTGTGGGACGCCCGCGCCGCGCTGGAAGCGGCCCGCGCCGACTGCACCGCGCAGGAGCAGAAGCTGGCCGAGTGCCGCGAGAACCCGATGCTGCAGCAGCTTTACAAAGAGGACGAGGCCCGCGAGGCCGCGTGGGACGCCGCCCGCGCCGCTGTGGAGACAGCCGGCGGCGACATCCGTGTCTGCGAAAAGCAGCTGGCCTCCTGCGAGGCTGAGCAGACCAAGGCAGAAGAGACCGCCAGGCAGGCAAAGGACGCCGCCGACCGGTTCTTCGCCCAGTACCCGCTTTTGGAGCCGCTGGCACGGGAGCGCTTCGCGGCCCTGAGCAAGGACAAAGGCCCGCGCTATGCCGCCCAGTCCGCCGAAAAGGCACAGGCCCGGCTGGACGACGCACTGGCCGTCTACCTCACCGGCACCCTCGAGCCTGCCCAGAAAGAGTACAACACCCGCTATGTCTGCGATCATCCGCTGGGCCTTACGGGCATCGAGCAGTACCGCGCCCAGCACGAGAGCCTCGTGCGCATTGATCTGGAGCGGTACGCCGCCCGCCTCGAGCAGGCACAGCGCGACTGCAAGGACCGCTTCCGCAAGGACATCCTCTTCCGGATGAAGGACGACATCTTCAACGCACGGCGGCAGTTCCGGGAGCTGAACAAGGTAATGGAACAGCTGACCTACGGCGAAGAGGTCTACCGCTTCGAGCTTGGCCCCAGCCGCGACCCCCAGCTGGCCGCATTCTATCAGGTCATCGTGGACAAGGGAAACCAGCAGATGACCGACGGCGACTCGCTGGACAACCTCGCCGCCACCGCCGACCCCGTCTATGAGCGTCAGGTGGACGAGCTGATGGAAAAGATCATGGCCGATGTGGACGAGAACACCCGCGCCCGGCAGGAGGGCCGCCGCCCCGAGAATGTCACCCTTTCGGATTATGTAGACTACCGCACCTACCTCGACTACGACATCAAGGTGACCAACACCGTCTCCGGCCAGCAGGCTTCCCTTTCCCGCGTCAGCCGCGATTCCTCCGGCGGCGAGAATCAGGCCCCCTTCTATGTAGCCATCTGCGCGTCGCTGCTCCAGATCTACCAGAAGAGCGAGAACAGCATCCGTCTGGTGCTGCTGGACGAAGCGTTCAGCAAGATGACCAGCGACCGCATCCGCCCCATGATGGAGCTGTTCCGCCGGATGCAGCTGCAGGTCCTGCTCATCTCCACCGTCGAGAAGAGCACCGCCATCCAGCCCTACTGTGACATCACCTATTCCATCGTGCGCCACGGCGACGTGAACGCCATCGCGCCCTTTTACCGTCTGAATGCATCGGAGGAAATTGGATCTTGAACGAACATCTTGTAAAATTCTGGCTCTTTGCCACCCACTGGACCGAGCTGGACACCTTTGACACCGAAGAAGAGCTGCGGGACGAGATGGAGCTGCTCCACCGCCAGAACCTGCCCACCAAGGTGCGTCAACGCACCAAAAAGGACGGCGGCGAGGAGCTGGTGCTCTACGTCAAGCAGGCAGACCGAGATTATGCCCGCTACTGCACCGGCTGGCGGCCCGGGATGTAACAAGGAGTACCCATGTCAAAGCAGAAAATACAGTTATCCGACCACTTTGATTACAGCCGCCTTTTGAGGTTCGTGCTGCCCTGCGTCGGCACCATGCTGTTCACCTCCATCTACGGCATCGTGGACGGCCTGTGCGTCTCGAACTTTGTGGGCAAAACGGCTTTTGCAGCGGTCAACCTTATCATGCCCGTGCCGATGCTGTCTCTTATACACATCTGACGCTGCCG
>ENA-OXEE01000789-OXEE01000789.1-human-gut-metagenome-genome-assembly--contig:-NODE-789-length-12942-cov-17.6005_pt1 | contig 12942 bp, 13 predicted proteins | sample MGYA00249824_ERZ652242 | MGnify/ENA primary metagenome ERZ652242 (study PRJEB26925, sample SAMN05826943) | human gut metagenome | biome: ENVO:2100002; feature: ENVO:00000062; material: ENVO:00002003... | reverse complement strand
ACCAAAATAATTATACTACCAATATTAATATGTAGCAACGAAACGAAAACTAAGATTTGGTAAAGAAAGTTATCCGGAATACTTAAAGCTGCTTTCGGTAAAAAAACATTGCTAGTAATAGAATTTTTTTATATAATGATAAATGTTTTTAAAGCTGTGAGTCAGTGATTTGATACAAAAATGCCCGGAATGCTGCGGGCAGCTCCCGGATATGGATGTCGGGGAAGTGAGGATTGGATAGTTAATATGAGATATATTGTATTTGATTTGGAATGGAATCAGTGTCCGAGCGGCAAGAGCGATGAGGTTGTGGAGCTTCCGTTCGAGATATTTGAGATAGGTGCCGTGAAGCTGGATGATGATATGCAGCGTATCGACAGCTTTTCGTGTTATGTTAAGCCGAAGGTATACAAGGAGCTTCACTATATTGCGAAGGGGCTTACGCATGTCACGGAGGAGCTTTTGGAGGACGGAAGGGATTTCGGGGCTGCGGTGAAGGATTTCCTTGACTGGTGCAGTGCGGACGGAGAGTACAGAATGTGCACCTGGGGGACTTCGGATCTTGTGGAGCTGCAGCGCAACATGAAATATTTCGGCATAGAGAATCCGCTGGAATATCCGCTGTTTTACTATGATATACAGAAGCTTTTTTCGATTGACAAGGAAGACGGAAAGTCAAGAAGGTCGCTGGAAACGGCTGTCGATATGCTGGGAATTGAGAAAAATATAGACTTTCACAGTGCAATAAGTGATGCGGAGTATACAGCTAAGGTCTTTGAGGGTATTGATTTTGGAAGGGTAGGTGGATATTTTTCGATAGATACCTATAGAATACCTGCAGGTGTCAAGGACGAGATAAGAGTCAATTATGGAACCTATGAGAAATATATTACCAAAGGATATGATACTAAGGAGGAGCTGGTTAACAATACGCGTCTCCTGTCCACTAGGTGCTATCTGTGCGGACAGACCGCGCGGAAGAAGATTCGCTGGTTCTCAATGAATTCCAAGATGCATTACTGCCTTGCCGAATGTAAGGAGCATGGATATATCAAGGGGCGTTTCAGAGTCAGGGAGGATGACAATGGGAAGTATTATGCCTCAAGGGTGCTTAAGCTTACAGGCGAGGCGGGCGCTGAGGAGGTCAGGCAGAGACAGCTGGAAGTCCGCAAGCGCCGCCGCGATAAAAGGCAGAAAAAGAAATTATAATCAGAACCGCAGACCATGGCGGTTCTTTTTTGCATTTATAATAAGTAACAGCACAATCAGAATAAAAACACATACGATGCTGATGAACAACCAGAGGTTGATGTAGATAAAATGCCCTGTCACGGTAACCGCATTTGACAGAGGTGAGGCGGAGGTGTCCGATGTCAGGTATGGGAGGGCTGAATCGGATGCAGCAGAGCCGCCGGATTGAACATGGCTATCGGATGCAGCGGAGCCATCTGCTGGCTTCCGGTTATCGGAAGGAATGTCACTGGACGCTGCCGCCCCGGAAAAATACAGGCTGGTGTGTCCTGCTTCATGTGCGCCGTAGTAGTAATAGATATCTGCAAGTATGCTTGAGGCGGTATTGCTGTCGTCAGAAGCAGCTGACGCTGTTTCACTGTCGGTGTTTATCGTATCTGAAAGGCTGCCGTGCTGTCTGTATATAATTTCCTTGGTCAGGTCGCTGAAGGAGGCATTGACCGGAATTATGACACAATCAGAGTCCGGCACGGACAGGCATATATCTGAATTTATATTCAAGGCCTTGCCGCTTATTCCGAAACCGCCCAGCCCTAAGCCCTGATTGAAGCTGAAGGTATCCTCATTCTGTGAGATATTAAGCTTGTGAAAATTGTTAAATCCATATTCAAATAAGGCAGTGGTATCAATATAGCGCTGTTCATCGGTCGAGTTGAATATGACGCATATCAGGCGGATTCCGTCCTTCTGTGCAAATGTGGCAAGGGTGTGTCCTGCGGCATCCGTGTAGCCGGTTTTTCCGCCGATACAATATTCGTACAGGTACTTTCCTGTTACCATTCTGTGCGACAGTCTGTAATAGCGTGTGTCGGAGGTCTTGTTCGTCGGAGGTACGGAATATGATTTCTTATATGATATCGCATTCATAATGACAGGGTAATCAAGCACCGCACGGCATATAAGAGCCATATCATAGGCGGTCGTGTAGTGATTGACATCGGTAAGACCGCTTGCATTGGTAAAGTGAGTGTTAAGACAGCCAAGCTCAGCCGCTCTTTTGTTCATCATATTGGCAAAATTGGCGACCGAGCCTCCGACATGTTCGCCAAGAGCATAGGCAATATCATTCGCTGATTTAATAAGCATCATATTGAGTGCCTGTTCAACACTGAATTCCTCGCCTGTCTTAAGTCCTGCGTTTGCGTCGCCGTACTTTACGCTGGATACTGCGTTGGCGCTCACGGTCAGAGTGTCGCTCAGATTGGCATTTTCTGCGACAATCAGTGCGGTCATCAGCTTGGTGACGCTGGCAGGGTAACATTTTTCGCCGCTGTTTTTTTCATACAGGACAATTCCGCTGTCGGCATCCATAAGAATGCAGTTGCCGGACTCAATTTCAGGTGGTATCGGATATTCGTCCGTGTTCGTGGACTGATTATCTGCATAGACAATATCCGGCCGGATATTGAGCGTGAGCATGGATAGGCAGGCGATTAGCACGAACAGTGTGCGCAGATGGCCGTGCTTTCGTGTATATGTGCTGAGTATGTTTGACGGTGGTTTTATTCTATGGTTCATGGTGGACTCCGATTTATTTTTTATATTACACGGGAGCAAATATCCCTCCCACAGACTTCATTGTAGTACATTATACGTCCGTTTTCCACAAAAAAATTGCAACATGGGGGATTGTCTGGTAGAATTATAAGGGTATAGGCTGATTTTTACCCGAAAATATTGAATCAGACTAAAAAGCACAATGTCAGAAAGTAAATAGAAAAACATTATAAATAAAAACAGGGATGATAAGAGCAGGACGCATAAGCAAATTGTCATCCGGAAAAGAGGGAATATGTCTGAGAGAATAGAACTGTTCGTGCCGGGACGTCTGTGTCTGTTCGGAGAGCATAGCGACTGGGCGGGGCTTCACCGGAACATCAATTCGGCAATTATACCGGGTGAGGCGATTGTAACAGGAATTGAGGAAGGTATATATGCCACCGTTGAGGCGGCGGATAAATTCATAATAGAGAGTGACCTTGGAGAGGAGACCTTTACCTGCGCGATGGATACGCAGGTTCTTAGAAAGACTGCGTGTGAGGGCGGATATTTTTCCTATGTTGCAGGTGTGGCTTCATATATAAATGAGCATTACAGTGTCGGCGGTCTGAGGATTCACATAACCAGACGTACGCTTCCGATTAAGAGCGGACTGTCATCAAGTGCCGCTATATGTGTTCTCACGGCACGCGGCTTCAATCAGATATATGGGCTTAAGTTAAACACAATCGGTGAGATGAATATTGCATTCATAGGTGAGCAGAGGACGCCGTCAAGGTGCGGCAGACTTGACCAGGCCTGTGCATTCGGAGTCAAGCCGGTCCACATGACATTTGACAGTAATGAGGTGGGAGTGCAGACGATAAAGCTTGGAGGCACATTCTACTGGGTAATTGCAGACCTTAAGGCGGGAAAGGATACGGTAAAAATTCTGGCAGACCTCAACAAATGCTACCCTTTTGCACAGAATGACAAGGAACGTGCGGTTCAGGAGGCACTCGGAGCTGATAACAGGGAGTACATTGAAAAAGGAGTGCGCCTGTTAGAGGAAGGGGATGCAGAGGGACTTGGCCGGCTGATGCGCACGGTGCAGGAAAACTTTGACAAAAAGGTAGCCCCGGCATGTCCGTCACAGCTTAAATCTCCGGTTCTCCACTCGGTTCTTTCCGATAAGGAGCTTGACAAGTGGATATATGGCGCCAAGGGTGTAGGCTCACAGGGGGACGGAACAGTGCAGCTTCTTGCTAAGGATGAGGAATGTCAGAAGGCTGTCATAGATTATCTCAGCAATGTGCGTGGCATGGAGGCATTTCCGCTAACGCTCAAGCCTAAGCAGACGGTGAGAAAGGCTGTTATTCCTGTGGCGGGCTTCGGAACCAGACTTTACCCTGCGACAAAGGCAATCAAGAAGGATTTTCTTCCGGTTCTCGATAAGGATGGGCTTTTCAAGCCGGTTATTATGGTGCTTTTAGAGCAGCTTGTACAGTCGGGAATAGAGGAAGTGTGCCTCATCATCGGACGTGAGGAGCAGAAGCTGTATGAGTCATTTTTTGCCCCTATGTCCAAGGAAAATTATGACAAGCTTCCTGAGGATAAGCAGAAGTACGAGGATAATCTGGTGAAGATAGGCAGAATGATTCATTATGCCTATCAGGATGAGAGAAGAGGCTTCGGGCATGCCGTGTACCAGAGCAGGGACTTCGCTGAGGGCGAACCTGTGCTTCTGCTTCTCGGGGATATGATATACGAATCCTATATAGGAAAGACCTGCGCAAGCCAGCTTATAGACTGCTATGAGGCTTATGGGCTTCCGGTGGTATCCATGCATGAGGTGCCTAAGGAGCAGGTGGTTCATTACGGCATTATGCACGGCGTGTGGGAGAGCACTAAGGAGGAGCAGATGCGCTTAGACTGCATATATGAGAAGCCGACAGTGGACTATGCAGAGGAGAATCTTGGCATCAGGTGCAAGAACGGCAGCAGGTATTTTGCGGTATTCGGGCAGTATATCCTCACGGAGGAGGTGTACAAGGTTCTCGAAAAAAATATCCGTGAAAATAAGGAAAGCCGCGGTGAGATACAGCTCACGGATGCACTTGAGGAGGTTCGTGCCACAACAGGTATGATGGGCTGCCGCATAAAGGGTAAGTCCTATGATGTCGGACTGCCGCAGATGTATATTGAGACGGTGAGAGAGTTTGGGAGAATATAAAATACATTTTTGGATTTTTGAAAGTGCAAAATTTACACCTTAATAATTGACGGAGTGCAAAAAATACACTATTATGATTATGGAGGTGCAAAATGGGCGAATTAAAGAATATAAGAAAAGAGAAGAAATTAACGCAGCAGCAGGCAGCTGATTTGATCGGAATTTCACTTCGTTCATATAAATCCTATGAGAACGATGAGGATAAATCGGAAAGCATCAAATATAAGTATATTTTACAGAAATTGTCCGAAGTAAATCTGATTGATGAGGAGAATGGAATATTAGAGCTTGCAGATATAAAGTCAAAGTGCTCAGAAGTATTTGAAAGATACGAAGTGGATTTCTGTATTCTTTTTGGCTCGTATGCCAAAGGAAAGGCAAAGCCGAACAGTGATGTCGACCTTATAATTTCGGGAGATGTGCATGGCTTGAAATTTTATGCCTTGGTCGAGGAAATCAGAACCGCGTTGCACAAAAGGGTTGATTTGCTTGATGTGTCACAATTAAACGACAACATGGAACTGATAAAGGAAGTATTGAGGGACGGAATAAGGATATATGGATAATGTGAAGAATGACCGATATTATGCATATAAAATTCAGCAGGACTTGGAATTTATTGTGCTTCATATGAAAAATATTGACATAACGGAATTTTCCACAAATGAAATTCTTTTGGATTCCATGCTGTTTCGAATGATACAAATTTCCGAAAATGCACGAAAGCTGTCCGATGAATATAAGCAGCAATGCAATAATATTCCGTGGAATGCCTTATACGGACTGAGAAATCGCATTGTGCACGACTATGGAAATGTGGATTTAAGGGTTGTTTTTGACACCTTAAAGCATGATATTCCGGAATTGTTAGAAATGATTAGGAGAGAATAAAATGAGACTTAGAAACGTACCCGGTGCCAGAGAGGCGATGGTTGAGAGTGAATATGTTGTAAATGAGCCGAAGGAATACAAGGGCAGATGGAATGAGCTGTTCGGCAACAGCAATCCGATCCGTATAGAGGTAGGCATGGGTAAGGGAAGATTCATTATGCAGCTTGCGGCTGAGAACCCGGATGTCAACTATGTGGGAATTGAGAAATATTCAAGTGTGCTTATCCGCGCACTTGAAAAGCAGGAGGAGGCGCAGCTTCCGAACATTATTTTTATCAGAATGGATGCCGAGGAGATTACAGATGTGTTCGGAGAGGGCGAGGTTGACCGCATATACCTCAATTTTTCCGACCCATGGCCGAAGGACAGGCATGCGAAGAGGCGTCTTACCTCAAGACAGTTCCTTGCGCGCTATAATCAGATACTTAAAAAGGACGGACAGTTGGAGTTCAAGACGGACAACAGGGTATTATTCGACTTCTCCGTTGAGGAGGTTGAGCCGGCAGGCTGGCATATCAAGGAGCTGACCTACGACCTTCACAACGATGCGAAGATGAATGAAGGAAACATCATGACCGAGTATGAGGAGCGGTTCTCGGGGATGGGGACGCCTATCAATAAGATGATTATAGACAGGCAGCAGACAATATAAGACATGAAATTAAAGATATCCGGTCTTTTTTGTATTGTATGCTGATATGAAAAATAAGCGTGAGATTTTTTCTCACAATATATTGAATAATAAAATTTTATGTGGTATATAATCTATATGAGAAAAAATCTCACGGAGGTATAGAGATGATTTATGAATTTTCTTTTGAAAATTATCGTTCATATAGAAAAGAGGCAACCATAGATTTTACCGCTAAGCCAATTAATGAATTTGAGAATTCATTGCTTAAAGTTAATGATGAAGAGAAGCTGCTGCCGGTCTGTGCAATATACGGACCGAATGGTGGCGGCAAAAGTAGTGTGATTATGGCACTTAATGAACTGCGTTTCATTGTTATGCAGCCATTAATACAGCCTGCATTTATGAAAAAAAAGAATGAGGAACTAGGGGAGACCTCTATTTTACAATTGCAGGAAGGATTAACAGATAGACATACGTTTTCATCATATTATAAATTTGATGATGAATGCAAAGACAAACCGACAAAGTATAATGTATTATTTCAGGTTGATAAGTATAAGTATAGATATGAGTTTGAGTTAAATAATGAAAATATTATTGTTGAAAATCTCTACATGGAGGAAAACGGTGCTGTAAAAGCTGTGTTTGAGAGAGATAAGGAAGGTGTATATCTGTGTGAAGAACTAGAGGGAGTAGACATAGAGAATATGAATGAAAGCCTTCCGCTTTTTTCTTATATAGCTATGTTAAAGAATATACCGGTTATTGACAGGGCAATGAGTTTCTTTATGCAGATTAAGGTGTTAAATTACGACAAACCTAACGTGGATCGACGTATATTAGTTGATCGGATTGAGAATGACAAAGTAAGGGTATGTAATGTAATACAATCAATGGGAATTGATATTTGCGATATAAGAGTTGAATATAAGGAAGACGGTTCCATTGATGAAATATATACAATACATGAATTATCATCCGGGGAGAAGAGAACCTTACGTCTTTCAGAAGAATCGGGAGGAACGAAAAAGATTATAAGTATAATTCCAATTCTATTAAGCGGTATTGAAAAAAATTCATTATTTTTAATTGATGAATTAGATGCAAAACTGCACCCTCTGCTTCTCAGAAAAATAATAGAATTATTTACTGACAGGGAAATAAATAGTGGTACAGCACAGCTATTGTTTACATCGCATGATCTTACAACAATGAGTAATGATGTGCTTAGAAGAGATGAAATATGGTTTTCTGCTATCAATGGATATGATGAATCGGTTCTATATTCCCTTGTTGATTTTAGGAAGGAAGGCGGAAATAAGCCACGCAATGATGAAAATTATTCTAAACAGTATATGGAAGGACGATATGGCGCGGATCCTTACTTTAAAAAATTGATTGACTGGGAGGTGAGTGATTGAGCCTAAAACCGAAAAAGGTTAGTGAAATAAAGAAAATTCAGGAAAAAATGAAATCCAAAGCCAGCAAAATGGATGCGAAAATATCAAGTATGTTTGCAATGGTTCCTGCAACCAGAGTATTTGAACTTGTTGAAGAGCTTGAAGGATATTTATACAATTGATATTAAGAAACTTTTCGTTTTACCCTCATATAATAAATTAAGACTTAGTAAGTATGTGGGTGCTGTTATATGGGCAAAGGCTATAAAGGTAAAATGAGGTGTTTTGCATATAAGCACAAGAAGCTTAATAAGCACCTGTGCCAGCTTAAGAAGTCGCTTGATGAGCTGGCAGAGGCATTAGGGTGCGGGAAGAAAAAGTGCAAATGTTAAAAGGTCACAGAATGAAACAGTATATAGTATAATATGTATGCGATTGTGAAAAATAACATAGCAAGTGATACACCATACGATTATGTGGAAATATATTATATAAAATAAAAGCAGAACACAGCCAATGACTTATCACCTGTGTTCTGCTTTTTGCTGTTTTAATACCTGGATTAAAGCGGTTATCTATTTTAAAAACATGCGTATCATCTTATCCATAAATGAGCTGTACGGCTGATAGCGCATAGGCAGGTCAAGCCAGGTCTTTTTGTCGACGATGCTCTTCTTGTGGGTGAAGGTGTCAAAGCCGTCGCGGCCGTGGTAGGAGCCCATTCCGCTGCCGCCGACACCGCCGAAGCCCATGTTGGAGGTGGCGAGGTGAATTATTGTGTCGTTTACACAGCCACCGCCGAAGCTTATGCAGGAAGTGATTTTTCTGATAAATTGCCTGCTTTCCGAAAAGACGTAGAGCGCTAACGGATGGTCAAACGAGTTGATCTTTTTTATCATGGCATCCTCGTCATCGTAAGGGATGACAGGCAGCAGCGGCCCGAAGATTTCCTCCTGCATGACGGCATCATCGTAGGTAATATCGCGCATTATGACAGGTTCAATGCGCAGGGCGGCAGTATCCGCGGCACCGCCCAGAATAACCTTTTTCTTATCTATAAGACCCAGAATACGGTTAAAATGCTTTTCGTTGATTATCTTTCCGTAGTCGGGATTGTCAAGCGGTATAGCGCCGAACTGCCGTATTGTCTCCTGCTTCAGATATTCTATGAATTTCTCATATACGCTGCGGTGGCACAGAACATAGTCGGGGGCAACGCAGGTCTGCCCGCAGTTCAGATATTTTCCGAATACAATTCGTCTTGCGGCAAGCTTTAAGTTGGCATCAGGAGCTACTATGCACGGACTCTTTCCGCCGAGTTCAAGCGTGACCGGGGTAAGGTGCTCCGCTGCGTGGCGCATGACCTCCTTTCCGACGGATTTGCTCCCGGTAAAAAAGATGTAGTCAAAGTCGGCATCTAGAAGGCAGGTGTTCTCCGCACGTCCGCCTGTTACAACTGCAACGTACTCAGGCGGGAAAACATCGGAGATTATTTTGCTGATAATTTCGCTGGCTGCCGGCGAGTAGGCGCTTGGCTTGACGATAGCGGTATTTCCGGCGGCGAGGGCATCGATAAGCGGTTCCATGGTGAGAAGAAAAGGGTAATTCCATGGGCTCATTATAAGCACATTTCCGTAGGGCGACGGCTTTACATAGCTTCTTGAGGCAAACTGGGCGAGCGGGGTCGCCACGGTGCGCTCACGCGCAAAGCGCTTTACATGGGAGAGCATGTAGCTTATTTCGCTCAGTGTGAGTCCGACCTCACACATATAGCTTTCCTGTGAACCTTTTCCGAGGTCTTTTTTTAAGGCGGCCATAATATCGGCTTCATGTGTTTTAATAGCCGACTTCAATCTTTTCAGTGCTGATATTCTGTATTCTGTCTTAAGTGTGGCTCCTGTGGCAAAGAAGCTTCGCTGGGAGCTTAACAGCTCCTGGATTTCTGAGTTGGTCATGTGGGGGGTCTCCTATTATTCATGTAATAAGTGATAGTTTTCAGTGGTCATTGGCTCACTGCATGGTAGAAATGCTCCAGCTCTTTCGCATTCATGAGCACCGGAACCGGGTAGAGCGGGTTGCCCTCAGCGTCTGCGTGGCGGGCAAGCTCAGGAATATCCTCAGCCTTGATACCAGCAAGGGTGCGTCCGAGCGAAAATTCGTCGAGCATGTTCTCTATGGCACTTATGAATTTTTCTGCGGCAGATGCATCTGATTCCGACGCGTCTGACAGACCTGCGGCGTCAGCAAGTTCGTGAAGCTTCTTATATATGGTGCTTCCGTAGCCGCGCAGGACGATAGGCAGCAGCACGGCATTCGCAAGACCGTGCGGAATATTGTAGCGCCCTCCGAGCGAGTGAGCCACCGCATGGACATAGCCGACATAGGATATTGTAAATGCTACACCGGCGTAGTAAGAAGCGTGAAGCATATTTTTTCTTGCAGTCATATTATTGCCATCATGGTAGGCGGTCTGCAGATTAGCAAAAATTAATTGAACTGCCTTGAGCGCCGCCTTGCGGGTCTTTTTGGTGGTGGAACGTCCTATATATGCTTCAACCGCGTGCGTCAGGGCGTCAAGCCCGGTGGAGGCGGTTATAAATGGCGGAAGTGAGCGCGTAACCTCCGGGTCAAGCACGGCGTATCTTGGGATAAGAGGAAAGTCGTTAATTGGGTACTTGACGCGCGTCTTTGCCTCGGTGATGACCGCAGCGAGGGTGGTTTCGCTTCCTGTTCCGGCAGTGGTCGGCACCGCAAAAAGCGGTGGCAGTGGGCGGATAACCTTCAAAATGCCCTTCATTTTCATAAGCGGGGTCTTAGGACGTGCAATGCAGGCACCGACAGCCTTGGCACAGTCCATTGAGGAGCCGCCGCCGAAGCCGATCAGAGCCTGACAGTTGTTTTTCTTATATAGGGTTAGTGCTTCGTTGACATTGTCGGTGGTCGGGTTGGCGACGGTGCCATCATATACGGTGCAGGAAATATTATTTTCTGATAAAAGCTCCTCAAGATGCTTTGTGAGCCCGAGCCCCCTTATGCCTGCATCGGTCACGAGAAGGACGGAGGCAAGCTGCAGCTCGTTCAGCTTGCCGACGAGCTCTTCCATGCCGTGCAGCAGCTCCGGTGAGCGGTACGGCAGAAGCGGAATGGCTATTTTAAATACGCTCTGGAAGGTACGGCAGTACAGTTTTTTTATTGGATTCATGTGTGGAAACCTCTCTTTTTATTTGTTTTGTATATTGCGGTGGTGTTGAGGTAAGATAGGATTATTATGTATTCGACCAACTAATCTATATAGACATTTGCGAAATGTGGTTTGCTGACATTTGGCATTGCGTGATTTTCTATATTACCGATTTATCCACGATACCAAGCGTTTAGGCGGTAAAGCATCTTGTGAATTGCCGGTTATAAAGTTCTTTGTGGCATCTCACGGTTACTTTTGGCGCAGTCAGCCTGCGGCTTAAAGCTGCTTATATTTATCTCAGGCAAATGCTATGAGCAGGAATACTCCTCCAGATTTCTGGCGATGAGCAGCAGTGAGTGGTAAAACTCAGCACGCTGTCTGTCGGTTAATCCGGCTCCGCCGATTTCAACGGCACTCCTGATTGCCTTTTCTATGTGCTGTGCGGCGTCAGTGCCGGAGGCAGTAAGGACGAGCGGGATGCGGTATTTTCTGCCGTCCGATTCCGCTTCGCGGACAAAGCCCTTGCCTGTCAGCTCTTTGAGTGAACGGCTTATGGCAGCCTTGTCGACCTCGCAGTTCTCACATAGCTGTGAGGGAGTTAAGCCGGCAGGATTCTTTTTTAACTGAAAAAGTATCATAACGTGGTTAGCCTTCAGACCGTATGAGTTAACCTCAGTCGACTTGATTCGCTGGACACTCTTGTTAATCTGGGAAATGGCTGTTGTGAATTGTTCAAAACGATTGAACATGGGGCACCTCTTGTTCTTGTATGTATTCATAACATAAATGTTGACCTGTCAACAAATTACATTAAAAATACTACAATACATTAAAGCTGTCAACTTATAATTATATGATTCTGGTGTCAAAATATGCTGTATATACCTAGCTGTGTATAACGTATTATGTTTATGCATATCACGACTTTTGGGAGAAGCTTAGATGTTCTTAGAACATCTAAGCTTCGGACGATGGAGCTGATATGCATAAATATAATATGTTATACACTCATAAATTAGATTAGTATGTTTTGATACCTGAATCATTACATGCCACAGAATGAAAAAGCTGAGCCATGGCACATTGCTTTTTTCATGCATTGTGGTGCCTGATGGCTCAGCAGAATTCGGCGATTTTTCTTGCAAGCTTCTTCTGGTCATAGCGTTTAGCTGTTGGAACGCGGATGAGCGGAAGGCTGATGCTTTCGAGTACGACATCCTTCAGAAGGTCATTTTCGCGGTTGGGCTTGTTAAGGTGGGAGGGGTCATCAAGCTCAATGACAACCACCGGAATGAAGTCCGAATCGCACAGCACAAAGTCGAGATGCTTGGATTTTACTTTGCCGAAGTATCTCATATATGTGCTGTAGTCTTCAGCGCGGGCGGTCTTAGCAACATCGGCAAGGCGCACCTTCGAGAAGAGATACAGCCCATAGTCGGCGGCAATTTCGTCGATAACAGGAAAAAAAGCAGCTTCAGTAGGCGTGAGGAGAGCGGTGGCATTATAGCGCCCCTTTATTTCAGCGGCGAGCCGTCTTTTTTTGTTGGTGAGAAAGCGGATGAGGATAATGAAAAGAACCAGAAATATCACGGCGGAAATAATATATATAATAATATGAACATTCATGTAATGTACTCCGAAAAAAATATTAGCAGAAAATTGCATAAAATAATGGAATGCTTCGGGTGCCAAAACATGCTAATCTACATTATAGTGTATAACATGTTGTATTCTCGAATCATAATGGCATAAAAAAAGCACCAACCCCGCAGTCATCTGCAAAACTGGTACCTTTAGTGCGCGATCAGGGGTTCGAACCCTGGACACCCTGATTAAGAGTCAGGTGCTCTACCAACTGAGCTAATCGCGC
>ENA-OXEE01000782-OXEE01000782.1-human-gut-metagenome-genome-assembly--contig:-NODE-782-length-13056-cov-5.06984_pt1 | contig 13056 bp, 12 predicted proteins | sample MGYA00249824_ERZ652242 | MGnify/ENA primary metagenome ERZ652242 (study PRJEB26925, sample SAMN05826943) | human gut metagenome | biome: ENVO:2100002; feature: ENVO:00000062; material: ENVO:00002003... | reverse complement strand
TCAGATGTGTATAAGAGACAGGATGGGTTCCTTGATGGAACCGAAGTTCACGCGATCCGACGCCTTGTGCAGGTCAATGTCATGCTGGTCGGCGCGTGCGATGATGGTGGTGGTGTTCGTCGTAGACTCAGTAGCCAATGGACGTTCCTTATCGCTCGCTAATATGTGGTAATTCCCCTGGGAGCGCCGGCATGGCCACCATATGCCTATGCGGACGCTTCATTGTCGACGGCATGCCCGCAATATGACACACCTCATGTAAATTCAAAAGAATACTGATATGCGAGGACATCTTTAGCTCCCGCTGACGAGGAAGCTGTCGAGCGGAGCGAGACTGAGGGAGAGACCCAGCGTCCAAACGCCAACCGCAGATCCTACCCCACCGTAAACGTCACCGGATCGCTCTTCACCTTCGGATGATCCTTCAAACTCAGCTGCGCCACGTACGTTCCCGCATTGACTTTGGCCCAACCCGACTCATCCGTGCATTTGGCGAGTGTGGCGTTCGCATTGGTATTCCACGTGACCTTCTGAACGTCCTTATCGCCCTTAGCCATCAGCAGCAGACGTGAATCCGCCGGGCACACATCGGACTTGTAAATCGTTTCCTGACCGGAAGTAATGGTGAGCACACGGCCGGAATCGGACCCGTCCACTAAACAGTTGCCTGACCCCTCGTGCACGATGGTCGCGGTGAAATCAAGCGATCCTCCTACCGGCACGGATTGGGAGGCCGCGGAAAGCTGCAATGTCACATCACTGGCCGAGCAATCCTTGACGCTGCTGACTTTCTTCGGCGCCGGCGTGGCGTCGCGGGAAATCGCATACACCTCGTCATGGTGAATCATCGTGTTCACGGCACCGATACCCCGGCCGAGGCTGTACACGCAGAATACAATCAGCGCGATTATCAGCAGCAACACCGTACCGGCCACGATACGCCGGCGACGATAGATGGCCTGCTGCTTTTTGCTGATCCTGCGCTTGCGTGGCTTGCCGGAACGGTTGTTCTGGGAGGGCCCGCCGGATGGCCCATTGGCCCCGGTGCCGGCTCCGCGTGCCGTTCTCGCGCCTGATGTGTTCCTCTGCACTGCCATAACTCTTCCAGTCTACGGTCACCACACCCATACACGCTTGGGGAGCCCACCATTTTTTCACAATGTCAGCTGGGTAGTCGCAGGCCGCCGTCCAGAATCTCGATCAGGCCGTCATCGTCAAGGCTGGCGATGCAGGCGGCAAGCTGAATCTGGTCCTTCCAAAGCTTGTCGGCATCTTCCCTGGGCAACGTGGCTCCAGCGGGAAGCTCGCGCAGCGCGGCGAGGACCAGACCGCGCACCTGTCGATCCGTGCCTTGGAATCGTTGGCGCGGGCGGGTGCGGCGCTCCCCCAGTCCGGGGCGGCCGGCCTTGAGAAATGCACAGTCGTCCGCAATCGGGCAGGTGTCGCACAGCGGCGACTTGGCCGTGCAGATCACCGCGCCCAGTTCCATTACCGACTGGTTCCATGTGACCGATGGGCGTTCGCCACGATGCAGTCGGGAGCGTTTGTCGCCCCGGATAGTGCTGTTCGCGGCATGTTCGGCGCTACCGGCATTATCGGCGACGTCAGCATCGCACCCGAGAATCTCGTCTTTGGGCAGCATGCGGTTCGCCAGCGCACGTTCGGCCGGACTGGCCGCTCCCCCGCGCGATTCGATGCCAAGGAACACACGGCTCAGCACGCGGCGGATGTTGGTATCGATCACGGCAATTCGTTCGCCGAACGCAAAGCTCATCACCGCGGAGGCGGTGTAATCGCCGACGCCGGGCAACGCAGTGAGTTCGTCATACGTGCGCGGCAGTTTGTCGGCGTACTGCTCGGCCACCACGCAGGCACATTCCTGCAAGCGCAATGCACGGCGTGGGTATCCAAGCCGACCCCATGCGGTAATCACCTCGGCCTTGGGGGCCTCCGCGAGCGCGCGGGCGTCGGGCCAGCGTTCCATCCAGTCGGTCCAGTACGGCACTACACGGCTCATCTGCGTCTGCTGGCTCATGACTTCGGATACCAGCACGCCCCACGGCGTGGCCCGGCCGAAGCGCCATGGCAAGTCACGCGCATTGGCCTCCCACCATGCACCGAGCCGTAAAGAAATTGCTGTGTCGTTCATCGTTCTTATTCTTAGCAGCTATGACGAACGAGGCAAAACACAACCCCCAGAGCACACCGAATCCAGCCAATCCCGAGACCAAAGTCGAGAAAATGTTCGAATACGGCTATCGCAAGTCGAATTACGGGCCGGACGAGCTGGTGACCGATGCGCACGGCAACCCGATTTCCGTAGTGGATGCGATGCTTTCGGCGGAGAAGGCCGCAGCCACCGAAACCGTAACACCGCACCTGTGCTACTACTCACCGCGCATCCCCGGCAACACCGGCTCGGCCATCCGCCTGTGCGCGGTGACCGGCACCATCCTGCATTTGGTGGAGCCGCTGGGCTTCAACCTGCGCGACACCAAGCTGCGCCGTGCGGGCCTCGACTACCATGACATGGCCCACGTGGTGTTGCACCCGAATTTCGACAATCTGGTGGAGTCGATGCCCAATTCGCGCATCATCGCGTTTACCGCGCATGCCACCAAGCTGTACACCGAGGTGGAATACAAGCCGACCGACATCCTGCTGTTCGGCCCGGAACCCGGTGACATCCCCGACCCGATGGACATCATGGAGGGCCCGCATGTGGCCGAGCAGGTGCGACTGCCCATGCGCCCGTCCCTGCGTTCCCTGAACCTCACCAACTGCGCATCCATCGCCATCTACGAAGCCTGGCGCCAGCTGGGATTCAAGGGCGGAGCGTGAACGAGGAAACGTCAAGCCTCGCGAAAGTGAAACCCTAATTGCAGGGCGGTCACTGAGGAGCATTAGCTTAGACTTGTATCAGTGAGGCCGGTGACATGCGAATGCGCATGTCACCGGCCTCACTGATTAAACGCTAACGCCCGGAATCCGTATACGTCACTTGCGCGGCGAGATTGTTGGTGGGTGTCTGATCCAGCTGAAGTTGCGCAGCGTGGGGTGCCGTTTTCACATCGTATTCGACGGTGAACGTCGCACCGGGAGACAACAGACATGCGATATTCGCATAATACGTGGTACTGCCGGCTTTGATCTTCATAAAGTCACTCTGCAGCGCGGGAATCTGGTCCTTGGAATCACTGGTGACGGTGATATTGGACACGCTGCCACCTACCGGTTTGGCAATGGCAATCGAATGCCCCCACAACGCCAGGCTTGCTCAGGCTCTCCATCGCCGCATGAATCGCCGCTTTCTCCTCGTCTGACGCTCCCGACTGCTTCACCAAGTCACTCATCATGCCCAACGGGAATGTTCCGGTAATATAGGCGGGAAGTTTCGTGGATTGATCAGCCGTCATGGTGTTGGTCGTGGTGTAGGTAACGTGATATGTGGAAGAGCCGTCTTTGTTATCGGCAGTCTTGCTCACCGTGGCAGACTTCTTCATGTACCAGTCAGTTTTGGTCCAGCCCATTTCGTTGACGTATACGCCGGTGACCGGATTCTGCGCATCGGTGCCCGGCTCGCCAACCACGCCTGCTTTCTTCAGGACTTTCTGATCGGACTTATCGAAGGACCACATGTATACGTGTCGGTTCTCAGTGAGCTTTGGCATAGTAGCAACAAGCGATAGCGCCTTATGCGCGTTCAGCCCGGAAAGCATGCCATTGATGATCCGCTGAGCGCTTTCCTCAAAGAATGCGTCCTGAGCATTCTGATCAGTGATATCGATGTACACCTGATTCGACAGATACTGAGCAGTGTTCTGTGCAGTAAGCGTCACTTTTCCCGAACTCAACGTGATAGGCCCGGTCACACCGAGCAAAGACTGTAGCGCGACTGTATCGAACGACAGTACGCCGTCGATATTGTTCGAGCCAAACGACTGCCTCGCCCACACTTCTTTGGCATACTGAGCCGCGGCCGGGAAGTTCGGCGTCGCGGAGGCCAAGCGAATGTCACCACCATAGGAAACCCCAAGCCGTGAGATGGCATAGAGCTTGTCCACTTCATCCGTGCTGGTCACCGGAGCCGTCAGGTCGAACTTGGAGTCGGAATAGAACTGTCCCATGGAAATAGTGCCGTTATTGACTGTCAGCGTACCGACGGATCCCACCACGCCGCCAGCAGCCTGCGTTTCCGCATTGGTTTGCGAGAGAATCAGATAATTGCGGGTACCCTCATGACCGAACAATGCCGCCAAACTGTCAAGTGTGCTGGCAACACCATTGATCTGGGATGCAGCGCTATCCAATGTGGCTTTGCCGCTGGTCAATGCGTCACGAACCTGGGCGATATGCGGTTCAGGAGCTTCATTCAGCGCAGTGACCTGACGCTGTAGAGTATCGTTGCTTTTGCTGATTTTCGACGATACTTCAGTCAACGTTTTGACATTCAGACTGCCGTCCGCATTGGCAAGACCCGCTTTCTGCATGGTATTTGCCGCATCGGTAAGGCTTGGCAAAACGTCGGAAGCAAGAGTGTCCAACGCATCAGTGGCGATACGGGTGGCCGCAAAATCGTTACCTATCACCGGCAACATCGAAGCACTACGCCACACCCATCCATCAGCCTGTCCCCGGGCGACCGTCGTATGCTGCTGCAATTGAGGAGCTACCGCTTCGATCGCGGTCATACCTGCCATGCTCGAGTCTTGGCCGGAACCGGCCAAAGCAGCACCAATGCCAGAATCACGCACCACACCCACTGATTGAGTGACTTCGTCTTTAATCACCATAGCCGAATGCACCAGCGCCGCGGCATAAGCGCAGAATGCCGCCAATACCACCACCACCGCTATAACGATGTTCCGGCCGGTGTGCTTGGTCTGGGTCTCGTTCTCTTTACCAGCCTTATGACGCATTCTTACCCCCCGTTATACGATTCCTCATATCGCCAGCAGAGTCTACACCCAATAAAAAAGCGGTTGGGTTCATGCACGCAACATGAATCCAACCGCTCTGTGACCCGCAGGTTAACAATCACTGCGCGGAAGTGGAGCCACCGTCGCTAGTCCCGCCGGATTGGTCCGGATTAGTAGGTGTCGTTGGCTGATCAGGATCCGTGGGATTCGTAGGATTCGTCGGCTGATCCGGCTTGGTCGGAGTCGTGGGTGTAGTGGGAGTATCCGGAGTCGTGGGCGTCGTGGGAGTATCCGGAGTCGTAGGCGTAGTGCTGGTTCCCTGATCGACCTGCTCCCCATCGGTGGTTACCCCCCCGTTGCTGGTACCGCTATTGGAGGAATAACCATTGTTGCCGCCGGAGTTCTGAGAGCTGCTCGATTTACGCTGCTGCGCCGCAGTGTAGTCGTCCATGGACGATTTCACTGCCTTGGTAGCATCCTGCAAGTTTGTAAGCGATTTTTCGAGATCAGCTGCCTTCGGGTTGGACTGTTTGAGCAATGCATTCGCATCGTCAAGCGCCTTTTGCAGGGAGTCGCGCGTGCTTTCGTCTGAAACGGCACCATCACTGTCAGCCAACGTCTGCTGGGCATCAGAAACAGCAGATTGCAGCTTTTGCTTGGCGGTATCGATCTTCTTCTGTTCCTGGCTCTTCGTTACGGCTTTGGCGGCAGTTGTCACAGCTTTGGCACTGCTCTCGAGCTTAGCCGTCAATGCGCGATTGCTTTTGGCGGATTTGCTCAGGGAAGCCGTGGGCGCGATATAGTTGCAGCTTGCGGCTTTGCCAATCGAATTCGCCTCTGTCACTGCGCTTTTCAGTGTGCTTACCGTAGCAGCATCAGCCACCTGACCGTCGGTAATGGCCTGCACGCTTTTGCTGTTTTCCAGCGCTTTCGAGAGTTTCTCCGACGCCTTGGTGTAATTATCGCTGGAGGAGAGACACTGCGACATCGCGGTGGAGTGCGCATCATCTTTCTTCAGCGAATTCCAATACACCAATCCGCCGATGACAAGACCGATAATAATGACCACAGTAGCCACGATGGTCACAATAAGCCACGGGTTTATCTTGCGTTCCGGGATGACTGGTTGTGCCACCATGTCGGCCGCGAAGTCATCAGCGCCTGCATTGTCAGAAGCCGACTCAGTAGTGGATTCGTCGGTTTGATCAGGGCCAGAAAACACCGGTAATTCACCGAACGGAGTGGTTGTATCACTGCCATCCTGCGGCGGCAGGGTCGAAGTTTCCTCGTCGCCATCCAGACGGGGGAATTCGATTGGCTTGATATCCCAGAACGTGTCGACGATATCGCCCGCCTGCGTTAAAGATGACGTGGGCGTGTCACGCTTTTCGTCGCTCATTACTGAACGTCTCCTTCTTCCATTCCCATGCAAATGACTTCCTCACAAGCTGCAACAGCTGCTCCGGTACACATTCTTATGGAGGCAGTCGTCACTCACCGCTCGTGGGAGTGATCCCACCTGTAACATTCACATTGAAATTAGGCACATCCGGCATAACCACGGTGAGAGGTGGTGCAGGTTTAGGCGGCGTAGGCGGAGAGAGAGGAGCCGGTGATGGCTGGGCTGTTACGGGTTGCTCCGACATAACCGATACTGGCGACGGCTGCGATACGGCCTGTGCCACGGACCGCGTCACGGGCTGGGCCTGCGCCGGTGCCATTTGCGCTGGAACCGTCTTTACCGGTGCCACATGTACCGGCTTCATCACTTCGGTCTCCGCAGCATTGGACTGGTAAGGCGCAAACACCGGCAACGAAATCTCCACAGGTTCCGCAGAAGCGGGTTCCGCAGCAACCGGCTGTGTTTCCTTCGCATGCTCGATCATGGTTCGAGCCGGCGCACCATTCACTCGGTAATGCTTGCGCATGCTGTTGAGTATGATCCATATTGCCTTATTGGTCTGATTCGCGGCTTTACGGAATACAGGGAAATCTTTGGTGAAGGGGTCCTCCACATCGCGAGGGGCCGGAATCATGGGGCGAATGAACGAGGACGCTTCGATGACCGAATTCAATCGCTCCTGCACAGTCAAGCCCTTGACCAAGTCATGCTGTGCGCAATACAGACACATGTTGGCAAAATCAGTGACGAGGAACGTGCGCCGAACGACCGCAGGAGCCATATCTACGATATTATTGCGCTGCTCTTCTTCGAAACAGAGAATCAAATCAGCGTTTTCCGCCAACTCTCGCGTGAGCTGACGGGACCGGAATTCACCCGAATCAATGCCCACGCTGTCCATCAGACGGCCACTCGAAGGATCGATGGGATGACCGACCAAAGCATGCGTGCCAGCACTCGAAACAGTAATGGAGGTACCAGAGAGGTATCGCCGCATCAACAACTCGCCCATGGGCGACCGGCAGACGTTGCCCGTGCAGACAAACATGATATGCATGGACCGTGTTCCTTCCTTGATGACCCTCGAACCGCCGTGCAGTGTTGATTACTGCTGTTGCTGCAAAGCCGACTGGTTGACCTTATCAACCGCTGCCTGCAATTGCTGCGAAGCACTCTGATATATAGCTGCGCTCATAATCTGGTCCGACAGCAACAGCTGCTGTGTCATGTTCAAAGCGTCGGAATATTGCTTACGCGTTTGCAAATCGGCACTAGATACCGCCGAACTAGTGGAAACGCTCTGCAGCTGCTCCAGCTGATCGCCGAGCGCCTGTTTCGCATTCAGAGCATCCTTGCGCGCCTTGGATGAAGCAACCGCATCATTCGCATCAAGAATTGCCTCGTTCTTCGAACCAAGTGCACGAGTCTGCTCGGTGATGGCTGCATCGGCCGCTAGATTCTGATCGGCTTCAGCATCAGGACTGCAACTATTCTCCGCCTGCTTGACATCACCGACCTTATCAATCGCCGCCTTCAGATTATCGATGGTCTGTGGGTCTGCAACGGCATCGGCCGCAGTCTGAGTGGCCGGGGTGGTTGACTCCACGGTCTTCTTGAGTCGTGTGACGCTCTTTTGATTGATGGTTATGGCTTGCTGGCAGGCGTCGAAGGCCATCTGGCTGGAGTCACGACGTTGCAATACGGTGAACCCGCTACCGGCCGCAGCCAAGGCTATGACCAATACCACGGCAATGATAATGGCCGATTTTTTCGCGTTCCATACCTTCGCCACCGCAGAAGTGCGGGGAGCAAGCGAAGAAGGGTCAAGGGCAGGGATGGAACCTTGCTCGGGCACCGTGGAGGGGAAAAGATACACTCGGTCCCCCATGCCCGAATGCCGGCCGACGTTTCCGCCGTTGAGATCGTCAATCGGCCAATTGTATTTTCTGCTCGCCATGCGCGATGCCTCTCTCTTACCTCTCAGCACTTGTACAGCGCCCCTGTACGCGGCACCTTTCACTCTGTTCGTAACATACATGTTTTACCAAAACCGCTCAACCATTAGCTTACGATGCGCTCAATTGTTCACCAGAATCTCTCTTTTGCCCATATATCCGCGTACCAACAACCCATATGAACATCCACAGCGCATAGAAGGCATAGCCCTCGAACTGGATATACAGATATGCCAACAAGACCATCCAACACACCGTCATCTTGTTCCATGCCCCGTTACGGGTGATGTGCATGAACAACAACACTACGCCGGCCAAACACATTAGTATGCCAAATTCGGTAATCGCATCTACATAAGCGCTCATCGTGAAAATGTAATGGTCTCCGGGAGGATTGCCCAGCAAACGGATTTCCTCATTTGACTGTGGTTTGCCTCCCATGGCCGTAAGTGCCTGCACTGCGGCCCCATATCCACGAGCAATGGCATCTTTGAGGTTGCCTATACCGAATCCAAAAAGGAAATGCGCCCAGTTGGCTTTCCACGCTTCAGCTGGGGCCAGCGTACGGAACAGCCGTGCCAAGGCGGAGAAATCTCCGTTTACCGGACCGTTGGCGAGCAACGATTCGACGCGCGGATTACGCAGCATCACCACTGACCCGCCGATTCCGATTACGCCAAGACCGGCAATGGTGATGATGATATCGCGCAGACGATGAAAATTCTCGGCAACGATCAACCACAACAGCAGTGCGACAACCGTGTCAATAAGGATGCGCACGCCAACGCCCATAACCGCCGCACCGAAGGCATACGAGAGCGTAAGAATGGCGACTTGCCTACGCTTGGTGAACCAATACAGTGGCATAAGTACGCCGAATACATGCATGCCGACGTATGAAGGTTCGGCAAAGAGGAACTGCACATGGTTGGGCACGTAGTTACGTTTCAGGATGCGCCGTGCAATCCATGTAATTGCGGGGGCATGTCCGTGCACGGCAAGGAATTCCAGAACACCTATTCCGAAAGACACCCAATATGCGATGACGACAAGTCTGATCGCATAAGCCCAATCCAGTTGTTTCAACCGAAACGCAATGTCCAGAGAAATAAGGCACGATATGCCCGAAAGAAGCGCCACAAGTGTTTGGAACGCCGTGTGCACATGGAACCCGATGCTCGCCCATCCATATACGGAAACCACTATCAATGCTGCTGGATACAGCATTATGGCTCCATAACGGGAGAACACGCGGGGCACAAATCGCACGTTAAGCAGCACGTGGAGGACAAATAACACAGGAGATATCGGACTCCAATACATCATAGAGAATCCGAATACCGTGCCGCCTGCGGGCAGCAGAGCTAGCGCCAGGCAAAAAACTATGTCCGTAGGGTCAGAGACCAATCCGACCCCAAATAATCTAAGATGATCAACTAACCTGATTATTCTTTGCATCATCATTATATCAATTTAAGGTCTATGACATTTATATCGTAACCAAATTCTCTTATAATCCCACGAGATAAAAAGTTAATAGACCACGACGCCGGAAGCCATCAAACAGCTATCCGATTATTATCACATCCGACGATGACGACACCGTTTCGCAGGACGCCTTCTAATGAAAATTACAGTGAAGACAATAATCAATAGAATTATGACCACCGGCACCACAATTACAGGCAACCAATGATTACGAACACTGGTTCCAGTGTTCACCTTTATGGATTGATCAGTTTCATCCTTTGATGGATCTAACGGCAAATTGGTAGTTTGTACCCACTGTTCGGCAGAATTTGCCGCAAGCTCATGTCCTTTCGCGTTGGGATGCCGATTGTCGGACTGCCAAGTGTCATCCCCCTCTATCCAATGTTCCCAATCATCTGGAACATTTACCGAAGAAAAAGCCGTAATCGCAGTGACCAGCGCTTTCGCTCCAGAACCCCATTGATCAAGAACTTGAATATTATCAGGACTTCTCGGCATTATCTCCGGAACGAAATACACTTGTACATCCGGATTCTCTTTCACGATTTTTCCGAACAAGTCTCGTGCCGCAGAAATGATATCGGTTACTGATTTTCCCGTGTTAACATCATTAAAGACGCCGACAACAAAAATGCGTCTAATTTTATTTTTATCAATCTCATTAACCACCCTGGAATATTGCTGATCGTAACTAAAACTGGTTAAAAATCCAGCACCACCATGAGCATAATTCGCACATTGAGCATTATCTTCTTTACAAAAAAGATTTGCCCAAGTATCTAACTTCTGGACAACAGAATAATCATTATATTTATAACCAGACAGGCCAGCCCCATCTGTCGTAGAATCACCGATGAATACATCTACGTTGCGTTCAGAAGTGGTTGGATCAGCATTGGCAACGATAGAACAGCTAAAAATTGAAACCACCGATATAATTAATGAACATACAAAAAGAACGATTCGAATGATTTCTTTCCTCATATCAGGCATTCTTCCTCATAAGCCTCTTCGGGAGAACGAAAACAAGATAAGAGATGATTGAAGCAACCGTCCCCCAAAGGAAGAAATTAATCGACACCATCAATAAAGGATCAATATCAGGCCAATAGGTATAAGAGATGAAAGCCAATGGTTCATGGAACAAATAAACCCCCAAACTGACATCAGCGATGGCTCGCGTAAAACGATTAGTAGTATGAGGCATTATGAAAAATAGGATAATTAAACAACCCCAAACAGCAATTAACTGTAGACCAATCCTTCCCCTGCCTAAATACATGAAAATAATTGAGATAATCATTAATATGGCTCCTATAAATAAAATAGGAGCTTTCATCACGCGCTTTATATCATTCTCATGATTATATACAATGAATCCAATCATAAAGAAAGTGAAATAATAGAACAGCGGAGAAAACATCGGCATATGCACCACCGAGGAACCAGGTCCGTGATAAATTATGGGCACAAGCAGAAGACAGACGCCAAAGAAAAGTAGGAGAATATCACGCACCCAAGAGGTACGTAAGAATTTTTGAGCAATCCATAGAAAAATTGAATACGAAAAAACCGTAGGCAAAAACCAGAGTTGCCCACTATCATAATCTAAAATGATGTATTTCCATACAATATACCAATATGACTCATTCGCATAATTAGGATAATGAAGCAACATACGTATGGGTACCATCCACAATGCACCCACCAAAAAATATGGAACAATGAGTCGAGTGAAACGCCGAACGAAGAATTCTTTAAAAGACCAATTATGTTCGAATGTGAAACCTATGCAAAACCCGCTAATCATCATCCAAAGTGCAAGAATTAACATTCCTAGATTCTCAACATGAGATAAAATCGGAGATTGTACAAATGTGTTGTAATTATCCCAGTTATGCCAATAGATTGTTGTACTGTGACCAAAAAGGACACCAAATACGGCGATAACACGTAGATTCACCACTTCTGGACGAATCGTCTTACCTTTTTTTTTTGCATCTGTGGAACGGATTGGCTCATATGGAATCTCCTTGTACCTCCATATTTTAACAGCAATGGTTCGACTTCATACGATTTATCGACGTTCATCGTATTTTTTGAGCGGTATGATTTGGGTTTTTGGTCAATGAAAATGTGTGTGAAATTCTGGACAGTCAGCTTGGACAAGCGGAGATACTTATCTCTTGTGCAAAGCAGACTTGACAAGACCATCAGATGAAGGACTCACGAACCATTTCAGGGATAAATATGCGAAAGTCATAAGGAAGAAAAATACTATCCTCGACCGTCTGGTCGAGGATAGTATAGACAGATCCACCGCCAAAAGACTGCGCAGGAAACCAATATAGCCGGCGGACCAAGCATTCGCAGGACGCCCAGCGACTGCTTGAACAGTTCTGGTGTTCAGGGACATGCCATGCGGGCCTTACAATGAAGGTTATTTTTTGGACAACGCGGGTTTCTTCGTTGTTCATGTGTATTTTGCGTTCGCCACCAACGTATCCGCACAGGATCGTCATTTGGGCGGACGCATCCACGAGGTGAGCCAAGGAGCTGCAGTTACAGGTGCTGGCACGTTGGAGTAGATTGTCGTATGTTGTTGCCGTGGAGACGCGGCCGTATGTGTGCGTCATTCCGGTCAAGGCTCGCATCGCAAGTACATCAGCCTAGTGTGTTTCACTCATGTGGCCGTATAACGCGGTAGTGCCCGATAGGCCTTTCGATCTCCACTGTGCTCGTGACGGCACGATACCAGTAATCTCGGACGTCGAGCATCGCGTTGAACGTCTTCTCGACACTTTTCCTGACCATACCGGTCCAACGTGATCTCCAACATGACCTGGTCCATGGAATCCGCTGTGCCATGATTTCGCGCCTTCATTCCCAATCGCGGTTTATCTTGTTTGGCAACAGAAAATTGCACACAGGACACGAGCCATGCCCTTTCAACTCAAGCCCAGACCACAGTGTGCAAAAAATCGGACGTTAGGGGATGCGGACGGAAAGTTGGACGCTTGGGCGTCCGGATTGGAGTCCGCATGTTTTCGATGGAGGATCGGCGCAGGGCCGTTGACCTGTATTTCACGGAGGGCATGACCATCAGGAAGGTCATTGCCGAGCTTGGTTACCCGTCCGAGGGCGCGCTGGTGAAATGGGTTCGCGAGGACCCGCGTTACACGGGCGCGTGCAGGCGTTCGTATACGCTGGAATGCAAGACGAATGCGGCCAGACTGTATTTCGTCAAGTCGGTGTTTCGTGTTTAGTCATGTATTTTTTTCGGGTTTAG
>ENA-OXEE01000770-OXEE01000770.1-human-gut-metagenome-genome-assembly--contig:-NODE-770-length-13188-cov-6.7555_pt1 | contig 13188 bp, 9 predicted proteins | sample MGYA00249824_ERZ652242 | MGnify/ENA primary metagenome ERZ652242 (study PRJEB26925, sample SAMN05826943) | human gut metagenome | biome: ENVO:2100002; feature: ENVO:00000062; material: ENVO:00002003... | reverse complement strand
GAGATGTAGCTCCGTCTCGTGGGCTCGGAGATGTGTATAAGAGACAGGTATACGTGCATGCATTGGCAAAGGGTTTGAAGAGAGCTTTGCAGCACTTGATGCGGATATTTTCTGCCTGCAGGAAACGAAATGCCAGCAGGGGCAGGTGAAGCTGGAACTTCCGGGATATTATCAGTATTGGAATTATGCCAACAGACGGGGATATTCCGGAACTGCTGTTTTTACAAAGAAAGAGCCACTGTCTGTGGCGTATGGAATTGGAATTGAGGAACATGACAAAGAAGGGCGTGTGATCACCCTGGAATATGAAAAATTTTATCTGGTGACTGTATATACACCAAATTCCCAGAGTGAACTACGCAGACTGGAATACCGTATGCACTGGGAAGAGGATTTTCTGGCATACTTGTTGAAATTGCAGGAAAGTAAGCCTGTGATCTGCTGCGGGGATTTCAATGTGGCACATCAGGAGATCGACCTGAAGAATCCTAAGACCAACCGGAAAAATGCCGGATTTACAGATGAAGAGAGAGCATGCTTTGGTAAGGTGCTGGAGAGTGGATTTATCGATACATTCCGTTATTTTTATCCGGATGTAGAGGGCAGATATTCCTGGTGGTCTTACAGATTTAAAGCAAGAGAGAAGAATGCAGGGTGGAGAATTGACTATTTTATCACGTCTCCACAGTTGAAGGATAAGCTTGAAGGCGCAGAAATCCATTCTGAAATTATGGGTTCCGATCATTGTCCGGTAGAACTTCAGATTACATTATAGCGTTGTATAGTGTTTCTGAAAAGTGTAATGAGCAACAAGAAAAAATATGAAGGAGAGAAAGAGATGGCTGAGAGCAGAAAGATGAAAACAGAAAAGGGGCTGGCTCTTGTGCCTGGTGCAAATCCGTTGGCAGATGGCTGTAATTTTGCAGTTGAGGTACCGGAAGACAGCAGAGCATCTCTGATTCTCTACAAAAAGAGATCAGCAAAACCTTATGTGGAGATTCCTTTTACAGAAGAAAACAGAACCGGAAATGTATATGCAATGTATATTCCGGATTTTGATCTGAAAGAGTACGAGTACAATTTTCTGATAAATGGAAAGGTGTATACTGATCCCTGTGCGTACAGGATTCTGGGACGGGAACGCTTTGGTGCAGAGGTGGGTACGAATCCGCACAAAGTCAGGGGAGGATTTCTTAAAAAAGAAGTTTTTGACTGGGAGAACGACAAAAATCCGGCTATTCCATATCACGAAATGATCCTTTATAAACTGCATGTGCGCGGATATACAAAAGCGAATCGGACGATAACCGGTACAAAGGGAACTTTTCAGGCACTGGAGGAAATGATCCCGTATTGGAAAGAGCTTGGTATCAATACAATTGAACTGATGCCTGCATATGAATTTATGGAAAGCGGTACCTGTAAGAATTCTGAATCTGAGAAAATGGTATCTGAGAAGCATACACAGGGACGTGTTAATTTCTGGGGATATATGTATGGCTATTATTTTGCACCCAAGAGATCTTACTGTGCAACAGATGATCCGGAGAAAGAGTTTAAAATATTCATTAAAAAACTGCATCAGGCCGGAATTGCCTGTATCATGGAAATGTATTTTCCACGAGAATGTAATCCTGTGACAGCACTCAGGGCATTGCAGTTCTGGAAACTTTACTATCATGTAGACGGATTTCATGTATTGGGTGAGGGAGTTTCTGCCAAATTGCTGATGCATGACGGGGTTTTAAGTGATACCCGGCTGATGTTTCACGATTTTGATGAGAGCCAGATCCGGAAAAAGAAGAAACCGGAAGACAAATGTATTGCACAGTATAATCCGGGATTTTTGCAGGATATGCGCCGTTTTCTGAAAAGTGACGAGGATATGGTTTCAGCGGCTGCTTACCATATCAGAAGGAATCCAAATACCTATGCAGTCATTAATTATATGGCCTGTCAGGATGGCTTTACCATGAATGATATGGTGACCTATAATTACAGACATAATGAAGCAAATCAGGAGAATAATCACGATGGCAGCAGTTATAATTATTCCTGGAACTGTGGCGTGGAAGGGCCAAGCAGAAGGCTGCAGATCAGACAGATGAGAGAACGTCAGATCAGAAATGCTTTTCTTATGGTGCTGCTCAGTCAGGGTGTTCCTATGATCTATGGCGGGGATGAGTTTGGAAATTCACAGAACGGAAATAATAATGCTTATTGTCAGGATAATCAGGTTGGATGGATTGACTGGAAAGCACTGAAGAAAAATGAATCCCTGTTTCAGTTTGTAAAGAATGCCATTGCTTTCCGGAAAGAACATCCGATTCTTCATGTTCCGGGAGAAATGTACGGAGTGGATTATCAGACCAGGGGACTGCCGGATGTTTCCCTTCATGGAGAACGCGCATGGTATATGAATTCTGAGAACACATCCAGACTGCTTGGAATTATGTATTGTGGCGCCTATGCGCACCGGGCAGACGGCAGCGAGGATGCTTCCATATACGTTGCATATAACTTTCACTGGGAAGATCGTATTTTTGCGCTTCCTAATCTGGCAGGATACAGAAAATGGAAGAAAGTGATTGATACCAGTGCTGTGAAAGAGAATGGTTTCCTGGAGCAGGAACAGGAAACTTATAGTAAAAAGCTGAAGGTCACACCGCGTACGATCGTGGTGCTGATGGCTGTAGAGGAGGAGAAGAAAGATGCATCCGTGGCTGCACTTTAAAACAATAACCAGACATAAGCTGTTGGTTATGCATTACTGTTTCCGGGCTGGTATGTATAAACAGGGACTGCTTCATGACCTGTCCAAATATGCACCTGTGGAATTTCTGGTTGGATGTAAATACTATCAGGGAGACAGAAGTCCCAACAATGCAGAAAGAGAAGATACAGGAATATCAAAATCCTGGCTTCATCATAAAGGGCGCAACAAACATCATTTTGAGTACTGGGTAGATTATGCACCGGGAGATGAGCATATCATCAATGGTGTGCCCATGCCCCGTAAATATATTGCGGAAATGGTGATGGACAGGATCAGTGCTTCCAGAAATTACCTAGGGGATAAGTATGATCAGCATCAGCCGCTGGACTATTATCTGAAAGGTAAGGAAAAACTGTGGTTTATCCATCCGAAGACAAAGAGAGATCTGGAGGGACTGCTGCGGATACTTAATGATCATGGGGAAGAGGTACTGATTTCCTATATTAAGAATGTTTATCTGAAAAAAGATAAAGCCCTGGAGCGTGTCTGAAAAATCATTCCCGCAATCTGCACGCCCCACTTTGCGGTATATTTTGTCCGAATTCGGTTGTCGTAGTCCACTACGACGCCCTCATCCGAACAAAATCTCCCACAAATTGTGACGCACATCTTGCGTAAAGCATTTTTCAGACACGCTCTGGCAGGCAGAAAACATACAGCAAAAAGAGAATGTAAACAGGCTGGCAGACAGGAACAGATAAATTTCTGATTGACAGAGTACCTGTTTGGGTGTAAAAATATAAAACAGTTACTGTGAAGGTCTTTGCCGGACGGTAACAGTAATAATTCCATAAAATGGCGGAAAAATGTCGAAAAACAAGAAATACACTTGCGTGATGCTAAGGTAATGTGGTAAAGTAGCCGGGTACAGAAGTGGTACCCGGTTACTTTTTGCAGTATATAAAATGACTGTATTCTGTTTTTGGATAAATATGTGAAGGAAACAGAACATACTTTGACAAATCCAGAGTGTATGAAAAAAAGAAGAAAAAAGGAGGAGTAAATTTGAGTGGTACAACAATGGTCATATTGTCCGCATTTGTTGCCTATCTGTTACTTATGATAGTCATTGGTGTGGTTTATATGAAAAAAACAAGCAGCTCGGAAGATTATTTTCTGGGCGGACGTGGACTGAATGCATGGGTAGCTGCTCTTTCAGCACAGGCATCAGATATGAGCGGATGGCTCTTAATGGGACTTCCGGGAGCAATTTATTCACTGGGAACAGGACAGATCTGGATTGCTGTAGGTCTGTTCATCGGAACTGTATTAAACTGGGTGTGTATTTCACACAGACTTCGTAAATATACGATCGCAGCAAACAATTCCCTTACAATCCCGGCATTTTTTGAAAACAGATTTCAGGATAAGAAGAGAATCCTGTTATTGCTTTCATCCATCGTGATCGTAATCTTTTTCCTGGTTTATACAGCTTCTGCACTGGCAGCAGGCGGTAAACTTTTTAACACAGTATTTGGAATTGATTATCATATAGCTCTGGCAATTGGTGCAGCAGTTATCCTCTGTTATACATTTATGGGGGGATTTATGGCTGTATGTGTAACTGACTTTGTACAGGGAACACTGATGCTGATCGGTCTTCTGATCGTTCCGCTGGTTGCATATCTGACACTGAGCGGAAGTCTGAGTGATCTTCTGACACAGAGCGGAGCACCGGGGGGAGCAGCAGCTTTCTTGAATCCTTTTGAGAACGGAGAGCGTCCATATACATTTGTTGAAATCTTTTCCCAGCTTGCATGGGGACTTGGATACTGCGGTATGCCTCATATCCTTACCCGCTTCATGGCTGTAAAGAGTGAGAAAGAATTAAAAAAATCCAGTGCGATCGCAATCGTGTGGGACATCCTTTCTCTGACAGCAGCGTGCTTTATCGGTATTATAGGTCGTGCATATCTGCTTCCGACTGTACTTGGTGAAAATGGTGCATCTTCCTCAGAGAGTGTATTTATCGAGATGATCAATAAACTGTTTTCCAGTCATCTGGGAATTCCGTTTATCGGAGGAATCTTCCTTTGCGGTATTCTTGCGGCAATTATGTCCACAGCTGACTCACAGCTTCTGGTAACAGCGTCCGCAGCATCTGAGGATTTATATCATCAGTTCATTAAGAAGGATGCAGACTCAAAGGAAATCCTTGCAGTTGCAAGACTTACGGTTATCGTGGTGTCTGTTCTGGCATTTGTGATCGCGTGGAATCCGAACAGCAGTATCATGGGACTGGTATCCAATGCATGGGCCGGTCTTGGTGCAGCGTTTGGTCCGACTGTGGTAATGTCACTGTTCTGGAGAAGAACAAACCTTGCAGGTGCAGTTGCAGGTATTGTTTCCGGTGGTCTGACAGTTATCGTCTGGGACTATATACCGCTTGCGGCAGGACAGACTCTTGGTTCTTATACAGGACTTTATTCTCTGGCTGTAGGTTTTGCTGTCAGCCTTGCGATGATTATTATCTTCAGTCTGGCTACAAAAGCACCATCCAAAGAAATCACAGATGTGTTTGATAAAGTGGCAGGAAAATAATAGAATAGAAAGACTATCCATTTTCGGATGAATTTGTTATAATGGCAGTAGCGCAAAAAAGCGTTACTGCTTTTTTAACCTGATAAACTGCGGAGCAGTTATTCGGTGTAGAGTTGCGTAGCGAAGCGGATGATTTTATCCGCTTGATTATTACAAGAAGAAGGTGTCGCACATGAAGAAATATGATTATCTGATAGTAGGAGCCGGCCTTTTTGGTGCAGTATTTGCACATGAGGCTACAAGACGGGGGAAAACATGCCTTGTGATCGATAAGAGAGGTCATATCGGCGGTAATATTTACACAGAAGAAGTAGAGGGGATCCAGGTACACAGATATGGTGCACATATTTTCCATACTTCCAGAAAACAGGTGTGGGATTATATCAATCAGTTTGCAGAATTTAATCATTTTGTAAATTCACCGATCGCAGTCTATAAGGATGAGTTATATAATCTGCCGTTTAATATGAATACCTTCCATCAGCTCTGGGGAGTACGTACTCCTGCAGAGGCAAAGGCGAAGATACAGGAACAGATCGCAAGAATGCACATTACCCATCCGAAGAACCTGGAGGAACAGGCGCTTGCACTGGTTGGACAGGACGTATATGAGAAACTGGTAGAGGGATATACAAGGAAGCAGTGGGGCAGGGAGTGTAAAGATCTGCCGGCATTTATCATAAAAAGACTGCCTTTGCGTTATACTTATGATAATAACTATTTCAAAGATCCTTATCAGGGAATCCCCAAAGGTGGATATACACGTATTGTGAAGAAACTTCTGGAGGGTGTACAGGTATGTCTGAATACAGATTTCTTTGCAAACAGAGAAGAACTGACTGCACAGGCAGACAAAGTACTCTTTACAGGTATGATCGATGAATTTTATGACTATTGTTACGGAGAACTGGAATACAGATCACTGAAATTTGAGACAGAAGTGCTGGATATGGGAAATTATCAGGGCAATGCGGTTGTCAATTATACAGATTATGAAGTTCCGTATACAAGGATCATCGAGCATAAACATTTTGAATTTGGTACACAACCAAAGACTGTGATCACCAGAGAATATCCGGCAGCATGGGAGAAAGGCAAAGAGCCGTACTATCCGGTCAATGACCCGAAGAACAGTGAACTGTTTGACAAATATGAACGTCGCGCACTGGAAGAGAAGAATGTGATCTTTGGCGGAAGACTTGGCATGTATCGCTACATGGATATGGATCAGGTTATTGAAGAGGCACTGTCTCTGGCAGAAACAGAGCTTACCTATGAAGAGCCATGAAAGTAGAGTTTTGGATTGTAAGAGAAAGGTAACTGTAAAGGCAGCAGACAGTTGCAGATAAAGTAACCGGAAAGGACAAATATATGACAGACACACCAACAATTGCTCTTTATTACAGAGAGCATGATCCGATGAAAAGAAAGATGTTTCTTGACCAGTCTATTGCGGCAGGTGAAGATGAGGAGGCAAATGCTGTCCGTAAGGAACTGTGGGAACTGCGTTACGGAGAACCTTCAGAGGCAGGCTCCGGTACACGTGCTGATGGATATCTGGCACTTTGGATGGCAATGGAATATAACAAGGATACAGCGGGAAAGCTGTTTGGTTTAAAGAGGGCCAGAAAAGAAATCGGGAAAAATCTTACCAGGCTGAAATTCAGAGAAATGCAGGAGAAAAGTGAGCTTCACAGAGAACTGCTTTACAGAGAATGCTGCCATATGGTCAAAACCTATATGGAACTCTGCGAGAAGGATAAGGCCTATAACACGATCTTGTGCGGGATTGTCCATATCAGTGAGAAAAGTGCAAAGAGTAAGATTCAGAACGATATTTATACCACTGCCATTGCATTTCCGGAGGAAATCAACATGCAGGAAGAACTGGAAATGATAACAAGGGCAGCAAGAGAAGTTTATGAGGCACATTTCCCGGGAGAAGGCGGATTATAAAGAAAAGCCAAAAAAAAATTACTGGAGGCATACATGAACAAAGAAAATTTGACGGCTTATGAAGTTGTGACAGAAGAAAATCTGACAGATATCCATTCTACAGGCTGGCTTCTGCGCCATAAGAAAACAGGTGCAAGAGTTATGCTGATCGAGAATGATGATGAGAATAAAGTATTTAATATTGCATTCCGCACACCGCCTAAGGACAGCACAGGTGTGGCACATATCCTGGAGCACAGTGTACTCTGCGGTTCAAGGGAATTTCCATTAAAGGATCCTTTCGTAGAACTGGTAAAGGGTTCTCTGAATACGTTCCTGAATGCCATGACTTATCCGGATAAAACCTGCTATCCTGTAGCCAGCTGCAATGATAAGGATTTTCAGAATCTGATGCATGTTTATCTGGATGCGGTATTTTATCCGAATATCTATAAAAGAGAAGAGATTTTCCGTCAGGAAGGCTGGAACTATCATCTGGAACAGAAGGAAGGACCGCTGAAATATAACGGTGTTGTATATAATGAGATGAAAGGTGCTTTCTCCTCACCGGATGAAGTTCTGGAACGGGAGATTATGAATCACCTTTTCCCTGATACCACTTATGGATGTGAATCAGGCGGTGATCCGAAAAATATTCCGGATCTTACCTATGAGAATTTCCTGAATTTCCACAGAACTTATTACCATCCATCCAACAGCTATATTTATCTGTATGGAAATATGGATATGGAAGAGAAACTGGCATTCCTGGATGAGCATTATCTGTCGCATTTTGATTATCTGGATGTGGATTCTGTTATTCAGGAACAGAAAGAATTCGGAGCATGCCGGGATGTGACTCTTGAGTATCCGGTTGCTGAGAATGAGGGAGAAGAGGACAATACCTATCTTTCTTATAACATGGTTGTTGGAAATGCTGCGGACAGTCAGATGGCGATGGCATTTGAGGTATTGGATTACGCACTGTTAAGCGCACCGGGAGCACCGTTAAAGCAGGCACTTCTGGATGTAAAAGCAGGCAAGGATGTCTATGGATCTTATGATGATGGTATTCTCCAGCCATATTTTACAGTAATTGCAAAAGGTTCCAATCCGGACAGAAAAGAAGAATTCGTATCTGTGATCAGACAGGTACTGGGAGATATTGTTAAGAATGGAATTGATAAGAAAGCTGTAGAGGCTGGAATCAATTACTTTGAATTCCGTTATCGTGAAGCTGATTTTTCCTCTTATCCAAAAGGACTGATGTACAGTCTGGATATTCTGGGAGACTGGCTGTATGAAAAAGGAAATCCCTTTGCACAGGTACAGCAGCTTACAGTTTTTGAAAACCTGAAAAAGGCAGTAAACGAAGGATATTTTGAAGAACTGATCCGTAAATATCTTCTTGAAAATCCCCATGGATGCATCATGACTCTTATACCGAAGAAAGGTCTGGCAGCCCAGCGTGAAAAAGAACTGGAGGAGAAGCTGGAAGCATACAGAAGCAGTCTTTCTGAAGAACAGCTGGATGCAATGGTTGAGAAGACGAAAGCACTGGAAGCATATCAGGAAGCCGGCGAAGATCCAAAAGCACTGGAGTGCATTCCGATGTTAAAGAGAAGCGATATTAAGAAGGAAGCTGCAAAGATCGTAAATGAAGAATTAACTGTAGACAACAGTCTGTTCCTTTACCATGATGTATGCACAAATGGCATCGGTTATGTAGATCTGATGTTTAAGACTGACAGTATCGCACCTGAGCAGATTCCTTATCTGGGACTTTTGAAATCCGTACTTGGATATGTGGATACAGAGCATTACACATACGGAGAACTGTTTAATGAGATCAATGCCAATACAGGCGGTATCAACTGTGGGGTAGAGGTTTTTGACAGAGCTGATTCTACAGAAGAGTTTCAGGCTATGTTCTCTGTAAGAGGTAAGGCACTCTATACAAAAATGGATTTCCTTTTCAAAATGATTGGGGAGATCCTGAACAGCTCGAAACTGGAAGATACCAAGCGTCTCTATGAGATTGTTGCATCTGTGAAGTCCAGGGCACAGGTAAACCTGACAGGTGCCGGACATTCCACTGCTGTACTCAGAGCAGCGGCATATTCTTCTCCGATGGCTGCATTCCAGGATGAGATGGCGGGAATCGGATATTATCAGTTTATCGAAAAACTGGAAAAAGATTTTGAACAGCGAAAAGAGGAAACTGTAGAAGAGCTTTGCAAACTGATGAAAAAAATTCTCCGTCCGGAGAACTTTATGATCAGTTATACAGGTGAGAGAGAGTCCCTGGAGACAGTTCAGAAACTGGCGGGAGCTGTAAAGGCAGGACTTGGCACAGAGCCGGTGGAGAAATCGGAAGAGAAGCTGACCTGCACAAAGAAGAATGAGGGATTTAAGACTTCCGGACAGGTCCAGTATGTGGCTCAGACCGGTAACTTTAAGAAAAAAGGCCTGGAATATACAGGTGCACTGGAAATTCTGAAGGTTATCTTAAGTTATGATTATCTGTGGATGAATCTGCGCGTAAAGGGCGGTGCATATGGATGTATGAGCGGATTTAAGAGGAATGGTGAGAGCTATCTGGTATCTTATCGCGATCCTCATCTGAAACGTACACTGGATGTATATAAGGGGATTCCGGATTATATCCGCAATTTTCAGGCAGATGAGCGCGAGATGACAAAATATATCATTGGTACCATCAGCGGAAAGGATGTTCCCAGGACACCTCAGATGAAAGGTTCTGTTTCCAAGACAGCATATTTCTGCGGTGTGACAGAGGAGATGCTCCAGAAAGAACGTGATCAGATTCTGAATGCGTCTGCAGAGGATATTCATGCACTGGCCGAGATCATAGAGGCAGTTCTGGCAGCAGATCAGATCTGTGTAGTGGGAAGCGAGAGCAAGGTGGCTGAGGCTTCTGATGTACTGATGGAAGTGAAACCGCTGATCAATTGTTAAAAAAGGAAAGAACAGAATGAACGAAAATTTTAAATCCGGATTTGTAGCGATTATCGGACGTCCAAACGTAGGTAAATCTACTCTGATGAATCATCTCATCGGACAGAAGATCGCTATCACATCCAAGAAACCACAGACAACCAGAAACCGTATCCAGACCGTTTATACCTGTGACGAAGGTCAGATCGTATTTCTCGATACTCCCGGTATCCACAAGGCAAAGAATAAGCTGGGAGAATATATGGTTCAGGTGGCAGAGCGAACTTTAAAAGAGGTAGATGCCATTATGTGGCTGGTAGAGCCAAGTACCTTTATCGGGGCAGGAGAGCGTCATATTGCAGAACAGCTTCAGGGAATCGGAGTGCCGGTAATCCTGATCATCAACAAAATTGATACTGTATCAAAGGAAGAAATCCTTCCTGCCATTGACACTTACCGAAAAGTATGCGATTTCGCAGAGATTATCCCATGCTCCGCACTGCGTGGACAGAATACACAGGATATTATCGGTTGTATCCTGAAATATCTGCCTTACGGTCCTATGTTTTATGACGAGGATACAGTTACTGATCAGCCTCAGCGTCAGATCGTGGCTGAGATCATCCGCGAGAAAGCACTTCATGCACTGGATGCGGAAATTCCTCATGGAATCGCAGTTGCCATTGACCGGATGAAAACGCGTCCGGGAAAAAATCCAATCGTGGATATTGATGCGACAATTATCTGTGAAAGAGAGTCTCACAAAGGAATTATCATCGGCAAACAGGGTGCGATGTTAAAGAAAATCGGAAGTAATGCAAGATATGAGATTGAGCGTATGCTGGAATCAAAAGTGAATCTGAAGCTTTGGGTAAAAGTAAAGAAAGACTGGAGAGACAGTGATTTCCTTATCAAGAACTTTGGTTACGATAAGAAGGAAATCTAAATAAAAAGACAGTCAGGAAACAGAGAGAATGAGTGATTTGATAACTGTGCAGGGAGTAGTGCTCTCTGCCATGCCTGTGGGAGAATATGACAAGCGGATCGTCCTTCTCACCAGAGAAAGAGGCAAGATTTCCGCGTTTGCAAAAGGAGCCCGCCGCCCAAACAGCCAGTTTCTGGCGGCTGCCAATCCTTTTGTGTTTGGAACCTTTGCCCTTTATGAGGGGCGTTCCAGTTATAATCTGAATCAGGTATCCATCAGTCATCATTTTGTGGAACTGGCAGGCGAACAGCCTGGAATCTACTATGGATATTATTTTCTGGAACTGGCAGATTATTTCGGACAGGAGGGGATTGACGAGAAAGAATCTATGAACCTTCTGTATGTGACAGTGAAGGCACTTCTGAACCCGAATATTGATGACAGGCTGGTGAGGTGTATTTTTGAACTTCGTATGATGGCTGCACAGGGATTGTGTCCTTCACTGTTTCATTGTGTGTGCTGCGAAAGACAGCCTGTGGAGGGAGAAGAGCTTTTCTTTTCTCAGCAGAATCATGGTATTCTGGATAAAGCCTGTCTGGGACATGTAAATGATGCAAAGAGAATCTCAGCACCTGCATTATATGCCATGCAGTACATAGTAACTGCTTCTCTTGGGAAGCTTTATACATTTACTGTTACAGAAGAAGTACTCCATGAACTGGAACGTCATATCCATACCTATATTGCTGCGAACACTGAAAAACGGTTCAAAAGTCTGGAAATTCTGGAAATAATGAGCTGAGATACCTTGAAAAAGAAATCAGATACAGTTATAATAACGTTAATTGTAGCTGTTTATTACGTTAATCAAATAGCGGAATGGATTGTGAACCAAATTGCCTGACGGATATGAACAGTTACACGCATTTTATAAAAAGAACGAGGAGAATAGTCATGGAAAAAACAATGGACAAAATCATTGCGCTGGCAAAGGCAAGAGGATTTGTTTACCCGGGTTCCGAAATCTATGGTGGTCTTGCAAACACATGGGATTATGGTAATCTTGGTGTGGAATTAAAGAATAATGTAAAACGTGCATGGTGGCAGAAATTTATTCAGGAATCCCCATACAACGTAGGTGTTGACTGTGCGATTCTGATGAATCCGCAGACATGGGTAGCATCCGGACATCTGGGAAGCTTCTCTGATCCGCTGATGGACTGTAAGGAATGTCATGAGCGTTTCCGCGCAGACAAGATCATTGAGGATTTCAGCCAGGAGAACGGAATTGAACTGGAGAGCTCTGTAGATGGATGGTCTCAGGAAGAAATGATGAACTTCATTAAAGATCACAATGTACCATGCCCTACATGCGGCAAACATAACTTTACAGATATCCGTCAGTTCAACCTGATGTTCAAAACATTCCAGGGTGTTACAGAGGATGCCAAGAATACTGTATATTTAAGACCTGAGACAGCTCAGGGTATTTTCGTAAACTTTAAGAATGTTCAGAGAACATCCCGTAAGAAGATTCCGTTTGGTATCGGTCAGATTGGTAAATCTTTCCGTAACGAGATCACACCGGGTAACTTCACATTCCGTACACGTGAGTTCGAGCAGATGGAACTTGAATTCTTTTGTGAGCCGGATACAGACCTTGAGTGGTTTGCATACTGGAAGAACTTCTGCCTGAACTGGTTACATTCTCTTGGATTGAAGGATGAAGAAGTTCGTTATCGTGACCATGATGCAGAAGAGTTAAGCTTCTACAGCAAAGCTACTACTGACGTAGAGTTCCTGTTCCCATTCGGATGGGGCGAGCTTTGGGGAATCGCTGACAGAACAGACTATGACCTGACACAGCATCAGAACGTATCAGGACAGGATCTGACATACTTTGACGATGAGAAGAAACAGAAATACATTCCATATGTAATCGAGCCGTCACTTGGAGCTGACCGTGTGGTACTTGCATTCCTGTGCAGCGCATATGACGAAGAAGCTGTCTCTTATACACATCTCCGAGCCCACGAGACGGAGCTACATCTCG
>ENA-OXEE01000766-OXEE01000766.1-human-gut-metagenome-genome-assembly--contig:-NODE-766-length-13250-cov-7.49011_pt1 | contig 13250 bp, 7 predicted proteins | sample MGYA00249824_ERZ652242 | MGnify/ENA primary metagenome ERZ652242 (study PRJEB26925, sample SAMN05826943) | human gut metagenome | biome: ENVO:2100002; feature: ENVO:00000062; material: ENVO:00002003... | reverse complement strand
CGTACTATCCAAGGGCGGCATGCTGTAACACTGACCTAGCGTTGCTCCTATGTCACAGGCAGCAGCCAGAACAGCAAGCCACCATCAGTCCGCCACCATCAGTCCGTAAGATAGGCCTGCGCATCCAGCGCTGCACGGCAGCCCATGCCCGCTGCGCTGATCGCCTGACGATAAGTACGATCCACGCAATCGCCTGCAGCAAAGATGCCTGGCGCACTGGTCATCGTGCTGGCACCCTGCACCACGACATATCCATCATCGTCACGGTCCACAACACCGGCCGCAAAATCAGTGGCTGGCGTATGACCGATAGCCACGAATACGGCGTTGGTGTCCAGCGTGCTTTCTTCTCCGGTCACCACGTTACGTACGGCGATGCTGCTGACACTGGCCGGTGCTACAGCCGGTCGTTTGAGCGTCAAGCCAGGAATGGCAATAGGTGCACCGGTGTTCTGTGTGGGGGAGGAGGTGCCGGTAATGGAGGTCACCACTGTGTTGGTCATCAGAGTGATGGTCGGATTGGCTTTGGCTCGGTCCACCATGATCTGCGAGGCACGGAAGCTATCGCGTCGGTGAATCAAGGTGACCGAAGAACCGAACCGGGTCAGGAATAATGCCTCTTCAAAAGCCGAATCGCCACCGCCTACGACCACGATAGGCTTGTTCCTGAAGAAGAAGCCATCGCAGGTGGCGCAGTACGAGACGCCATGTCCGGACAGCTCCTGTTCGCCGGGCACCCCAAGCTTACGGAATGACGACCCTGTGGCGATGATAAGCGACGATGCCTCCAACTGGGAGTCATCGGAGAGTGTTACACGATAGGTCGGCTTGACCGAATCACTCTCACACGCCTCGATGGAAGAGACATCGTCTGCGATATAGGTTGTACCGAAGCGCTTGGCCTGTTCCTTCATGCGATCCATAAGATCCGGGCCAAGAATACCTTCCGGGAATCCGGGGAAGTTCTCCACCTCAGTGGTGTTGACCAACTGTCCACCTGGCGACAACGCACCAGTGACCATAACAGGATTGAGACCTGCGCGGCCAAGATAGATGGCGGCCGTGTAGCCAGCGGGACCAGAACCGATAATGATGACGTTATGTTTCACGTGAAACATTGTCACACCCCCATACGATATTCCGTGTCATTCAGCCAGATGCGAAGAAGGGGCGGTACCGTCGAATGTATGCGAACGGTACCGCCCCTTCTTGGGTCAGTTATCGGCATAGATGCCGATTAGAAGACCTCCACCTTTTCGATGTACAGCTGGTTCTGCGGCAGGCTATCCGATGGCACCCACAGCAGCAGATCCTGCGTCTTGACGGCTTTGGTGAACTTCACCTCAGTAGTGCCACCTTCAGCAAAGGTGAATTCGGCCACCTGCTTGCCTTGAGTGGGGTCCCCAGTGGTATTTGCGCGAATATAGCCCTTACCACCGGATGTGCGGATGGTGATAACCATGCGGTACGCATCCTGCGGCTGGTCAAGGTGCATGTAGTATGCGTACCCGGATTGGCCGCCAGGATTCGACAGGAAGTTGGCGCTGGAAATCGTAAACGCCGTGTTGTTCTCATGGCTCGGTTGCGGAACAGCGCTGGAATCCTTATCGCCGGACTTCTTGGCCTTGGTCTTCTTGGACGACGAATCAGCAGTCTCGGACTTCTTGGACTTGTCTGATGCCGAGTCCTTGGATTCGCTCTGAGTGGCATCACTCGATTTTGAAGAATCGTCAGTGGTGCCACCGTTCGTCGCGTTCTCGCTGCCACCAAATGGCACAGCGTCAGCATTGATATCAGGCCAGTCACCTTCACTGGAGTTGCTGGAAGCATCGGCAGGATTGTCTCCGGAGGATCGGAACGCATGCACTGCCCAAACAGCCGCTGCCACTACCAATATCAGAGCCACAATGATGGCAACGACCTTGGTCGACAGTTTGCCGAACAGATGTTCATCGGGCAGCTTGCTGTCAACCTCGTCATCCGGCACATCCTTCGGTGTGAAGCTCGGAGGAATGGCGCTTACTTCGGCAATGCGGGCCTGCTCCTCTTCCAAGGCACGCAGCGATTCCTCACCAGGAGCCACAGCACGGCCGCTGGCGTCGAACACGGGAATACGACTGGTTGTCTCTCCCACGGTGGCATCGGGAATACCGCCGGTAACAATAGGCACTGTCAACCGAGTATTATCACCCGGACCGCCGATGGGGGCCGGATTCATTTCGCTGTACCAGTCACCGGTGCCTTCACCGGAAAGATTTTCGTGCTCCCAGGCGTCAGAAAGGTTGAAGTCAAACAGACGGCGGGCATCAGACTGAGACTGGTTACCGTCAGCAGTACTGGACCCATCAGGCAGAGGAACCGGTGACATCGCGTGCGGAGCGGGGACGGCGGCCGTCTGAACCGGCAGGGAAGGGGTAATAGACAATTCCGGAAGACTGCTGCTGTTAATCAACGTGCTGGGAATAGGCACGATATCAGTCTCGTTGGCAGGCTTCAGTATCGCCTTGGTAATCGAGCAATCGCTTTCCACGCTCGGCAAAGCAATATCAGCATCGCTCAGTTCAGAGAGCGGCTTCCAATTACCCAACAAGGCGTCGAGTTCTACAAGGGCAGCCATTGGCAACGTATGATCGTCGGGCTCGCTCAAGGCCAATCCACGCTTGCAAATCACGCGGAATTCGCCAGGGGTGTCTTGCGGCAAGGCACGCAGATTGAATGTGGGTGTCGCTTGGCTTGGCGTGCGTGTCAGCAGGGTATAGAGTAATGCCGCAAGCTGGCGAATCGCATACCGTTCAGGACCGTCCGTACGCAGATCGGTAGCGGACGTATCGGCCAGCATCGTGGCACATGGTGCATCGGCAATTTGCACACCGGAGGTAGTCACTCGAACGGTGTCGGTTGTGATGACGATGCCGCTGGGAGTATCCGCAATGACCTCGCGCAGCACGTCGGCGCATTCTCCGATAATCGACCGGATGGCGCTGTAGCTGAGCGGCTTGGCGGTATCTACCATGTAGTCAGTCAGGCATTGGCCGCTATCCACCGGCATGACAATGAGAAGTACGTCGGATTCCATACGGTATTTCAGTATGGGAATCACACGATCAGGGCGAGTGGCGGCGATGCGACCAGCGAGCTTATCGATTGCGGCGAAAGCGCTGCGATCGGTAATGATGAACAGCTGGCAATCCTTTGCCAGCACACGGTCGTTGGCTTTCCATGCCTGAATGCCAGGCTCCTCACGCAACGATGATACCAAGGTGTATCGGTTGAGAATCGTGTCTCCGAGTTGCGGTTTCATAGTGCGTTCGGCTCCGTGTGATTGGTGTTCGAGATTGGTCTTAGATATTCTACGTGCGGGGCTATCCTTGACGGGCTCCGTCTCAGGATTGATTTACGTAGCGTCGACTTTTTTCCGGCTGGGCTGTCACAGCAACGTCCTCACTGGCCGGAGTCTTGTGTAGACGGGCCAGTATCGAGTGATAGGCGCTGATGAGTTCCGGGGTGTGTACCACCCACAACACAGCCACATATACTACGGCCAGCACAATGGTGAGCACCACGCAGATGGCCAGCGCAGACCACCAGCTCATGTGCCCGCCTACTGGTCGAATATCCGCGCCGAGCAGTGCGACTACCGGTCGTTTGATCAGCCAGACCACAACTCCGGAAGCCAGTGCCGCCACAATGGCCTTGGCATATGTCCTCGTGATCTCCCGACCGCCAAGATTGCCTTCGAACTTGCGGCGCAACATCATCAACGTCAGCGGCAACGCCAGTAATCCACCGAGGGTCACCGAGCAGGCGATGCCGAGTACCCAATGCTCAGGAGGAAGTACCATCATGCCGATGATCATGAATATTGAGGTGAATCCATACTGCATCACCGCGGACAGGAAGGGGTGAAGGCCGTCCTCAAAGGCGTAGAACGTGCGCTGGATCAGCAGGAACGCCGACCCCAATGGAATGCCCATAGACAAGGCGATAAGCGCATAGGAGATCAACATAGTCTCGTCCATCGAGACGGACGGAAGCAATGCACGGATGATCGGTTCGGGGAACACGACCATGGCGGCGGCGAAGAACATGATGAGCAGGCCCACATTATTCAGTGCGCTGACCAGGTCGTGCCGTGCCTCATCCAGATTCGCAGCTGCGATGGAACGGGAGATTTTGGGGAACATAGCCGTGGATACCGATACGGCGATGAGTGAATAGGGCAGGATGAACAGTGTGTACGCATTCTGATAGGTCGCGTTGCCTGCCACGCTGAACAGGCTGGCACCCGTCAGTTCATGGGCGCGCTGCGGTGCGGATGTGGCGATACGGGTAAGGATAATGCCGCAGATCTCACTGGTGATCACCACGCCCAAAGAGCCTAACGCCACGGGACCCATAGACCTGAGTCCAAAGCCGCCAAGCCCGAAGCTGGGTTTGTACTTGAACCCGATACGGGCCAGCGGCAGGAACAGTATCAGCGCTTGGAAGGCCACGCCCAAAGTCCAGGTGCCTGCGGTAAGCGCGATTTTGTCGGCGGTCCAGAATTCGAGGGGCTGTTCATTGGCCTTGCTGAACAGCAGAATAAAGCCAGTAAAACCGGCGCAACTAATAATGTTGGCACCGGTTGAGCTCCACGCATACGTGAGGAAATGGTCTTTGGCGGCCAGGATCTGACCCAATACCGTATACAGGCCGTAGAAGAACACCTGAGGCATGCACCACAGGGTGAACGAGGTGGTCAGGGCTATCATCTGGTGATCGTCGCTACCCACGTACAGGCGGGCAAGCAGAGGGCTGGCCGCCGCCATCACCACGGTCATGGCCAATAGGATGCCGATGGCCAACGTAATCAGGCGATTCAGTCGTTCTTGGGCGTCTTTTTCTTTCAACGTGCGCACGATCTGGGGCACCAGCACGGCGTTGAAGATGCCGCCGGACACCAGCGTGAACACGGATTGGGGAATCATGGAACCGGCCTGATAGGCGTTGGCCGCCAATCCGGTGGTGCCGATGGCCGCAGCGAGAAGAATCGTGCGGAGCTGACCGGTCACACGGGAAGCAGCGGTTCCCGTGGCCATGATCAGGGAATTACGACCTACGCTTGAACTCATTCGTCGGGGTCCTTCTTCCGATGGAACTGCCGCCACAGGCCGATAATGCCCAGTAGCACGGCGAAGCCGATGATAATGAAGCCGCTGGCATCACTGATGCGCATCACACTGGTGATCGCGGTGTCCTGCGTGTTGCCGAAGCTGTTGCCTTCCCGGTCGGTCAACGACACATGGGCCGTCGATGAGCCGGAAGTGGAAACGCGGATGGTGAAGGTCACCTGAGCGTCGCTATGCGAGGGAATATCGATGTCAGCGGTTCGCGAGGTGACGATCTGCATGGAGTCAGTCAGTGAGTTGACCTGCACGCTGACGGCGTAGGGAAGGTCATTGCTGACGGTGATTGGCATTTTCGCGGATTCGCTGAACACGGATATTGATTCCGATGGGTTGATGCGTACGCCGTTCAGAAGATCGCTGGCCAGTGTTTTCGTGGCTTTGACCATGGCTTTTCGCGTGGCTGTCGGCTGGGGGGAGCCAGACATGGACCGCAGCGCCATATCGTCATGCAGCGCCAGTAAAGAGCCAATCCATTGCGTCGGATCGTTGCTATGCGAGGCGGTGTCATTGGCGTCCTGCCGGGCCAGGGCCTGCGGGTCCAACGACGAGACCTCGTCGGAATCAATCTCGTTCCTCAATATGGAGGTGGCCATGCGCATGATGTCATGCCGGCTGTCGGCCAACTGTCTCAATGCCGAACGGGTATTGGCGGTGTTGGCATCATCGGCCTTGTCGGGATTGACCGAATCGCTGACATTGTACGGATCGGCCTTGGCCATGGTCTTCAGGTCCGTCAGATTCAACCAAGACGCCTGCTCGAAGGCGCTCATCACCTGATCGATCCAGCTGGCCTCCGTGGTGCGGGAGAACGTCATAAGCAGGTATCGGGATGTATAGGGCTGTTCCATCTGGTAGAACGCGCTCTGAGCGATCAGTCGGGCCAACCGACCGGCATCGCTGGACTCGGCCTGCGCGTCCGTGCTGGTGGCTTGGCCCTTGGCCAGCGTGCCCAAGGTCGATTGCTCCTTCAGCACGGTGACATCGCCGGCAGGCGTATGCACCACGTAGGTGCCTGTGTGTACGGCTTCAGTCTGGTCGGCATCGAAAGAGGCATCGGCAATCACCGTGTCATAGCCCTGCTCGCGTGCTGCGGTCAGCGCATCCAACGTCCAACAGTTGTTGCCCTGCCATGCGTACGCGGAGGGTGTTTCGGAGTCGCCTCCGTCGGCATACCATGCGGCCGCCTGCTTGGCGTTCCACTGCTCAGTGGTGATGCCGGCCTTTTCGTAGGCCGCGGTATCGTCCAGTGCGGTATAGGCGGTGATGTCGAAGTCGGCGGGCTGCATGATGCCGGCAATGGACGGTTGCACTGCGGACTGACGCCAATACAGAGGATCCGCGATCACTTGCAGCGAGCGGTGCTTGGCGAATGTCTGCCCAAGGGATCGCGCGGTATCGGCATCCTGTTCGGATAAGGATATGGCTTGCGTATCAGTGGCTTTGGCCGCGTTGCTGGCGTCGGCGTTATCGGACTTGTCGGCCTTGTCCGTGCTGTTGGACTTGGACGATGTTGATGTCGAGGAAGTGGTGGTTTCGGCAATGCGATTGCTGATGGCCTTATTATCGACCTGCCAGCCGCTGGCGGTGTAGGGCATGGCCACGGTCAGGTTCATGGCCGGTGTTGTCGCGGTGTTGAGCCCATCCGAAGATCGGGTCAGAAAACTCGGCAAATCGGCGAGTATCTGATTGCCAACGATATACGACAGCATCAGCGGTTTCGGTCCCCAACTCCCTATGGAGGCAAGGGTCTGCTGATTGGCGTTCACCTCGATGGTGACGGTGGCAGTGCCGCCGGCGGGAATCGATGGCACGTCAACGGAACCCAACTCGTTGGGGGTTGGGATGGGGGCGTTGTTCTCGGCCCAATTCTGAATATCGGTGCGCGAGACAAAGGTGAACAACGCATTGGTGGTCAGGTGCAGTGTGCCGCTTGACGTGGCCGTGCTGTCCGTATTGCTGATGACCGCGGTGACACGATAGCCCGATTTGGAGGTGACGATGGGGGTGCTTTGCGTGATGGCAATGCTCTGCTTGGGCTGATTCTCGGTCTGATTGCCCGTTGCGTCCGTCGTATCGGATGAATCAGTCATGTCCGTCGTATCGTTCGCGTAGACGGTCAATGGAGCGGCCAGCATCGCCACAACGGCGACGCCAGCCGCCAGTGCGTGTGCCAGACGTGTGCAATGTCGTAAGACTCCGGGTAGGTTCACTCGTTTGCCTGCCTGTTCTTCTTCCTGGCGTAGAGCCACGCGATTTTGCGTTCGTTGGGATAGCTCAACACGTCATCCAAATCTTCAAAACGCACCCAGATGGCGTCTTCCGCCTCATGATCCGGGTCTCCTTCCACCGTCAGTTCACCGCCGGTCTGTTTGAGCGCGAAGTGATGGACCAGCTTGTGCACGCGCTGCGTGGTACCGGTGAACCAGTAGTCGATGGTGGCGATGGAATCGATCACCTCGCCCAGGATGCCGGTCTCTTCATGCACTTCGCGCACAGCGGTCTGCTGCGGGGTCTCGCCTTTTTCGATATGCCCCTTCGGCAAGCACCATTCGAGATGGCCGGAGCGGGAATGACGGGCGATAATGGCCACGCGGTTCTGGTCATCGAAAATCAGACCGCCTGCCGAATATTCGCGTACGACCGGCAGTTCCTGGGCATCCAGTGAAGCGAATGTGGTCGGACCGTCCGACGTACGGCGTTGCGGCATCATGGCCGGAGTCGGGCCGGATGGCGTCACCGGTTCTACCGGCACTGCCGGTTCCGGCGAGGCAACATCTCCGGACGGGTGCCGGCCGAAGACCGTGGCCGGCGTGGGATGCGCTGACGTTGCGGGCCTCACTGGTGCTGCAGACGGCGCTGAGACCGGCATGGTGACCGGCGTTGCGGCCGGTGCGGTACGTGCCGCAGGCGGCATCAGCACGTCGCGCGGAGTCGGTATCGCTGTGGTGTACGCGGCGGCCTTGGCGACCGCAACGGCAGCATCTACGGCCGCGTGAGCGGTCGCCGCGGGATCGTTCGTGACGATGGTTACGGACGTTTGTGCCGTGGCGATAATCGGCTCGACCTCGGCAATCGTCTCGGCACCGGCCTCGCCGGCGATACCATCAGCCTGCCCCTCGATAGTGCCGCTGGTAGTGGCGATGGTGACGGTGGCATGCATGCCGAAGACGGTGGCCGGTGTGGGCATCATCGGCTTCGGTGCGGGCATGTCGCTGGCGGCGTCCGATATTTCGGATTCGGATGGTTCGGGTGTGGCGGGCGTTGCGGGTGTGCCAGGCACACCGGAATGTTGCGCAGTCGGTACTGCGTCTACTTCGTCTTGATGAACGGCCTGATTGGTGGAGTGGCTCGCGGTGCCGCCGACATCGGAAGAATCGCCCGAATCGGCGGAATGATGCGGAGTTTCGGACGTATACAGCAGGTGGTCTTGGGTATGGCTATCCGCCGAATCTGGTGTTTGCCCCAGCATGCGGGCAAGGTCGGCGGGCGTAATCATATTCTCCACCTTACTCAACCCCGTGTGCAGGTGGGGTAACGGTATGCTGGTAGGGCAGAAAAACGTCGCACGCGGGAAGGTGCCCATTGGATTTCGAAGTATGGCCTGAAGCCATCGAACTTGGTCGACTGTTCGCCGAACAGGGTTACGAGCTGGCATTGGTCGGCGGCCCGGTCAGGGATTTGCTGCTCCATAGAAAGAGCCACGATTTGGACTTCTGCTCATCCGCACGGCCTGAGCAGTTCGAGCCGATACTGCGCCGGTGGGGGCATGACGGCTTCTGGGACATGGGGCGCAAGTTCGGCACGCTGGGTGCCATGCGCCGCCGCCCGGACGGCACCGAGGTCAAGGTGGAGGTCACCACCTATCGCTCTGACACGTACGATCCGGACTCGCGTAAGCCCGAGGTCAATTATGGCGACACGCTTGAGGGCGACCTGTCCCGCCGCGACTTCACCGTCAACGCGATGGCTCTGCGCGTGCCCGACCTGCAATTCGTGGACCCGTTCGGTGGTGCCAGTGATCTGTCCAAGGGCGTGTTGCGCACGCCGGTGGATCCGCGGCAGTCCTTTGACGACGATCCGTTGCGTATGATGCGCGCCGTGCGATTCGTGGCCCAGCTGGGCTTCCGTATCGCGCCGGACGCGGCCGAGGCGATTACCTCGATGCGCGACCGCATCGACATCGTATCCGCCGAGCGTGTGCGCGACGAACTGACCAAACTGCTGCTCTCCGACCGTCCGCGCGCCGGCCTTGAGGCGTTGGTCGAATCCGGTCTTGCGGACATCGTCTTCCCGGAAATTCCGGCCCTGCAATTGCAGATCGACGAACACCACCGCCACAAGGACGTCTTCGAGCACACGATGATTGTGCTCGAACGTGCTATCGCCCTGGAAACCGGCCCGGACGGCCCGGTGCCCGCCCCCGACCTGACGCTGCGCTTGGCCGCCGTGATGCACGATATCGGCAAGCCGAAGACCCGCCGGTTCGAGCCGGGCGGCAAGGTGAGCTTCCACCACCATGACGCGGTGGGTGCCAAAATGACCCGCAAGCGTTTGAAGGCGCTGCGTTTTGACCACCATCTGGTCGAGGACGTCTCGGAACTGGTGAATATGCACCTGCGCTTCCACGGCTATGTGGACGAGCCGTGGACCGATTCGGCCGTACGCCGGTATGTCAAGGATGCCGGGCACCTCTATGAGCGGCTGAACAGGCTCACGCGTGCGGATGCCACCACACAAAACAAACGCAAGGCGATGATCTTCTCCCAGGCCATGGATGAGATGGAGGAGCGCGTCCGCGAACTCAAGAAGAAAGAGGACTTCGACGCGATCCGCCCGGATCTGGACGGCAACGAAATTATGGAGTTGCTGGGCCTGGAGCCCGGCCCGATGATCGGCCGCGCCTACAAGCACATGCTGGAATACCGCTTGGATAACGGTCCGGTGGACCACGATGTGGCCGTCGAAGAACTCAAGCGCTGGTACGCCGAGATTCAGTAGTCCGATACTAGTCCGATACCAAAAAACCGTACGCTGAATACGTGTCAGCGTACGGTTTTTCGCGAAGATGAAGCTGTATGCGCCTTACTGCGCCGTGTATGCGTCGTGTTTGGTGTCGGCGGGCAGCTTGGTCATGCTATCGGCGGCCTTGCAACCCTCGATATTGGTGATGGTCTTACCGGATTGCGGGGAGGAGTTGGTGTCCTGCAGATCGTTGAACGTGGCGCCGATGACCACATCGATGAGCTGATCCTCGCGAGCCGTCATGATCATGGTGGCGTCGGTGAAATTGCCGATCAGCGTATACGCCTGATTAATGGCGTTCTTGCCGAAGTAGATGGTGGTGCGTTCAACGTCGGTGCTGGAATAGTTATCGATTTTCTGCACGCTGAATCCACGATTGGCCAAAGCTTCACCCACGGCCTTGGCGAATTGGCCGTGAGAGGTGCCGTTCATCACGCGAATGCCGACCGAAGCGTTGGACACGTATTGCGCTTTGCCGCTGCTGTCCTTGACCGCGCACGGCGCCGCGTTGCCGTAATTCGGCTGGCTGGCCGGAGTCTCCACTTCGCCGAGGCCGAAAACGTGGAAATTGAACAGTAGGGCTATGACCAGCACTACTGCCAATACCGCGCCGCTGATGGAAAAGACGATGGTCTGGCGGCGGCGCACGTACGCCTTGCGGGCTTCACGTTCATCAACCTGATACGTCATCGGTGGACTTCTTTCATGGGTCGGGTGGCTGGTTGCTACCTTAGCGTCACTGTCTGACGCTGATATTGGGGTGTTCGGGAGATTTGGCTCGAATAATACGATCGACCACAGCTGTATCGCGCCACACCTCGATAATGCGTTGTGCCGCTGCCTCGTCGGCGGCGAAAGCGACCACTGAGGGGCCGGATCCGGAGACGAATGCATGGCTGGCACCCGCCTGCGTGGCGGCGTCGATGGCCTGCCCGCTGCGGGGATGCAGGCTGATTGCCGCAGCCTGCAGATGATTGCGGTCGCCTTCTGCGGCTCCCACGATGTCAAAGGTGTGGTAGACCTCAGGAGTGCTGAGTTGCGACTGGTATGCGCCGACCAATACTTCGCCGCTGAATCCCTGTTCTATCAGCGCCAGCTCATCGCGGCTGCCGGGGGCGATATCCGTGATGCGTTCGCCGAAACCGGTGCCGTATGCAAGGCCACCGGTCAGGCAGAACGGCATGTCCGCGCCCAACGTGGCGGCAATGGTGCGCAGGCGCTCTATGGGCCAGTTCAGCTCCCAGAGACGATTGACCGCCAGCATGGTCGCCGCGGCGTCGGCTGAACCGCCGCCTAGTCCGGCACCCACGGGAATGCGCTTGGTGATGGTCAACGCCACATCCGGCTCGCGCTCGGCCGCCTGGGCCATGGCGAAGAGGGCCAGTACCGCATGGTTGCGGCGCATGTCGTTGCGTGAGGAGGCCAAGTCGCCCAAATAAGCGCCTTCGAGCTCCAGAGAGAATCCTGCTCCGGGTTGCTTGGCGGTTGCGGTGACGGTGTCGTATACGCCGATTGCGCAGTAGATGGTGTCCAGTTCGTGGCGTCCGCCCCATTCGTCGTGAGCAGGTCCCACTTCCAAGGTGAGATTGGTTTTCGCCGGGCAATCCACCGTAATGGTGATGGGGGAGAGCTCATCGAACTGATGTCGGGCAGCGGCTGGGCGTGGATGTGAGGTTACCGGACTCATTGTGCATCATCTCCATCTCCACATGATTCGATGGCCTTGGCCAGAGCGGTGAATTCGGCGATGGTGAGCGTCTCTCCTCGACGGGTCGGATCGATGCCGGCGATGGAGAATGCCTCGGAGGGCGCAATGGTCTTCAATGCCGCGTGCAGGGTCTTGCGACGCTGACCGAATGCCGCATCGACCAGACGAAATACGAGTTCCCGTTGTGTGCCGTCGTCTGTGCTGTTCGCAGTTCCCGGGGCAGCCGGGTCATCGGCCTGATACCGGGTGAATTTGACGAGCGCGGAATCCACATTGGGAGCCGGCCAGAACACATTGCGGCCGATGGTGCCCACTCGTTCGGCGGTGCCATACCAGGCGAGCTTCACGCTCGGCGTGCCGTAGATCTTGGAACCGGGCTTGGCGGCGAGTCTGTCGGCCACCTCTTTTTGCACCATCACCAAGAACGAGCCGAGGTTGTCGAAACGCTCCAACAGCGTGAGCAGAATCGGCGTGGCCACGTTGTACGGCAGATTGGCGACCAGCGTAAACGATGTGTCGCCGTTGAAATCAGGCACGTTCTCCGGGGTGACGGTTAAGGCATCCCGATTGACGACGGTGAGTCGTGACGTGGCTTCGGGCATGAATTCGGCGACTGTGCCCGGCAGTCGTTCGGCCAGCGGCGGATCGATTTCGACTGCGGTCATGGTGGCGCCGGTTTCCAGAATCGCCAATGTCAACGATCCCAGGCCGGGGCCGACTTCCATGACATGATCGGCAGCGGTCACTCCCGCCTCGCGTACGATACGACGGACCGTGCCGGGGTCGATGACGAAGTTCTGCCCGAATTTCTTGGTGGGGCTGATGCCGGCATCGGCCGCGATACGACGGATATCGGCGGCACCTAACAGGTGACCGGTGGCGGGAATGGTGTCGTTCATAAGTGTGTGTTCCTTGTGGGCTTCGTAACCGATCAGTACCAACCGACTTGTTCGGAATGTTGCCATGCCTTGGACGGGCTGCCGTAGGCTTGTGCGATGTACCACAGACCCCAATCGATCTGTACGGCGGCATCGTCACGGTAATTGGCACCGAACGCAGCCATTTTGTCTGCTGGTAGCGACTGAGGAATGCCGTAGGCACCGGAGCTCGCGTTTTCGGCATACCACAGCCAACTGGACTCGCGGGTCCATAGTTTGACCAGACAATCCCAGTCGTTGCCCGTCCACCCGCGCTGCGCGGCGGCACCGGCGGCATAGGCCTGAGCCTGGGCTACGGTCGCATGCCAGAGTCGACCGGAAGGCGTGGTGGTTGTTCCTGAATCGGAGCCAGAAGAGCCGGAATTGTTGTTCGTACCGCCGCCGGTGTTACCGGTGTTGCCGGAGTTGTTGCCG
>ENA-OXEE01000764-OXEE01000764.1-human-gut-metagenome-genome-assembly--contig:-NODE-764-length-13282-cov-19.8286_pt1 | contig 13282 bp, 8 predicted proteins | sample MGYA00249824_ERZ652242 | MGnify/ENA primary metagenome ERZ652242 (study PRJEB26925, sample SAMN05826943) | human gut metagenome | biome: ENVO:2100002; feature: ENVO:00000062; material: ENVO:00002003... | reverse complement strand
TAGAGCGCATGATTCATAATCATGAGGTCCCCGGTTCAATCCCGGGTCCCGCTACCAAGAGAGAGAATGTATATAGCATGAAGAACTAAGAATGAACAAAGCTTTCATTTTAGTTCTTCTTTTTTTGTCTTTATTCTTCACTATAGATTCATATCTTCATGCGAAGTACGATTACTAATTGTACGTGCGAACGATTACTAATCGTCACGCGGTACGATTAGTAATCGTATTGCGATATCAGTTGTGGATTCGTTTCATACCTTATTATATATATTCGTTAAATGACCGTTTTTTTTGTTGGTAGTGCGGTGTTGTAAACATCCGTAGTTGCCTGATAATAGTCAGGGTGGTTTATAATCTCTGTTCTTGTATTTGTGTATTTTGCATAATTACAAAATGATGATATATGTATGTATATATTGTTAAATTAGTATGTTTTTATATGATTTTGCGTTAGATTGAAACTTCTTATACATTGAAATGATATTTGTTTAGCATAATGGGAGAATTTGATTGATAGATGCTATATTTGCAACGAAAAAGAAAGCAAAAAGATTTTATATTTGTTTGTTTTGCTTCAAAGTGTGTAAAATATAGTATAAAAAGTAAACTAACAACTAAATTTAAGGTATTATGTCAACATTACGTTTTAGGGTTGTAGAAAAGGCGTTTCAGGCGAAACCTTTTGAAGTTCCTGCTCCGAAGGAACGTCCGTGCGAATATTTTGGAAAATATGTATTCAATCGGGAAAAGATGTTTAAGTATTTGCCTAGTAAGGTGTATGAGAAGTTGGTGGATGCAATGGATAATGGTGCTGTGCTTGACCGAAGCGTGGCTGATGCTGTAGCAGAAGGTATGAAGCGTTGGGCAAGCGAATTGGGGGTGACGCATTACACTCACTGGTTTCAGCCATTGACGGAAGGAACGGCGGAGAAGCACGATGCTTTCGTAGAGCACGATGGAAAAGGAGGGATGATGGAAGAGTTTTCGGGAAAGTTGCTGGTACAGCAGGAACCGGATGCATCTTCGTTTCCGAACGGTGGAATCCGCAATACGTTTGAAGCACGGGGCTATAGTGCGTGGGATCCTTCATCTCCAGTGTTTGTGGTAGATGATACTTTGTGTATTCCTACAGTTTTTATTGCTTATACAGGAGAATCATTGGATTATAAAGCTCCGTTACTGAAGGCTTTGCGTGCTGTAAACAAGGCGGCGGTAGATGTTTGCCATTATTTCGATCCGAATGTGAAGAAGGTATCAGCTTATTTAGGTTGGGAGCAAGAATATTTTTTGGTGGATGAAGGATTGTATGCTGCCCGTCCGGACTTATTGTTGACTGGGCGTACACTGATGGGACATGAAGCTTCGAAAAACCAACAGTTGGAAGACCATTATTTCGGTGCTATTCCAACTCGTGTTGCTGCTTTTATGAAAGATCTGGAAATTCAGGCGTTGGAGTTGGGTATTCCAGTTAAAACCCGTCATAATGAAGTGGCGCCGAATCAGTTTGAATTGGCTCCTATTTTTGAGGAATGCAATCTTGCCGTAGACCATAATATGCTGATTATGTCTCTGATGCGAAAGGTGGCACGTACGCATGGTTTTCGTGTTTTGCTTCATGAAAAGCCATTTAAAGGCGTTAACGGTTCGGGTAAGCATAATAACTGGTCGTTGGGAACAGATACGGGTGTGTTGCTAATGGCTCCAGGAAAGACTTCTGAAGAAAATTTGCGTTTTATTACGTTTATAGTCAATACGTTGATGGCAGTTTATCGACATAATGGATTGTTGAAAGCTTCGATTATGAGTGCGACCAATGCTCATCGTTTGGGAGCAAATGAAGCTCCTCCTGCTATTATTTCTTCGTTTTTGGGTACACAGTTGAGTAAAGTGCTTGATCACATGGAGGAAAGTTCGGCTGATGATTTGATTGCATTGGGCGGAAAACATGGAATGAAATTGGATATTCCTCAAATTCCGGAATTGTTGATAGATAATACTGACCGCAACCGTACTTCGCCTTTTGCTTTTACAGGAAACCGTTTCGAATTTCGTGCTGTTGGTTCGGAAGCCAATTGTGCAAGTGCTATGATTGCATTAAATACGGCGGTGGCAGAACAATTGGTTGAATTTAAACAGAAGGTGGATGAATTGATTGAGAAGGGAGAGCCGAAGATTTCTGCTCTTATCCAAGTAATCCGTGAATATATTGTAGCTTCAAAACCTATTCGTTTTGACGGAAATGGATATAGTGAAGAATGGAAAAAGGAAGCAGCTTCTCGTGGCTTGGATTGTGAAACCAGTTGTCCGGTTATTTTTGATCAATATTTGACATCCTCTTCTGTAAAGATGTTTGAGTCTCAAGGGGTAATGACACAGAAAGAATTAGAGGCTCGTAACGAGGTGAAGTGGGAAACTTATACAAAGAAAATCCAAATCGAAGCACGTGTATTAGGTGACTTAGTGATGAACCATATCGTTCCGGTTGCTATTGAATACCAAAGCAAATTGATTGATAATGTGTATAAGATGAAAAGTTTATTTCCAGCAGAAGAGGCTGAAAAACTTTCTGCTGAAAACATTGCCATTATCAAGAAGATTTCAGAACATACCTCTTATATCAAAGAACATGTTGACGCAATGGTAGAAGCTCGTAAGGTTGCCAATAAGATATCTGATGAGCGCGAGAAAGCTGTAGCATATCACGATACGATTGCTCCGATGTTGGAACAAATTCGTTATCATATTGATAAATTGGAATTGATTGTAGACGATCAAATGTGGACATTGCCGAAGTATAGAGAGCTGTTATTCATTAGATAATATCATTAGATTACCTCTAATTATTTTTTTCTTATTGGTTGTTTGATGAAAGTGAGCCGGAATCTCCGTGAGGAAGTTCCGGCTCTTGCGATTATTCTTTCCAACCTCCGCCCAATGCTTTATACAGGTTGACCATGGTTATCTGTTTATCGCGGACGGCGTTGCTGAGTCCGATTTGCGCATCGAGATATCCACGTTGCGCGTCCAGCAAGTCCATGTAACCGATAACTCCGTTCAGGTATTGCAGTTGGGCAAGGTCGAGTGTGCTTTTAGACGCTTGTTCCAAACGGAGCCGGGTTTCGTAGATTTCCTTGCTTTTGTTGAAGTCAGCAATGGCATTGTATGCTTCCCGGAAGGCATTCAGCACCACTTTTTCGTATTCGTGGGTTGCCCCTTCCAGTGCGGCTTTTTGAGCTTTCAGGCGGGCACGGTTTTTCCCCCAGCTGAATACGGGTTGCAAGAGGTTGGCACTGAGTAAATGCCAAGGTGATTTCAGGAGTTCGTCAAGCACGTCGCTTTCACCTCCATAGCTGGCATTGAGAGTCAGGCTGGGGAAGAGGCTGGTAAAGGCAATGCCCACTTCGGCATTGGCGGCGATTAAGGCTTGTTCTGCCTGGCGTACATCCGGACGGCGTTCTAACAAGCTGGAAGGCAGCCCTACCGGAAGGCTTAAGGGAAGCAGTACGTCTTCGGGCAAAACCGTCCGTTTGATATGATGCGGATAATCGCCCGTAAGGAAAGCGATATCGTTTTCTTTCAATGTGATTTGCCGTTCCAAGTCAGGGACTAACGTTGCGGTTCGTGCCAATTCCACTTGCGCTTGCCGGAAAGCGGTTTCCGAGGTCAATCCTCCTTCGTAGCGGATGCGTGCCAAGTGGAGGCTTTCGCGTCGGGCGTCTACGGTTTGGCGGACAATAGCCAATTCATTGTCTAGAGCGACCAGTTCGAAATAAGTTTGCGCCACTTCGGCAATCAAGCTCATTTTTACCGCACGCTGGTTTTCTACGGACCCCAAGAAGTCCGCTACGCTTTTGTCTCTTGCCCAACGGAGCTTGCCCCACAGGTCTATTTCCCAGCTCATGGTGCCTTTCAGGTCGAATTCATCGTCTTGTTTGTAGTCATTGCCTCCATAGTTTTCCCTTTCCCGTTCGGCATATACACGCAGTCCGATTTGAGGCAGCATATTGCCGATGTCGATGCGTTTCCGCGATGCCATTTCCTGTACTCTTGCAGCTGCAATCAGCATGTCTTTGTTATAGGTCAAAGTCTTTCTGATAAGCATCTGAAGCGTAGTATCTGTGTACAAGGTTTCCCATGCATAATCGCCAATGGAAACGGTGTCTACGCTGAGGCTGTCCAGTGTTTTGGGCAAGTTCAGTTCGGGGCGGGTATAATGTTTGCCTATTTGGCATCCTGTAGTGCTTACTATGAGGACGCTCCAAATAAACAGGCAAAAGAGTTTATCGATTCGTTTCATACTTTCCTGACTTTTGTTTTTTTCAGTTTGTTTGTTGTTGTATAAATCATAACGAAGAAGAACGGGACGAGGAAAATTCCTACCGTTACGGCTACAATCATACCAAAGAAGACACCCGTGCCGATGGCTTGCCGGCTGGCTGAACCCGGACCGGAAGCGAGGACCAGCGGAAGCATACCCAAAATGAAGGCAAGCGAGGTCATCAGAATGGGGCGGAAACGCAAGTGGGCTGCATGAAGGGCTGCCTGGATTACGCTCTTTCCGGATTCCACTTCGTCTTTAGCGAATTCCACAATCAGAATGGCGTTCTTTGCGGCAAGTCCGACCAGCATCACAAGTCCGATTTGGAAATATGTATCGTTCTCCAGTCCGCATATTGCCACGCCTATATAGGCTCCTAATGCAGCTACAGGCAAGGAGAGCAATACCGCAATAGGCACACTCCAGCTTTCGTACAAGGCAGCTAGGAAGAGGAAGACGAACAAGAATACCAGTGTCAGAATCATTCCGGTTTGTCCTCCGGCTTGTTTCTCTTGATAAGAAAGTCCGCTCCATTCCACGCCGATGTTGTCCGGAAGATGTTCACGGGCTATTTGCTCAATCAGTTCCATGGCTTGTCCCGAGCTGTATCCATGTGCTGCGGTGCCTCGGATAATGGCGGTATTGAACATGTTGAAACGTTTGATACTTCCGGGACCGGTCGTATATTCGGTATTGCCCAAAGCGGTCAGCGGAATCATGTTGCCATCATTTCCTCTGACAAAGAAGAGGTTGATGTTGTCCCGGTGTTCACGATACGGTGCTTCTGCCTGAATATAGACACGGTAAATACGGTTGAACATATTGAAGTCGTTCACATAAACCGAGCCGGTATAAGCTTTCATCGTGGCGAATACGTCTGCCATCGGCACGCCTGAGAACTTCACTTTGTCACGGTCTACATCGAAATAAAGTTGCGGAATTTCGGCTTGTAGGGAAGACGAAAGCCCCGCCAGTTCTTTCCGTTGTGATGCATAATACATCAAGGTGTCGGCGGCTTGGACCAGATTATCGTAGGTTGCGTCGCCACGTGCTTCCAGCTGCATTTCAAAACCTCCCGATGTTCCTAACCCCGGAATAACGGGCGGTGTGGAAAGATAAACTTTACATTCCGGGTATTCTTTAAATTCCCGTTGCACGTCTGCCATGATTTCTTCAATGGTGGTATTGTCGCGTTCTTTCCAGCCTTTCAGGATCACGGTAAGCGAACTTCGGGCTTGGCTGGTACCCACGCGTGGGCTGGTGCCAGTTACGTTTTGTACGTATTCTACAGCCGGATTCTTCATTAGGTAATCAATGGCTCGGTTGGTTACGATGCGTGTGCGTTCCAGTGTAGTCCCTTCCGGCATTTCCAGTTCGACGGTAAAATATCCCTGGTCTTCGGTGGGAAGGAAGCTGGTGGGAATTAGGCGATGAAACAAGAAGATGAATATGATGACTATGCTGAATCCGACAAGGGTGCGTTTAGAGCGCTTTGTGATTTTTATGATTCCAGATACATAGCCGCGATTGCCTATTTCCAGCCATTTATTAATGGTGCGGAATACACGGTTTTTAGGTTTATTAGGGTCATGCGGGCGCAGAATCAAGGAGCACATCACCGGACTCAAGGTCAATGCCACCACAGTAGAGAGCAAAACCGATACGGCAATGGTAATACTGAACTGGCGGTATAATTGCCCTGTAATGCCCGATAAGAAACTTACCGGCACGAATACGGCTGCCAGCACCATGGAAGTGGCAATCAAAGCTCCGGTCAGTCCGTCCATGGCTTTCTTTGTCGCTTCATACGGGCTTAGGTGTTCTTCTTCCATAATGCGTTCTACGTTTTCTACGACTACAATCGCATCGTCTACTACCAGACCGATAGCAAGCACCAGTCCTAAGAGGGTAAGAATGTTTAACGAAAACCCGAAGATAAGCATGAAGCCGAAGGTACCGATTAACGAAATCGGTACGGCGATGGTCGGGATAAGCGTGGCACGCCAGTTTTGCAACGAAAAGAATACCACCACAATCACCAAAAACAAGGCTTCGAATAGGGTCTTATACACTTCATGGATAGATTCGGAGATGTAAGTGGTCATATCGAACGGAATTTCATATTTCATTCCGTCCGGGAAGTTTCGGCTGATTTCGTCCATGGTGGCTTTTACACGCTCTGCCACTTCCATTGCGTTGGCTCCCGGAAGCATGTATACGCCCAATACGGCTGCATTTCCTCCGTTGATGCCACTCTCTGTATTGTATGATTGCGCTTCGAGTGATACACGGGCAACGTCACGCATACGGATAAGCGAACCGTCGGGATTGGCACGCAAGACGATTTCTTCGAACTGGGATACGCTCGACAAACGTCCTTGTGCCGTAATCGGGATAGTGACATCAAGTCCGGTTACGGGTTGTTGCCCCAATACACCTGCTGCCGATTCTCGGTTTTGGTCTTTCAATGCGTTTTGCACGTCTTGTACGGTCAATCCGAAATTAGCCAGCTTGGCTGGGTCTACCCAAATCTGCATGGCATAATACCGGCTTCCGATGTTCGATACGCGCCCTACACCCGGAATACGGCGGAGCAAGTCGAGCACGTTCAGCGTAGCGAAGTTACTCAAGTAAATTTCATCGAATTTCGGGTCACTTGAGGTCAGGCAGATGGTCATCAGCTGGCTGGCGGCTTGCTTTTCGATTTCGATACCGTTTTGCACCACTTCGGCGGGCAAGCGTGATTCCGCCAGTTTGATGCGGTTCTGGATTTCTACCGCAGCCAGGTCGGGATTGGTCGAGATGTCGAAGGTGACTGTAGCCGAGAATCCTCCCGAATTGGAACTGTTCGATTCCATGTACAACATGCCCGGCGTACCGTTCAATTCTTGCTCGATAGGGGTAGCCACGGCTTGCGAAACCGTGAGTGCGCTTGCTCCTGGATAGGATGCGCTGATTTTCACTACCGGAGGGGTGATTTGCGGATATTGGTCGATGGGTAGCATCGTAAGCCCGATGAGCCCGATGATGACTATCAATATGGAAATAACGATCGAGAATACAGGCCGATCGATAAAGAAACTCACTTTCATGGATGTCTTGTTTTGAAATTTATCGGTTTATTCTTCCTCTTCATTCTCTTCTTTTTCTTCTTTCGGAGCTTCTCCTACACGCATTTTGATGCCGGGAGTCAGCTTGTGGTAGCCTTCGTCTACAATGATTTCACCCGGAATCAAACCGCGTTCCACCACTACGTTGTTTCCGAACTCAGGCCCCAATTCAATGAAGCGCTTCTCGGCGGTAGAGTCTTTCCGCATGACGAAGATGTAGGCTCCTCCTTTTTCTATAATTAATGCCTTTTGAGGGATGACCGTAGCGTTTTCGCGTACTTCAAGCAAGAGTTTTACTTTGGTGAACTGACCCGGAAGCAAGACGTGTTCAGGGTTGTTCATTTCGGCACGTACCGAGAATGTTCCGGTCTTCGGGTCTACTTGCGGTTCGGCGAAGTCTACCAGCCCCTTGTAAGGATAAACGCTGTTGTCTGGCAGGGTGATGGTGACCGTGGGTTGCCAAGAGCGGGTGGAGTCTTTTTGCCCGATGATGATGTTGCGCTCTTTGCTTTTCAGGTAATCGAGAGCGGTCATGCTGAAGTCAATCAATACGGTGTCGCTCTTTACGATAGTGGCAAGCAAGGATTTTCCAGAAGTGCCGACCAATGTACCGAGATCGACATGCCGTTCGCTGATTTGGCCTGCGATAGGCGAACGTACAACAGTATAACCCAATTCTTGTTCGGCTTGGTCCAGATCGGCTTGGCTCATGCCTACGCTGGCTACAGCCGTTTCGTATGCGGCAATGGCGTTGTCCAGATCGAGTTGGCTGGCTGCGTTTTGTTCATAAAGTGGGCGGATACGTTCCAAGTCACGTTCGGTTTTCCGCGCCTGTGCTTCGTCTTTCTTCAGTTGGGCACTTGCTTTGTCCACTTTGGCGCGGTACTGGTCTTGATTGATTACGAAAAGCACTTGGTTTTTCTTGACGTGTGTACCTTCAGCGAATAACATCTGTTCAAGGAAACCTTCCACGCGTGCGCGTACCTCTACAAATTGCTGGGCACGGATTCGCCCTACATATTCGCCGTAAATTTCTACGTCTTGTTGTTGTGCCGGAGTGACACTTACAATGGGAGCCTCTGGCTCGACTGCTTTTTCTCGTGTCAAAAACCAATAAACCGCAATGATTACAATGATGCCGATTACGGTATAAACGGTCTGTCTCTTCTTCAGTTTCAAATCTTTTTTTGTCAAAAAGCGTTTCATACAATTTAAAAGTTTTTGGTTAGATGCCGTAAAGATGCAAGCAATACTTGTGCCAAAGGTACGATAATTTTTTTAATATTGAGAATTAGAAGCCTAAATCCTTTCTTATGTTTTATGAATTGAGGAATTTTTAGCGCATGCCGTGGATTTTATCCACAATTGTTTCCCGGCAGGTGCAGATATTTTTGTACCTTTGCGCCCTGAAACTAAATTTAGGCAAAATGGAATTAGAGCAACATTTAGAGACAACTGTAAAAGCCCACGATCAGATGTTGCATCGTCGGGTTGACCTTTTGCTCCGTACGGGTAAGGTCTTGGTGGAAAGTTTGGCAGATACCAACCGCATTATGCGGAACATGAAGCGGACAGCCGCTTATTTGGGCATCTCTGAGGAAAAGCTCCATATCAACATCAGCTTTACCATGCTGATGGTGAATGTGAGCGATGAGAACTTCTCGTTCACGAAGTTCCAGCGCATCAACGGGCATGGCGTAAACATGAGTGCCATATCCGAGATAAGCAAGCTTTCATGGCGGGCGATAGAAAACGACTATACGCTCGACCAGTATGAGGAGGAGCTTGAGAAAATCCGTGCGAAGAAGCGGAATTATACACCGTTGCAGACGGCTATTGGTGCCGGATTCGCGTGCGGCGGATTCTGTGTGCAGTTCGGATGCGATTGGATGGCGTTCTTGTATGCCTCGATTGCGGCTATCATCGGCATGCGGCTCCGCCAGAAGTGCAATGAGTCGGGGCTGAACGGATATATGGGCATTGCCATTTCGGCGTTTGTGGCTACAATGGTTGCATGGGCTACTACGTTCCTTCCGGCTTCGTGGACCGATACTCCCTGGCATCCCTTGCTGGCATGTGCCTTGTTCATTGTGCCCGGCGTTCCGTTGATAAATTTTGTGGACGATATGCTCGACAATTACATCCAGGTAGGTATTGTGCGGGCGGCGAATACGATGATTATGATGGGAGCCATGGCGTTTGGCATTGCTTTTGCCGTGAAATTATGCGCCATCGAGAACTTTTTCCCTACTATCAGCATGATTCCTCATCATTCTTATTGGGAATATGCGCTTGCCGCCGCTATCTCGGCAATGGGTTTCTCGATGATATTCAACATCCAGCGTCGTTTGTTATGGGTGGTAGCGATAGGAGGTATCTTGGCGGTATGTACTCGTAATTTTGTGAATTTAGGTCCGAGTACGGACAACATCGGTTTGGATATGGGATTGGTGGTAGGTTCGTTCTCGGGTGCACTTTTGGTGAGCCTGATAGCGGTAAAGGCGGTTCATTGGTTCCACGTGCCCAATCACGTGCTTACCATTCCTTCGGTCATTCCGATGATTCCGGGGGTTTTGATGTACCGTATGCTTTTCGGCATCATTAATATGAATGTACAAAATCCCGACGGGGTGACGCCGTTGATGAAAGCCATCGAAAGCGGAGTCAATTCAGGTCTCATTATTTTGTGTATATCGGTAGGTGTAGCTATCCCGAACATCTTCGGGCGTAAATACATCGCTTCTTCTAAAAATAAGCATCTTGCCGAATTGCTGGAAGAACGCCGCGCAAGAGGCAAGTTTGTAGAATGGTAAACGAAAAATTACCTACAAATGGGGATTGCCCGTATGGAACGGATTGTTTTACTTTGCAAACAGAAATAATATGAATTCATTTTTTGCTATGTGTAAACCTAAATCATATAGGCCGACCGACAAGATGAGCGACTTGATTTGCGACAATTATGCCTTGCTTCAGGTTTTAAGCCGGTTTGGCGTCCCCTTGGGTTTCGGCGATAAGTCGGTCCAAGAGGTTTGCGATATGAATCATGTGGACTGTTCCACCTTTCTGATTGTAGTCAATTTTCTGATTGAGGAAAACAACCGGATGCAAGACCATATTACGGGGCTTTCGGTTCCGGCATTGATGGACTATTTGCAACGGGCACATTCTTATTTCCTTGATTTCCAGCTTCCAGGTATTCGGAAGAAGTTGATGGAAGCTATTGATTTTTCATTAGCCGACAAAGTGGCTTACCTGATTCTTCAGTTCTTCGATGATTATGTGGGAGAGGTGAGGAAGCACATGGAATATGAGAACGAGAAAGTCTTTACCTACGTGCGTGCCCTCCTGAAAGGAGAGAAGCCCGAAGGCTATAGCATCGGGGTTTTTGCCCGTCATCACGATCAGATAAATATCAAACTGACCGAACTGAAGAACATCATTATTAAATATTATCCCGCAACGGGTGATAATCAATTGCTGAACGCAACGCTATTCGATATATTCAGTTGTGAGGAAGATTTGGCATCACACAACAGGGTGGAAGATTACTTGTTCGTTCCTGCCATTATGGAGCTGGAAAAGGAGGTAAAATGAAATCACAGGAAGTTATATCGGTAGCCATAGCCGAAACTTCGATCATCGTGCGGAGCGGTCTGGTTTCGGTCTTGAAGCGGTTGCCCGATTTAGATATTCAGACGGTGGAGATTACCTCGAAAGAAGGGCTACAGCATTGCATGGAGGCGCATAGCCTGCATATTTTGATAATAAACCCGCAATTCGAAGGCTGGTTTGAAGTGGACGCTTGGCGTGAGCATTATCCGCAAGCGGAAATAAAAGTCGTAGCATTGCTCTGTGCTTTTGTGGATGCCAACCGTTTGAAGGGATATGACGATACGATAAGCCTTTACGATGACATCGAATCGTTGGAGAAAAAGATTGCGGTCTTGATGAACTTCTCGGAAGACGAGGATGCCGATCAGGATGCTTTGAGCCAGCGTGAAAAAGAAATAATCTGTTGTGTAGTGAGGGGCATGACCAACAAGGAAATAGCCGAAAAGCTGTACATCTCAGTACATACGGTGATTACGCATCGCCGGAACATAACGCGCAAGTTGCAAATTCATTCTGCCGCTGGTCTGACCATTTATGCCATAGTGAATAAATTGGTAGAGTTGAGCGAAGTGAAGATGAAGTTATAATAATACCTACATATAGGTATTGTGCGGAAAGAGGAAACCCGCTATCTTTGCAGCGTTAGTCATAGAAATTACGTAAACCACAAAAGTAAAAAGTTAGTTATTAGTTGGGTGCTCCCTGCGAAGTGATTCGTGGGGAGCACGCGCTTTATGCCTGTTTGTTTTTTCAAAAAGAATGACTATCTTTGTTCTTGCTATAGGGAAGACACATTTTAAAAACAATCTGATTATATGAAAGCAATGGGAAAATGGAATTGCGCGTGGCTAGTTTTGGCTGGCGCATGGATGCTTGGAAGTTGTGGAGGCAATGCGTCCAAGCAAGATTCGGGACAAGCGTCAAACGATTCTTCCGAAGTGGGTATCGTGCAGACCCGTCAGGTGGAAGAAGTGAGAGTGACTTGGTTGAAAGACAATGCGGAAGATAAATTAATGCCCGCTTCTTTGTTCGCTTCGGCTTCGGATAGCTTGATTAAAAGCCTTTCGCTGGAAGCCGGAATACCTTCTTCCGTCAGTACGTTTTGGGTGGAGACCAATGGCATACAAGTGCTGTTTGATGCGGGAAATGGAGGAACTGCTGGTCATTTGTTAGCAGGGCTTGATTCGATAGGCGTTGCTCCGGAAGATGTGAAATACGTGTATCTTACCCATTTTCATCACGACCATATCGGTGGAATGCTGAATGGTGATAGTGCTGTGTTTGCAAATGCCGAGGTATATGCTTCGAAAGCCGAATACGATGGTTGGATGGCGATGGATGCCGATAAGAAAGCCGAAGTGGAGAAATTGGCGGAGGCATACAAGAATCGTTTGCATTTCTTTGAGTTCGGTGATACGCTTCCGGGTAAAGTGGTTGCCTTGAAGGCGGTGGGGCATACTCCGGGACATACAGTTTATCAAGCAGGCAAGCTCTTGATTATAGGTGATTTGATTCATGGTGCTGCGCTCCAATTGAGGCATCCTGAGATTTGTGCGTCTTTTGACATGAATCAAGAAGAAGCTATCCAGTCGCGTACGCAATTCTTGCAATATGCTAAAGAAAACGGATTGACATTGGCAGGTATGCATCTTCCAGCTCCTGCATTTATGGCTCCGCCTTTCGACTTTTAGAAAAAAGGAGTGTAACGTGTGTGGTATAATTGCTTGTAAAAACCGCGGTTATGTAGATAAATAAACGAAGCAGGGTTCGATGGCTGATGAAGCCTGCTTCGTTGGCTGATGCATACGGCTTCGAAAGCCATCGAAGCCGTATGCATTTTGGGTATGCTTATATAAGGCAAAAATACAGAAAAAAGAAAAAGCGAAAGTGGCGATAGGTTGTGGAGAATCATTTATGTAACTTCTGATATTGCAGATTAAAGTGAAGCATCTTTGGTGTTTAGATTGAATTTCTTTTATTAAAAAGTGTATATTTATAGAGTGTGTTCTTAAAAAGAGTTATAATACATGGCTTTTAGGAATGTTTCTATTGCAGGAATAAAATAAATAATTACCTTTGCAATGTGTTTTTCATAGTATTAGATTTAAGGTTAACAAAGGTTGGAGTACAGCGGTACTCCTTTTTTTATGTCCGCATGTACAGTTTGAGTAGAATTTGAATGGAACAGTTCGCATTGTTGGGGATTTAACAAATTAGGCATATAATTTCGCTACCC
>ENA-OXEE01000749-OXEE01000749.1-human-gut-metagenome-genome-assembly--contig:-NODE-749-length-13476-cov-7.56389_pt1 | contig 13476 bp, 20 predicted proteins | sample MGYA00249824_ERZ652242 | MGnify/ENA primary metagenome ERZ652242 (study PRJEB26925, sample SAMN05826943) | human gut metagenome | biome: ENVO:2100002; feature: ENVO:00000062; material: ENVO:00002003... | reverse complement strand
GTAAGATCGTCGGCAGCGTCAGATGTGTATAAGAGACAGCCTATAATCCCCCCTCTTCTCCCTCTCTTTCCCCATCTCCCCGGGATGTCTCACGCGCGAATGAAGACCGGTTTTCCCGGTTTTGGGCCGCCTATCCCCGGAAGGTCGGGAAACAGGCCGCCAAAAAATCGTGGAGTAGGCTCCACCCCAGTGAGGAGCTGACGCAAGCGATTCTACAGGCCGTCGAGGCGCAGAAGCAAAGCAGGCAGTGGCGGGAGAACAACGGGCAGTTCATTCCCAACCCCGCAACCTGGCTCAACCAGGGACGGTGGGAGGACGAGCTTCCGAAGGGGGAGAGTTCCAACCCATTTCTAGACATGCTGGAGGAGGCAGGCTTATGACCAGACAAGAAACCGTTTCCATCCTGGCTATCCTCCGGGCCGCCTTCCCCAGCTTCTACAAGGGCATGGAGCGGAAGGAGCTGGAGGGCATTGTCAGTCTTTGGAACGACATGTTCCAGGACGATGCCGCCAACGTGGTGGCAGGGGCCGTCAAGGCCCTAATCGCTACGAAAACCACCGGATACCCCCCTACCATCGGGGAGGTAAAGGAACACGTCCGCCGCCTCACCAGGCCCCGAGAGATGACCGAGCAGGAAGCATGGGCGCACATCTCCAAGGCCCTGCGAAATAGCCTGTACGGCTCCGAGGAGGAGTTCCGAAAACTCCCGCCCGTCCTCCAGTCCGTAGTCCACGACCCACGGCAACTCCGAGAATGGGCCATGATGGACGAGGCCACAGTACAAAGCGTGGTAGCCTCCAACGTGCAGCGCAGCTATCGCGCCAGGGCACAACAGGCCCGGGACTTCGACGCCCTCCCAGAGGACGTGAAGGCCCTCTCCCGTGGCCTCGCAGAACAGTTTGCCATGCCGGAAGAAAGGAGCGTCGAATGATTCGAAAAGGTGATATTTACAAGCTCCGCCAGCACGGAGATCCCGGCAACGGCATGACCGTCCTGGTCCTCTCCGGGGAACAGGCCAACCGGGAGACCGGCCACATCGTGGTAGCCCCTATCGCTCAGGGGCGGGCGAAATTGTTTGACGGGAGCATTACTCGCCCGGATGTGCAGTTTCGCGGGCATGTGCACCACGTCTGCTTAGACAGGATGCGCAATGCGCCGGAGCACATTCTGCGGCACGGCCTCGGATCGTTGCCTTATACCGAGATGGCGGCTGTAGAGGCAGCACTGTGCCGCCTGCTGGAATTGTGAGGTGCCTATGTGGGAGATAATCGCGAAACTCCGACCCATCCCGTCCTCTGCGTCCAACCCGCAGGGGAGCCGGGAAGGGATCGCCATGGACCTAGAGAAGTACGGTCATGTGCAATACGTGGAAATCCGGGAGACAGATACCCCGGAACAAATGCAGATAGGAGGTAACTAATGATTTTATCCGGTAATGAAATCAAACTACAGCATGAGGCTGGAACTATTGTCATTGAGCCTTGGGATGATACCCGTGTAAATCCCAACAGCTACAACGTGAGCTTGGCCCCGGAACTCATGGTCTACACCGAGGCCTGCCTGGATCCCCGGCAGGACAACCGGACCCGCACCATTACCATCCCCGAGGAAGGCCTGGTACTCACCCCCGGCAAACTCTACCTGGGCCGCACCAACGAGTGGACAGAGACCTATGGACTGGTGCCCAAACTGGAGGGGCGTTCCTCCATAGGGCGCTTAGGGCTGTTCATCCACGTCACGGCTGGTTATGGTGATGTGGGATTCAAGGGGTACTGGACGCTGGAGATTGTGGCTGTGGAGCCGGTCCGCATCTACCCCAACATGGAGATTGGGCAGCTGTCCTATCATCCCGTGTGCGGGGAGGTGACGGATACCTACCACGGCAAATACCAGGGGAGCCGGGAGATTGTGTCTAGCAAGATTTGGGAGGAGCTGCGTCGTGGATAAATACTGGGATCGCATTGCAGCCATCTACCACCACCAGCGGGAAAAGGGCCTGAAAAAATACGGACTGCCCCTGGAGGACAACCCTGCTAGCATCGACACCCGTATCCGCTATATTGAGGAGGAGCTTGTTGACGCGCTCATGTACTGTGAGTGGGTGAGGGATAAGCTCAAACGAAAGAAATCCGCTACGTTTTTGCCGTGTGTTTGTGGACGCAATTCGCATGATTGGTGGGTTGGACCTGAGGGTAACCAAATTGTCTGCAAAAAATGTGGTTTGGCCTCTCCGTGGGTAGCAAAGAGCAAGGGGAGAAGAGCGGCAATAGAAGCATGGAATGAAATGATCCGGAAAAAAACGACGGAGGTGCATGGATGAGCATCACCATAGAACAGGCTGCGGTATGGTTTGAGACCATGCACCCACCCGGCCCAGCAGCCCGTGAGATGTACAGGATGGCAGCACAGGCATTGAGAGCGCAGTCAGTGGTTGAATGGAGCTTGTCTCCGAGGGAATCATTTTCGAGCGACGATGAGTATATTGCGTACCTGATCGGCGTGATCCGCAACCTGGAGACGGCGAGGGGAAATCTGAGGGCGCTTGTCGCAGAACTGGAGGAAGCTGATGGATCTATATGACCCCAAAACAGGTAGATTTGACCCAACCCCTATAGAAGATTTTTCGATGTGGGCTGCACTCCAGCGGGGAGGGACAAACGCCAATATTCCACTACTGAAAGAGTTTGTCGACCAATGGGTTGAAGCTACGACCCAGAAAACAGCGGGGCAAAGGAAACACGGTAAGGACATTGACTGGGACGAGCTGCCTCGCATCAAAATGGGCATTCTCTGCGAGGCAGTTGCCCTGGTGCTATCCGGAAAGCTGGACGAATTGGAGGCAGACGATGATCTGTAAATACTGCGCACACTGGGAGCCGGACATTGACCCGAAGACGGGAATGGAGATCCATCGTTGCGCGTGCTGCGCGTCTCCTAGGTTGGACGATGTAACAATGGGAAATGACAACTGCGAATACGGAAGGAGGAAAGAGTATCAAAATGCTGTATGACGAACTTGAACCGGCCCAAAAACGGCAGTGCACAAAGTGCCGGAATGGATACACAGACCAAATTGCGGACCTGAAAGAAGAGGTTAAGCGGCTCGAAAACAAGGTACGGGTCTACCATGAGGCCCTGAACACAATGGGCCGGGAAACTGGATGGGCGAAGCGGAAAATTGATAGCCTGCTTGGAAAGGCAAAGGAGGACGACCAATGAGCATGACGAGGGAAGAAGCGACTGAGCTCTTGAGATATAGGAGAAATCTCATAAGCAGCGTAGATATGGATTGGTGTGCTAACGAAACCGAAGCCCTCGACCTTGCCCTCTCCGCCCTCCGCCCCGTCAGCCGGGAGCGGGTGGAGCGGATGCGTGGAGAGTGGATATCCACAGGGGCAATTAGTTGCAAGTGCTCCAGGTGCAATCATTTGGAACCTAAATATCGTGTAGATGAATACAATTGTTGCCCGTACTGCATGGCTCCCATGACGGACGCGGCCGTGGACATGGTGATGGAGAGATTGGAGGCGCAGAAAGATGCGGATTGAGCGAAAACGCTATGTAGTTATGCGAAGGAACCAGACTGAGGTTTGGTGTGGGCTTTCCAAACATTTTAGTTTCCGCCCGATTACTGAAGTGAAAGATGTTTCTGTCAAGACATATCGTTCCGAAGCACAAGCCAGAAGTGGATGTTCTTCATGGGACAGAGATTTTGAGGTCGTTCCGGTAATCGAGGTGATTGCGACTGAGGAGGCACTGAAAGATGGCAGTACGACCGACAAAAATTAACGGGGTAGCACTATACAAACAGCCGTGGTATGGAAGCTATCACTCTATGATGGATAGATGCTACCGAAAAACAGCGAAAAATTACAAGTTCTATGGAGGTAGGGGAATTACAGTCTGCGAAGAATGGCACGAACCAGAAAATTTTGCAAAGTGGGCAAGTGAAAGCGGATATAAAAAGGGATTGTGGTTAGATAGAATTGATACAAACGGGGATTATTGCCCAGAAAACTGTAAATGGTCTACGCCGCAAGAACAGGCAAACAACAGAAGAAACAATAATGTTTTGACATATCGTGGAGAGTCTCATACTTTGGCAGAGTGGGCAAGAATTTTAGGCGTTAAGAAAAGCCTTATCAAAACCAGAGTGTGGTATGGGTGGAGCCCGGAAAGAGTCATTGAGCAGGAGGTTGAAAGGCATGAAAGAAAAGCAAGATAACCAGCCCACCCTCACCCCGCCGAACGAGTGGATATCGGTGGAGGAGAAGTTACCGGAAAAAGGGGAAAATGTCCTCGTTTATGCAATAGCGAAATATATCGGCGATACCAAAATAGGCATAGACAAACTAGAAGAAGGCGAACGGCGCCCGGTATGGTTTTACACGCACGGATGGTTTGAAGTTACACATTGGATGCCACTTCCCGAGCCGCCTGGTGAGGACAATAATGTCCCTGCCAACGAGCCCCTGACACTGGAGCAGCTGCGGCAGATGGACGGAGAGCCGGTATATATTCCAGAAATCGAGTGCTGGGTACTTGTAAAAAGAGAGCAAAATACGTTTCTGTTCACATTCTCTGATGGAAGGCAGTGCCCTGCATCAGAATGGTACGAACAGGTTGGCCCAGTTTACCGCCGCCTGCCGGAGGGAGAATCGTGAGCGAAATCATCACAATGGCAAAGAAAGCCGCCGACGCATGGAGGAACACAGACACATATCATCAAGCGGCACAAATCATTGATATGCTGGTAGAGGAATTGGAGCAAAATCCCACCCTCACCCCGCCGAACGAGCCGCTTACCTGTGCTGGGTGCTACTACCTTGATAGGGTGTGCACTCCATGCGCTCATTGTAGACGGACTGCTGGCTACGCCGATTACTACCTCCGCCCGCCGGAGGGAGAGGAGGACATCTGATGGACATTGAGAATCTGATCGAGCGACTGAACCAGTATAGCCAATCCTTAATCGCCTACAAAATGGGTGGGGAATTTGCGGATGCGTGTGTGGATGCAGTCAGCACCCTCTTCGTGTTCCAGTCTGAAAACGAGAAGCTGCGGAACGAGCTGGATTCTGTCAAATGTGAGCGGGATGCAGCAATTAAAGACCTGTTTGAAATAATAGGAGATATCGAGGAAATCAGATGCGGATACGGTGTTAATAACTCCGACGCCGATAAGGCTTTCGCAGAACTGTGTAATGGATATTGTGCCAATGTAGGTAACCTCTGCTACGAAGAAGGCGAACATTATCGCTGCAAACATTTTAAGTGGCGCGGCCCGCAGAAGGAGGACTGAATGGAACGGTTAAGCGACAGAGCCATTGAGATCATCAACGAGCTACACACAGAGCGCCTGGACTATGAGAGTGAATATCTACCCCTCATTGACTGCGCCATCAAGTGCCAAGCCTACGAGGATACAGGGCTGTCTCCGGAGGAAATCACCGAGCTGAAAGCTAGAATGGAGGGACTGGAGAAGTGAAAAGGATGACTGCAAAAGAATATGGAATGATAGATGCTGATAGCGTCGAAGGAAGCATGTGGTTAAAAAAAGCCGTTGACCGCCTGTCAGCCATCGAGGACATCCTGGGCGACGAGTACGACCTGGATCGGCTGCGCGAACTGGTACAGGCGGATCGAGAGGGACGGTGCGTGGTGCTGGATATGCCTCGCAAACCTCTGGTTTGGGGCGACGGCGACAAAAATACCTGCCTATGCCCATACTGCGGAAAGGACTTAATGGGCATCCCATATGGGGAGCGCATGGTTTTGCAGTGCCCGGAGTGTGGTCAATATTTGGATGCGACAAAGGTAATCACCCGTGCCGAGGCTGCACTGAGGATGGAGGACTGACATGGAAACAAACTATGACTGCTGCACGCACTATCAGACGGACGAATACGACGATGGCTACGTCATGTTCCCCTTTTTCCCCGTCAAGGTCTGCCGGAACTGCGGCGAGGTAATCGCTATATTCGGGCCCGTCCGGAACTTCTTGTTTGATTACATTTTCTCTCTGTTCTGGGACGGAAAGGTCCACATCATCAGGAGGGGGAGGGGTTCGAGTGAAAGTCCTAGCCCTTGACCCCGGAGACATCCAGTCCGGCTTCTGTGTCCTGGATAGTGATACCCTCCGCCCCATCAGAGTGGGAAAGGAGCTCAACGCCACTTGCCTGCTCATGGTCCAGGTGGAACGCTACGATTTCCTGGTCATTGAGCGTGTGGCAAGCTACGGGATGCCCGTGGGGCGGGAGGTACTGGAGACCTGCGAGTGGGTGGGCAGGTACACTCAAGCTGCCACCGCCCCTGTGGGATACATCTACCGGAAGGAAGTTGTCCTGCACATCTGCAACAGCCCCCGCGGTAACGACGCCAGCATACGCCGGGCCCTGATCGACCGGTTCGCCACCCACGACCGCACCAACGGAAAGGGAAGCAAGAAGCACCCGGATTTCTTTTTCGGCTTTCGAGCCGACATGTGGGCAGCCTACGCTGCCGGTCTTGCATACATAGAGACAAAAGGAGGACAACCATGGAGGAATGGAGACCCATCCCCGGAACCGGCGGACGCTATGACCTCAGCTCGGAGGGCCGGGTCCGCGCCTGGTTCCACTGTCGGGACGCCACAATCCCGATAAAGGAGCCAAGGATATTAAACCTCACGAAAGATTATCACAGCAAGACGATGCTGGTCACGCTGTACTATCCCTGTGAGGAAATAGGCCAGAAGACGCACCGCATCCGCAGCCTCATGCGGGATGTGTTCATGGACGGCCCGATTCCCGGCATGTGTGTCAAGAACAAGAACGGGGACTGGCAAACAAACTCTCGCCAGAACCTGATGTATTGCCCCAGCAAAAGCCTGTCTCCCAGCGTCAGAATTCCAGTGAAAAAGGTAAGTAGGGAGGGAGTCGTAGAAATTTACGCTTCCATTACCGATGCCGCACAAGCCAACTTCCTCACCACAAGTGGGGTGCGGTACCGGATCAGAAACCACGTCCAGGACAACGGATATTGGTTTGAATACGACAAATAGAAAGAAGGGACCGGGTCGCCGGTCCCTTCTCGTTTTCTCAGGATGGGTAGCCGCCGTTGGCCACCATTTGACTCCAGGACGCTTTCCATGGGCTGGTGCGCTGGGCGTTGATGTAGTCGTACATGGCCTTTTTTTCCTCGTTGGAGGCCCCCTCCACGGAAAGAATTGCCTGATAGGCCGCATACCGGGACCCCGTGCCGTACTGGTCCAGACCGGATTGGAAGGCCGTCTGGTGTTCTGGCGTGACCACGCTCTCTAGGGTGCTTTTCGCTGCCTGGGTTCTCTGGTATACAGGCCGATAGGTGGAAGTCATCTCGTTCCAGCTCTTGGTGCTGTTGGAGGGTTTCAGGGCGTTCCAGTATTTCTCCTGTTCCGCCGGGTCATCGGTCATGCCGATGATTCCACCGTAGAGTTCCGCGTTGCTGTAATTCCCGTTCCCGTTGGAATCCATCTCCCGTTTGGCGGTCAGGATCTGCTGGGCCTCTTCATCCGAGAACCCGGCAGCCCGTGCCTTGTTGTACGCCGAGGCATCAGCCGGAACCATGTTCCAGAACTTCACGTTGTCCTTGACATACTGCTTCTGCTCCTCGTTCAGGTCCGCCCGGCTGTCCACATAGGCCTCAAACTGGCCCTGCTTGATGCTGTTGCTGGTCTCGTCTCCGCCCTCGTCATCAATGACGCTCTTGTAGGTGTACAGTTCCACGAAGGTGCCGGGATCCATGCCAACCTCTTCCTGGGCCTTGCTGGCATTGCGGATCCAGGAATCCTTGTCCTCCAGGTTGTCTCCCGCAGCCACCTTGCCCATCTCGGCGGAGTAGGTGTAAACCCGTTCAATGAACTTCGCCTTCTGCTCGTCCGTCATGTTGTTGTAGGCGTACGTCCCAACGAACCGGTTCAGGATGTCGTAGGCCGTCTGACCCCTGGTGGTCTGCAAACGGTTGTATTCCTCGCTGGTGAGGTACTGGTCGTTGATCTGGGTGTTTGTCTGGGCCTGGCTGGGCAGGACTCCCTCAAACCCCTCGCCCAGGTCATACAGCCGCTGGAGTTCTGCTTCCAGTTCCCCGCTCTGCCGTCTGGAGACATAGGCAGGGTTCAGGAAGTTGTTCAGCGCGCGGATCAGGACATTCTCTCCCGTGCTCTCCGTCCGGCCCCAGGCATCCACATAGTCCCGCTGCTGGAAGTCAATCCCGGGAATCTTGTTGGCCCAGTTGCCCAGCAAGATCTGCACCGCATTGGGAATGGGGGAATCCCGGTCAATGTAGGTGGACTGTCGGGTATCCTCCAAGAAGGTTCGCTCAATCTGTCCGCCGATGGTGGGCAGGAACTGCCCCAGGTAGGAGGTCAGCGCGTTCACCGCCAAAGAGGCAAACCCATTGTCGCTGTACTTCACGTTGTCCACCAGGTCATTGAGGGATTGCAGCATGGACATTTCTAGCATGGGGTCTGCAATTCGCCCCAGGGCATCCAGGGCAGCGTCAAAGGGCCGGATATCTTCCCCGGTTTCCCGGTCTGCAATGTTATTGAATAGCTCCACTCCGATGAAGAAGGGCAGCGCCTCCGGGGCCAGCCAGTCCAAGGTGAAGGAGTAGTCCCCGATGTTCAGGGCGTAGTCCTGCCCGCCTTGCAGGTCGTTGAAATCGTCCTGTTTGTCATCCCCTGTGCCACCGCCAGAGACCAACCCTTGGGCAGCCATCAGAACGCCGAGGGCCGTAAGCCCAGTGCCCACCAGGCCGGAAGAGATATTGTCGATGGCTTCCGCCGCCGTCTTGTTCCCTCGCCGCACCTGGGCCAGGTCATAGGTAAGACTCTTCGCCAGACCAACCGGGGAATACTCCACCGCACGGACCGCAATGTTGGCTGGGGTCTTTTTGAAGGGAAGGACGCCCTCCACCAAATACCCAATGGCCCGGTCGGTCTTGTTCTCGCTCCGCTGCAAACGGCCAGCCCGGGTGACAAACTCCGAAAACGCATTCATGTCCCGGTAGGTGGCCTGCTGGGCCTCCCGGATGGCGAATTCCTGGGCCGCCTGCTTCCGTTCCGCGTCGAAGGTCTCCGAGAGGAAGTCACTCGTGCTGATGTCGTTGGCTTTCAGATACTCCGCCAGCGCCTCGGCATAGGCCGGTTGAGAGAACCACATGTCCTCTCGGTCCAGCATTTCCGAGTTGAACTGCCGCAGCCCCTCCAAGGGCTTTGCCCGGAAAATGGTGCGGTACCGGTCAATGGCGTCCTCCATGTCATCGTACTTGGAAGACTGCCGGATCAGGGGCTCCACGTTCTTGAAGTCCTCCCACCCAGCTTGCAGTCTGGCTCTGTCCTCTGCGTTGGCAATATTCAGCGGGGCCCTTGTTCTCCCCTCAATGCCCGTCGCCCCCTGGATGGCCCCGGACACCGCATTCTTCATCATGCGGACCGGCATGAAACCCAGGTTGCCCAGGATGTTTCGGAAGTGGGTTCTCGGGTTGCCCAGCATGGCCAGGTACCGCCAGGAATTAAACTTGTCCTGCCAGGTGGCGGGTACCTTGGAGGCAATGTCCCGGTAAATCAGGTCCTGGATCCTTGCCCGGTCCTCCGGCGTCTCTGCTGCCAAGAACTGCTGGGCCAGGTCTGGGTCAATCTCGATCCCCTCATACTCCGGCAGCCCGGTCTCCCGATTTACCTTCGCGTTTCTCTGAATCTGGCTGTCCAGGTTCTCCACCTGTTTGGACATGGCATACAGCTGGCCGGAGGGGGTCATTTTATTGATGAGATTAAAGGCCTGGAGAGACTGGCCCAGGGCCTTGCCATAGCTCACCATCTCCGAGGCAATATCCATGGCCGTGATGGCGTCCCCGCTGTTCACCGCGTTGTTGTACAGGGTGATGCCCAGGGCGGAGAGGTCCTTGTTGAACCGGCCCGCCTTCATGTCACTCATCCAGTCCTCTTTGGCCCGCTGGAATCCCTTGTCCTGAATGGTCTGCTCCGCTCGGTTGGTGGCCCGCTGGTCCGAGTAGGCCATCCGGGAAAACTGCCCGCTGGCCAGCGCGTCTTCCATCTGCTGGGCAAATTCATTGGGGGTGATGTTGGCGTTGAGCAGGGTGGATGCCGTCTTACTGGTCAGCCTGCCCTGGGGGTTCACCCGGGGCACTTCCGAAGGGGCCCGCCCCCGGTTCTTCACAGTGGCCTCTGCCGCCTGCCGGTTCACAGGGTGGAATCCGCTCTCCGGCGTCTCAGCCTGCCAGTTGGCAAACTGTCCTGCGCCGCCCACGGACATGGCCCCCCGGCCCTCCGGCAACTCGGGATTGACAGTTACGCCCTCTTCTTGTATAATATTAGTAGAAGGCGAAACTGTGCCGCCGGAGTTGCCTTGACGGGCGCCGGTCCAGAACGACACGGGGTCGCCTTCCTCATTTGTCAGGACAACCTCGTGCAGATAGTACCGGCCCGCCGTGTCGGTGCTGTTGTTGTCTCTCCGCACCACCACGCCGACATCATAGTCTTCTCCGTTGATCTTTACACGACCGCCAATGGTGACGGAGCCATACCCCCGGTCCTTCCAGTCCGTCTGCTCGTCAATGATTTGACCGTCCTCAATGACGGTTGGGACGGCAGCAAAGGTGATGGCCTTGTTCCGGCCAATCCCGTGGGCCACCGAGGTTCTGGCCCCTCTCCGAGTCAGGGCAACGTCCCCGAACCCAAGCCGAGTCACGCGGTTTCCGAGAGACCGGAAGAAGTCCGACACCTGGTCGCTCAGTCTGCGGGAGCGGTCGGAAAACTCGTTCCCGGTCAACTCCATCAGCACACCGCCGTCTGCGATCGTGTCCCGGTTTTTCCGAATCACGTCCACCACACTATGGTTGACGCGGTTGCTTTCGTTTGCTACACTATCAAGAGATGGCGACGTTGCGTCGCTGGGGTAGCCTGCAAGGGTCCTGGTCTCGATCGGCGCAACACCGCCAACCTCCCCAGTCGCACCTGCATTTCCTGCGGGTTGCGCCTGGGGATTTTCTTCGCCCATTCGCGCCTCCCACTCCTGCCGAAGCTGCTTCTCCGTAACCTCCCCGACATCCATGGACAGTTCATTTTGCCGCAGGTAGTGCTCAAAGGAATCCCTTGTCACCGACCCAGGAATGGCCTCCTTTGCTTGGAGATAGGCTTCATTGGGGCCCACCCGCTGGTCCGGGTTCCCCAGGGCCTCGTTGGGGGTGTATCCCTCCGAAAGCATCTGGTCCAGGATCAGTTCCACCTTCTTGGCGGCGGCGTAGTTCTCCTGCCCCCGGTCTGCAATGATGTCCTGGCACACCTGGACGATCTCCTGACGGGAGAGGCCCAGGTCCGCCGCCCGTTCCAGGGCCTCGGAGTATCTGGCCACCGTCCCCCTGCCCTTCTGGTTGCTCTGGGTCTCCAGGCTCCAGTTGGCGTCCTCCATCAGGGCCTGGGCCGCCTGGACATAGTAGGAGTGCAGCTGGGGATGGTCAAACTGGAAGGCTTTGACGGACCGGTTTCCCACATCCTCGGTGGTCCGGTTGTCGATATGGTTTTCCGGGGTGTTGTAGTCTGTGGAAACCTCCCCGGCCTCCACCCGCCGGGCCTGGAGGATTCCGTTGTACTCGTTCTGAATCTCGTCCAGTTCCGACCGCAGCGCCTGGTAGTTCTCCGGCGTTTGCAGAGACGGGTCCTCCGCTGCGGCCTGGGCCCGCTGCATATAGTCTTGGTACCGCTGCTGGTATCTGGCTTCCCGTTCCGCCAGGGTTTGAGACGCTTCCGGTGCGGGGACCGTATTTGCCTCCCGTCTGGCGTTCCGCTCAGCGGCAGCCTGTTCCACCGCCTGGTTGAGGACCGACTGGGGCCCCCGGGGTTCCTCCGGCTCCACTCTCGCTGCCTGTTCCCGTTCCCGCCGGGTCTCCTGGATGGTCTGGAGCAGGGGATTTTCCGGGGTACTCGGCATTTGCGCCTGGGTCTCCCGGGTGACCTCCTGTACCGCCCGTCTGGCTGCGTCCTGCGCGGCGGCAGTCCCTCCTCGGGTTCTGCCCCTGGCAGCCGTGGTTCCGCCCGAAAGCGCGGACGCACCGCCGCCGAGCACCCCGCCGGTGAGGGCCCCCACAGCCGCCCCCTCCAGCAGATCTTGCAGGGAAAACTCCGCCTCCGGGTCCCTGGCCGCCACGTCGGCGGCATAGTTCAGAGCATAGGATGCCGACTCCTCCGTGGCCTCGATACCCGCCTGTCGGGCCATGTTCCGCAGCCAAGAAGCGCCGCCGGAGCCCCTGGCAATGCGCAGCAGGTTCCCGATGGGGATTTTCTCCGTGACCCCCTCAATGGCACCGGAGACAAGGCCGCGCCCAAGGGCCTCCGTGGCAGAGGTCCCCCTGGACAGCAGTTCTCCGGCCTTGCCACCGGCGGCCTGGGCACCCATCAGCGCGGCACCGGCAGCAGGACCGGCCACGGCGGAAAGGCCCAGGGCCGGGGCCATCCCCAGGGCAGACATGGCGGCCCGGTTCACCAGCCGCCCAAAGGGGCTGTCGATGCTGTTCTGCACCGTTTCCTGCTGCTGGGCTGCCTGGCGCAGCCGCCATTGCCCCTCTGACCAGGGATGCACTTCCTCCTTGGCCCGGAGTTGTTCTACCATCTCCCGGGCCTTCTGGGCGTTCTCTTCCGCCTGTTTTCTGGCTTCCTCTGTCTGGGCCGTTCTGGCCTGCCTGTCCCAGTAAGCAGCGGCATCCTGGTTGCTCTGGTATGCTGTATTGTTCCGGTTGCTGATGGCCTCCCGCGTGGCGGCATGGGCCGCCTCTCCAAGGCTGAGGAGGGAGCCTGTAATCTGATTCCAAATAGCGGGAAAGAAGTTCCTCTGCCCCTCTGCCTCAAGCTCCGTGGGGGTGTAAATCGGCCGCCCGTGTGCGTCTGTGCGTTTCACGGTGGGCTCTTTAGACCGCAATTCCCGGATCTTGTCCAGGTCGTAGCTGTTCTGGGTTAGACGTACATTCTGCCCCAGGATCCGGCCCGTCTCTTTCAGTTCCTCGTTCCCGGTCTCTTCTCCCAACTCATACAGCCGTTTGGCTGCGCGGAGGGCCTGCTTCCCTTCGGCGGTCATAATCTGGTTTTCCTGCGCGGTCAGTTCAGGGACAAAGCGGTCCTCCCCGCTTCCGCCGCCGGAATACCCGGCCAATGCCCGCTGGTACTCCGCCATGAGGTGGGCCTGCTCCTGGAGCCGCCGCCCCTCTTCCTCAAACCCTTCCCGGATCAGCTGCGTTCCCTCGTCATACTGCTCCTTGGCATCCTGGATAATGTCTCGGGAGAGGTAGCCCAACCGCTGGTCCGATGCACTCAGAGGGTATTCCAGGTCTCGGATCTCCTGCCGGTAAGCCGCCCGGGTCCGGCGGTCTGTGGTCTTGCTTAACTTTTCGTTCAGTGCGTCAATCTTCGCCTGACGCTCTCGCTGCTCCCGGGGGGCTCGGCGCTGTG
>ENA-OXEE01000736-OXEE01000736.1-human-gut-metagenome-genome-assembly--contig:-NODE-736-length-13688-cov-31.776_pt1 | contig 13688 bp, 6 predicted proteins | sample MGYA00249824_ERZ652242 | MGnify/ENA primary metagenome ERZ652242 (study PRJEB26925, sample SAMN05826943) | human gut metagenome | biome: ENVO:2100002; feature: ENVO:00000062; material: ENVO:00002003... | reverse complement strand
ACGAAACAGAAGTGATTACTTCTACTTTTGCATCGGTATATGCTTCACAGATTGCAGTAGAAGCTATTGCATACGAAAATTCTTCTTATGCTAATGACTATATCATCAAGACACCGCAATTCGAAACAGACAAAGTGGTAGGTCCTGAAACAGTTCATAAGACTCCGTTGGAAGGCGGAAGACATTTGTATGACGACGTGAAAGATGCAGCAGAACAATCTGCAACTGTGGAAATCGCTTATAATAATAAAGGCGGTATCAATTTGAATGAATTGGTTACTACACACGTAGGTGCAAACTCTCAACGTTCTTGGAACACACAAAGCACTTATGCATGGACTGAAGATGAACTGAAAGCACACGGTATGAAGTATAACTTCGAACAAGTGCGGTTCACTATTGGTGATAACCAAACAGAGCAATCACAAAATCATAGTATCTTGAAAAAGCCGAATGGCGAATACGGAGATACTTATATCTATCCATGTGGTGTTAGATCAAATAGCGACACCGACATCATTGATTCAGAAGCAGATGAAAGCTTGTTAGGTGAATCTATCGCTTCTGTAGGACGTACGCCTTTGATTCGTGTTGAATTGACCGATACTGTCAACAACCGCATCGTATCTGTAGGTTATATCAAGTTCAAAATCGTATATCCTGAAACTCCGATTGAGACAGAGCCGTTCGACTTAGGCGAATACTATTACAGTTGTGGTGAAGCTACCAAGACCATTGCATGGCATGCTATCGAAATGAAGCTTTTGAATGCTGCAGGTGTAGTATCAGAAGGAGGTACTTCGAAAGAAACATTCGATGCTTTGTATGAAATCGTGAAGAATGCAGACGGAAGCGTAACTCAGTGGGTTAAGACAGATAAGCAAGACGTTAATGGTCAACCTATCTACGAAACAGCAAGTCATGTTGGTGTTATCAACGAATTGGGTGACGACGGTGCTGAAACAACCGATGTATTGTCTTGGACTTTGGATCGTGCAGACTTCGTACAATGTGTAAACGACCCGACATATCCGGTAGTTACTGAAACCAGATATGTGAAGTACACACCGAAGAAGTATCTGGGCAACTCGAACTTCAATAAAGAACCGGTTTACCTGCCTATCTCTATCGAATTGCGTTATCCGCAAGCTATCATGGCTAACAAGTTAGCTAAATACTGGTATGCAGAAAACAGCATGAATGAATCGAACGATGCTATTCCAGTAGCAGACCGTCAGTTCATACACGCTAATGTTGAAGTGCCTAATACGACAACTGATGTAAAGACTGCAGATTGTGACTTCTATTTTGAAATCGACAGCCGTTTCGAACTGAACAAGACTGGACATTCTGATTTGGGACAAGATTACATCGGTGCTACATGGCCAGGAGCTGACAATGTATGCTGGAACCGTAACGAAAACGCTCCTACATTCGATATCATTCCGGCAGCTTGGAATCCTGCTCAATCATGGAATACAGATGGCAATTTCAGTTCGTTCACTGACGACAAATTGGCTTACTATTATTACTTCGCATTGAATAATAATAACAAGAGAGTTCCTGGTACACAGTACATTTCAGGATTCGATGCAAGCGGTAACCCTGTTTATGCACAAAAAGAATACATCTTGTCTGTAGACAACGATACTGAAAACAATCCTGTAATGTTAGCTACCGACCCTGCTAATTTGGGAATTGATTATGAATTCATGAATACAGCATTGTATGCAACACCTGCTGGAGGTGGACCACGCACAATGATTGCTAGCTTGATTTATAACCTCGAAAGCGGTCATACAAGAAAGCATGGTGTATGGTTGAAGTTGCAAGATAATGCAGTTGCAAAAGACTTGCTGAATGTTCCGGAAGAATGGTCTGGCAACAATACAGACGCTGCTGCTGCAGCTGAACTGCTGAAAGCTACTTTGGATGTAACAATCGGTGTAGCACCGTTCAATGAAAAATGTGGCGCATACCTGCCGTTGCAGAATCCTGAATTCGGTACTGAAATCCTGAAACCGGTATATACTAATCCAGGTGAACCTATCGCATTCGAAGATGCACGTGACGGTAATACCGATGGTACAAAAGTTAACTTGGCAGACTTGGTTAACTTCTATGATTGGAGAACATTGCAGTTTGCTAATAACTTGGATTACTATAACTACTATGAAGTATCTGACATTACAGTTAATCCTGAAGATATTTATACTAATATCTCAGGTGAATGGAAGCCTTTGAAAGATACATCGTTGGATGTTGAATTCCATGTAGTACGTGGTGGAGTTGTAGTAGATGACGGTTATACTACTCCGGTTAGAGGAAACGGTGCTCCTGCAGTTGGCTCAACTTGGAATGATATTGTTAACTACTACGGTCAGTTGACTTACACCAACAATACTGGTACAGTCGTTAGATTCGACATCAAAGTTCCGGTTAAGGTTGTTCACAAATGGAGCCAAGAAACATTGGTTATCTGGATTGACGGTACTGTAAACAGAACTTTACACAACTAATCTGATGTAGATGCAGCGAAAATCAATCTAATCGCTTATTAAGAAGAGGGTGTATCAAAATTCTGGTACACCCTCTTTTCATATCCAGGAGTAAATGATGTATAGCATGAAACAAAGCCTCGACTTTCCCAAGCCAAGGCTTTGCCCTGTCACAAAAGTTTTGTACCTTTATGACCTAAAGTTCATTATGTCAGCAAAGATACACTTTCGGGATTACAATCCCAAACAAACGCTTCTTTTTCCCCATCGTCTAGACAAGGACATTGCGGAAAATGACCCTGTGCGCGTGGTTGACACGGTAATAGACAACCTTAAGTTGGAGAACTTCCACAAACTTTATAAGGAGCGTGGCCGCAGTCCATACCATCCGAGGATGATGCTCAAGGCCGTGATATATGGCTACATGAACAACCTTTATTCCTGCCGTAAGATAGAATCCGCCCTTAAACGAGATATCCATTTTATCTGGCTGGCCGGTTATGAGCAGCCGGACTTCAACACCATCAACCGCTTCCGCAACCGGGTGAAAGAGGAGATCAACCACGTATTCACACAGTTGGTGATCATGCTGGCTGAGAAAGGGTTCATTACCCTTGACGTGGAATATATCGACGGTACAAAAATCGAATCGAAGGCCAACAAATACACTTTCGTATGGCGCAAAAGCACCGAGAAGAACCGTGCCAGGTTGACGGCCAAGATTAAAGCCCTCCTTGAACAGATAGACGAAGCCATAGCACAGGAAAATGCCCAAGGTGACAACGGGCAGGATTTCACGCCGGCAGACCTCATGGCCATGGCTGATGAGCTCAACCGGTCTTTGCAGGAAGCACCGCAGCCTGTGACGAAAGAGGAGAAGCGGCATCGGAAAGAAAAAGGGAAACGAATAAGGCAGCTCAAGGAATACGCAGACAAGCTTAATGAATATGATGAAAAACTGCGCATCCTTGGTGGCCGAAACTCCTATTCGAAAACCGACCATGACGCCACGTTCATGCGCATGAAGGAGGACGCCATGAACAACGGGCAGACCAAGCCGGGCTATAACCTGCAGTTAGGGACGCAGAACCAGTTCATCCTTGACTTCGGCCTGTTCCAGTCTCCCGGAGACCCTTTTACCATGATCACGTTCTTCAACTCGTTTGCCGAACGTTACCATAGATTGCCGGACAAGGCGGTTGCCGATTCCGGCTATGGCTCGGAAGAGAATTACCGATTCATGGAAGAGACCGGCATTGCTGCTTATGTGAAATACAATTGGTTCCACCGTGAACAGCGCATGCACTATGAACCCAATCCGTTCAGTCCGCAGTCTTTATACTATAATGCCGAAGGTGACTATTACGTCTGCCCGATGGGGCAACGCATGGAGCGTATCGGTACTGCACGGTCAAAGACGGGAAGCGGATATGTCGCCGAAAGTGCACGTTACAAGGCGCGGCGCTGTGAGGGATGCCCGCTCCGGGGAGGTTGTTTCAAGACCAAGGGAGACAGGATCATCGAAGTCAACCACCGTCTGGACGAATACCGGCGGAAAGCCAGGGAGAGACTCACATCAGAAGAGGGAATCAAACACCGGGGACGGCGGTGTATAGAACCGGAAGCCGTCTTCGGGCAGATGAAATACAACATGGCATATAAACGGTTCCGTCATTTTGGTATGGACAAGGTTAAAATGGACTTTGCCTTCTTTGCCATTGCCTTCAATATAAAGAAAATGTGCTCGACTATGGCAAAAAGGGCCATTGAGGGAGGGAATTGTCCCAAACAAAACCCAATTACGGGTATTGCTCCAATTTTATATGTGAAAAAACAAAAAATTGAGGGAAATTCGCAAAACATGGCGGCTTGAAGAATTTTCATTCCTCACAAAATGAAAAGGAGGGTGCAGCAAATACATTGAAATTTGATACACCCTCTTTTATTTATATCCCTCAAAAAACACATACGGCTTCATCAGCCAACACATGCGGGTGCATCGGCTTACGAAGCAGGCTTCGTAGGGCGATGAAGCTTGCTTCATTTTTTCACTTACTTAAAAGGTTATGAATTAGGATAAGAATCAATCTACGCTATCAATTATTCCTCCGCCCAAAACAACATCGTCCTGATAGAACACCGCGGCTTGCCCGCATGCGATGGAAGCCAACGGCTCGTGCAAATGCACATACAAGCGGTTATCGGGAGTAAGGGAAACCGAGCACCGGTTGGCTTGCTTGCGGTAGCGTATCTTCACGATAAGCGGTTCTTGCGAGGCGAATACCGCTTCGGGATTGGGCAGGTGCCAATGCGCGAGATAGAAAGCCCGATGCTCTAAGGAGCGGAGGTTATCGGCAAGGATAACGGCATTCTCCTCCGGAAGGATTTCCTTCACGAAGAGGGCTTTGTTCCGATAGACGCCCAACCCACGGCGTTGCCCGATGGTATAGAACGGATATCCCTCGTGCGTACCCATATAGTTGCGTTGCTCATCGAAGATAGGTCCGGGAGCGATGTCACCTATTTGCGTGTGCCTACGCAGATAGGTGCGGTAATCTCCGGGGCAAAAACACACGCCAAGGCTATCCCGCTTGGACGCCACTTTCAGGAAGCCCCGTTCGGAAGCGATTTCACGCACACGGGTCTTGGTAAGGTTTCCCAAGGGAAGAATCATCCGAGCGATAATGTCTTGCGGAAGCCCCCAAAGGAAAAACGACTGGTCCTTATCGGGGTCGGCTCCTTGGGTGATGTGCCAACACTCCCCGATGAGGCGTTTTTGCACATAGTGTCCGGAAGCAATGAAAGGAATGTCCCGCTCATCGGCAAGGCGTTGAAGAAGAGGCCATTTCAAGCGATTATTACACAAGGTGCAAGGCACGGGAGTGCGCCCTTTCAGGTATTCATCGATGAAATACGTGATAATGTGCTTGCGGAAAACCTCTTGCGCATCATAGACAAGATGAGGAATATGCAGGCGGGAGCAGAGTTCGCGCGCATCATCAAGGTAAGCCGTTTCGCCCTCCTTCTCATAAAAACGGAACGTCACACCGGTCACTTCATAACCGGCATCTTGCAAGAGGATAGCCGCCACCGAACTATCCGTTCCTCCGCTCATTCCTAATAATACGCGCTTGTCTTTTTCCTCTTTCATAACGTATGGACATAAAAAAAGGAGTACCGCTGTACTCCAACCTTTGTTAACCTTAAATCTAATACTATGAAAAACACATTGCAAAGGTACGGACTTTTCCCGTATCTGCAAATAAATGAGGAAGAAAATGCTGTTTTATAACATGTATTAATAAATAGATTTGTGTGTTTAAGGGATTTTTGTAAATTTGTAGTCCAAATAACCTTTCAAATCCGGAACAAACGATGAGAGTGAAACGTACATTTTTTATGTGTGCCCTGCTGATGCTGGCTGCATTTGCCTCAGCATCTTCGAGAAAGCAATTATTCAATGAAGGCTGGAAATTCCAATTGGGAGACACGCCCGAAGCCAAAGCCGGAACGTTTGATGACAAGGCATGGCGGACTTTAACCCTTCCGCACGACTGGAGCATCGAAGGACGATTCGATAAGGAAGCACCTGCCGGAAACGATGGAGGCTATCTGCCTACCGGAATAGGCTGGTACCGCAAAACATTCGAGTTGCCCAAAGACATCAATGGGAAGAAATTCCAACTTTACTTCGAGGGCGTTTACATGCATTCGGAGGTATATATTAATGGAGAACATGCGGGAGGCTGGCCCTATGGATATTCCTCGTTCTTTGTAGACATCACCCCGTATATCAAGGCTGGAGAGAACACGATAGCCGTGCGGGTAGACAACTCCAAGCAAAAGAATTGCCGTTGGTATTCAGGCTCAGGCATTTACCGCAACGTATGGCTCATGCAGACCGACCTTGTGCACGTGGCAAATTGGGGCGTTCAGATAACGACTCCCGACCTGCATACCGCTATCGTGAAGACCACTATCGAGAATGAAACAAGCGAGAAGAAAACCGTAGAAGTCCGTACGGAAATAGCCGGAAGAACGATAAATACTGCAATTGAACTACTTCCCGATGCCGCTCCGACCGTGGTGGAACATACATTCAACCTGCCCGATGTCCAACCGTGGTCGCCCGACACTCCTAATCTATATACGGCACACATCACCGTGAGCGAGGACGGAAAAGAGAAAGATACGGTAGAAGAGACCTTCGGATTCCGCACCATTGCCTGGTCTGCCGAGGAAGGTTTCACATTGAATAACAAGCCTTTATTGCTAAACGGAGCTTGCGTGCACCATGATAACGGCATCTTAGGCGCCGCGGCATACGACCGTGCGGAATACTATCGGGTTGAATTATTAAAGAAAGCCGGATTCAACGCCCTGCGCACCTCACACAATATCCCTTCCGAAACTTTCCTTCGGGCATGCGATGAGCTTGGGATGCTGGTGATAGACGAATCGTTTGACGGATGGCGCGAGGCGAAAAACACCCACGATTACCATGAATTGTTCGATGAATGGTGGAGCCGGGACGTAGAAGCCATGGTGCTCCGCGACCGGAATCATCCCAGCATCTTCTGCTGGAGCGTAGGGAACGAGGTCATCGAACGGAAGAAAATCGAAATTGTCACTACTGCCCGCAAATTAACTTCCCTTTGCCGGAAGCTGGATAACACGCGTCCCGTGACCTCGGCTTTAGCTGCATGGGACAACGATTGGGAAATCTACGACCCATTGGCGGAAGCATTTGATATCGTGGGCTATAATTACTTGATTCATAAATCGGAAGGAGACCACCAACGTGTACCCTCACGCATCATGATGCAAACCGAATCCTACCCCAACGATGCATGGAAAAACTTCCGTAAAGTACAAGACTATCCGTATATCATCGGGGATTTCGTATGGACCGGAATGGATTACATCGGCGAGTCGGGCATCGGGCGTTGGTATTACGAAGGAGATGTGCCGGGCGAGCATTACGAACGCCCGCTCTATCCTTGGCACGCTTCTTATTGCGGAGATATAGACCTGACGGGATTGCGCAAGCCTATCAGCCATTACCGTTCGATGCTTTGGAACGCCGAAGGAGAGCATCTCTACCTTGCCGTAAAAGAGCCGGACGGATATCGGGGCAAGGTAAAAACCACCCTCTGGGGCACATGGCCTACCTTCGAATCGTGGAACTGGGAAGGACATGAAGGGAAACCGATAGAAGTGGAAGTCTATTCGCATTACCCCTCCGTCCGCCTGTATCTGAACGAACAATTGATTGGGGAAAAGAACACGGAAGAAATGAAAGCCGTATTCTCGCTTCCCTATACTCCGGGCACTTTGAAAGCCGAAGGCATCCGGGAAGGAAAAGTAATGGAATCCAAGACTTTGGAAACGGCTGGAACACCGGTAGACATCCGTCTTACACCCGACCGGGCACGGATTCATCGGGACGGGCAAGACCTTTCGTTTATCCTTATCGAGGCCATTGATGCCGAAGGGCGAACGGTTCCTATAGCCGATAATGCATTGACGGTCCGGGTAAGCGGAGCCGCCTCATTCCTTGCTTTGGGCAATGCAGATATTAAAGATGAAGACGCTTATACCGACACTTCCCATCGGATGTGGAAAGGACGCGCATTGCTCGTAATCCGCTCCAACGGGAAAAAAGGCAAAGCAAATATTCGCGTCACATTGGAAGGAATGAATAAAACAAGAAGCGTCCAAATACAAGCCGAATGAAAAAAAATTCGTAACTTGCGCGAAGTTTTAAGAAAAGCATAACAAAAACATCATTAACGTAAATACAAAAACATGAAAAAACAGGCATTTTTATTCCTCCTTGCGTTAGGAGCTTCTTCTGCATGGGCGCAACAAGCCACGGTATCCGGTCCGGACAACCAGCTTAAAGTAGACGTATCGGTAGACGGAGGCACTCCTTTCTACTCCATAACATATAAAGGCAAAACGATGTTGGAGAAATCTCCGTTAGGTTTTGTCTCGAACGTAGGAGATTTCAGCCGAGGCATGACCTACACGGGACAAAAGACCCGGAGCATTGAAGAAAGCTATACGCTGGACCGCATCAAACGCTCGAACGTAGATTATCAGGCGAACGAACTGACCGTAACGCTTCAGAATGCGGACAAGAACCCTATCGACATTACATTTCGGGTGAGCAATAACGATGTGGCTTTCCGCTACGAAATGCCCCGCTATGGGGAAACCGGAAGCATTGTTATCGAAAGCGAAACGACCGGATTCGACTTCCCTTCGTACACAACGACCTTCCTCTGCCCGCAAAGCGACCCGATGATTGGCTGGAAGCGTACCAAGCCCAGCTATGAAGAAGAATACACGCCCGACGCTCCCCTCACCCAGCGTTCGCAATACGGACACGGATTCACCTTCCCAGGCTTGTTCCGCATCGGGAATGACGGTTGGGTATTGGTTAGCGAAACGGGAGTAGACTCGAAGTATTGCGCTTCGCATCTGAGCGATGCCGATACCGAAGGACGCTTCACCATTGCTTTCCCCATGCCCGAAGAAAATAACGGAAACGGGAGTGCTACGGCTGGGCTGGCTTTGCCGGGCACAACTCCTTGGCGCACAATTACGGTGGGCGATAACCTGAAGCCGATAGTGGAAACCACCGTGCCTTGGGATGTCGTAGAGCCTCGCTTCACTTCGGAACATACCTATAAATACGGTAAAGGCACGTGGAGTTGGATTGTATGGCAAGATGCCAGCATCAATTATGAAGACCAAGTGCGTTTCATCGACCTTGCCTCGGCTATGGGATTCCAATACGTATTGATTGATAACTGGTGGGATACGAACATCGGACACGAGCGCATGGAAAAACTCGTGGAATATGCGCACTCTAAAAAGGTGGATGTATTCTTATGGTATAGCTCCAGCGGTTATTGGAATGACATTGTTCAAGGTCCGACCAACCGGATGGACAATCCGATTCCTCGCAAGCAGGAGATGAAATGGATGAAGAAGATTGGCGTGAAAGGCATTAAAGTGGACTTCTTCGGAGGCGATAAGCAAGAGACCATGCGCCTGTATGAAGCCATTCTGAGCGATGCGGACGATTACGGGTTGATGGTTATTTTCCATGGTTGCACCCTACCCCGCGGCTGGGAACGCATGTATCCTAACTATGTAGGAAGCGAAGCGGTATTGGCTTCGGAGAACTTGGTATTCCAGCAACATTTCGATGATATGGAAGCGTTCAACGCTTGCCTGCATCCGTTTATCCGCAATACGGTGGGATGTATGGAATTCGGAGGCACGTTCCTGAACAAGCGTTATAACCGCACCAACGATGGAGGAAGCATCCGCAAGACCACAGACATCTTCCAGCTTGCCACGGCGGTTCTTTTCCAAAACCCGATTCAGAACTTTGCCATTACGCCCAATAACCTGACCGATGCGCCCCAATTGGCACTCGATTTCCTGAAAGAAGTGCCTACCACGTGGAATGAAACCGTATTCCTCGACGGTTATCCGGGCAAATACGTTGTATTGGCACGCCGGTGCGGAGACCGTTGGTATATCGCCGGAATCAATGCCCAGAAAGAGCCGTTGAAGTTAGAACTGAATCTCCCGATGTGTCAAAAGGGCGATAAGGTATCGTATTATTCAGATACGAAAGACCGTGCTCCGCAACTCAAAGACATGGAAATCAAGAAACCGGAAAAGGTGAAAGTGGAAATCCAGCCCGAAGGAGGAATCATCTTGGTAAAATAAATGCGTTCGCTTTTTGGTTGCTATTCCCTTTTTAGCTACTTTTGTAGCCCTATCAAATAAAGAGGATTATGGAAAATAAACTGATTATTTACAATACGTTGAGCCGCAGAAAGGAACCGTTCGTTCCTTTGCACGCTCCTCACGTGGGAATGTATGTGTGCGGCCCTACCGTTTATGGCGACGCACACTTGGGACACGCTCGTCCTGCCATTACGTTCGATATCCTGTTCCGTTATCTGAATCATTTGGGATATAAGGTGCGCTATGTGCGCAACATCACCGATGTAGGCCATTTGGAACACGATGCAGACGATGGCGAAGACAAGATTGCCAAGAAAGCGCGGCTGGAACAATTGGAGCCGATGGAAGTGGTGCAATATTACCTCATCCGTTATCACAAAGCAATGGAAGCCCTCAACGTGCTTCCGCCCAGCATTGAGCCGCACGCTTCAGGACACATCATCGAGCAAATCCGGTTGGTGGAAGAGATTCTGAAAAACGGTTATGCCTACGAAAGCCAAGGCTCGGTGTACTTCGATGTAGCGAAATACAACAAAGACCATCATTACGGCATACTTTCGGGACGCAATCTGGATGATGTGCTCAATACGACCCGCGAACTGGACGGACAAGAAGAAAAGCATAACCCAGCCGATTTCGCCCTTTGGAAATGCGCGCAACCCGAACATATCATGCGCTGGCCCTCGCCTTGGAGCGACGGTTTCCCCGGCTGGCATTGCGAATGTACGGCAATGGGACGTAAGTATTTAGGAGAAACCTTCGATATCCACGGAGGCGGCATGGACCTGATATTCCCGCATCACGAATGCGAAATAGCACAAGCCGTAGCTTCCGAAGGCCATCAGATGGTGCGCTATTGGATGCACAACAACATGATTACCATCAACGGGCAGAAGATGGGCAAGTCGTTGGGCAATTTCATCACCTTGGAAGAGTTCTTTACAGGCTCAAACCAACTCTTGACACAAGCCTATTCGCCGATGACCATCCGTTTCTTCATCCTGCAAGCGCATTATCGTAGCACGGTAGACTTCAGCAACGAAGCCCTGCAAGCCGCCGAGAAAGGACTGGAACGCCTCTTGGAAGGCATCAAGAACCTCGACCGCATCACTCCGTCGAAAGCCACATCAGGCATCGAACCTGCAGGGCTTCGTGAGAAATGCTACGAGGCAATGAACGATGACTTGAACACACCGATAGTCATTTCACATCTCTTCGATGCTATCCGCATGATTAATACGTTAGTCGACAAGAAAGCCACCATCAGCGCCGAGGATTTAGAAGAACTGAAGAGCGTATTCCGACTCTTTGCCTTCGACATCTTGGGCTTGAAGGAAGAAAGCGAAAACAATGCCGCCCGCGAAGAAGCCTTCGGCAAAGTAGTAGACATGTTGCTGGAAGAACGCATGAAGGCGAAAGCCAACAAAGACTGGGCTACGAGCGACAAAATCCGCGATAACCTGTCTGCCCTCGGCTTCGAAGTAAAGGACACGAAAGACGGCTTCACCTGGAGATTGAATAAATAAAGGTATTCATAGATCTTACTCAGATATACAGAATGAAGATAGAAGACAAACTTACGGCTTCCGTTATTAACGGAGTGAAAAAATTGTACGGGGCGGATATTACCCCCGCCATGGTACAGCTGCAAAAGACGAAGAAAGAGTTTGCAGGTCACCTCACGGTGGTAGTATTCCCTTTCCTGAAACTTTCGAAAAAAGGACCGGAACAAACCGGACAGGAAATCGGCGAATACCTGAAAACAAATGAACCTGCTATTGCCGATTATAACGTAATCAAAGGATTCCTTAATCTGACCATTGCTTCAGATGTATGGATTGATTTGCTGAACCGTATTCATGCCGATGCGCAATGGGGTATCCGCAAAGCCGATGAGAAAGCTCCGCTGGTAATGATTGAATATTCATCACCCAACACCAACAAGCCGCTCCATTTAGGACATGTGCGCAACAATCTGCTGGGTAATGCACTAGCTAATATCATGGCAGCTAATGGCAATCGTGTAGTAAAAACCAACATCGTAAACGATCGCGGTATTCATATCTGCAAATCCATGTTGGCATGGCTGAAATACGGCAATGGAGAGACTCCTGAATCATCGGGTAAAAAAGGCGACCACCTGATAGGTGATTATTACGTAGCTTTCGATAAGCATTATAAGGCAGAAGTAGCCGAACTAATGGAAAAAGGATTGAGCAAAGAAGAAGCTGAAGCCCAATCACCCTTGATGCTGGAAGCCCGCGAAATGCTCCGCAAATGGGAAGCAGGCGACCCCGAAGTGCGTGCCCTTTGGGAAAAAATGAACAACTGGGTCTATGCTGGATTTGACGAGACCTATAAAATGATGGGTGTCAGCTTCGACAAAATCTATTATGAATCGAATACCTATCTGGAAGGGAAAAAGAAAGTATTAGAAGGTCTGGAAAAAGGACTTTTCTACCGCAAGGAAGACGGTTCGGTATGGGCTGACCTTACTTCCGAAGGATTAGACCAAAAACTCCTGCTCCGTGCCGACGGAACTTCGGTTTACATGACACAAGATATCGGTACTGCCGAACAACGTTTTGCCGATTATCCGATAGACAAGATGATATATGTGGTAGGAAATGAGCAAAATTATCATTTCCAAGTACTCTCCATCCTTCTTGATAAGTTAGGCTTCGAATGGGGCAAAGACTTGGTTCACTTCTCATACGGTATGGTGGAATTGCCCGAAGGAAAAATGAAGAGCCGCGAAGGTACTGTGGTAGATGCCGACGACCTTATGGAAGCCATGATTCAGACCGCTAAAGAAACCAGCAATGAACTAGGGAAACTGGATGGACTGACTCAGGAAGAGGCTGATGACATTGCCCGCATCGTAGGATTGGGTGCATTGAAATATTTCATTTTGAAAGTAGATGCACGCAAGAACATGACCTTTAATCCGAAAGAGTCTATCGACTTCAACGGAAATACCGGTCCGTTCATCCAATATACGTATGCCCGTATTCAATCTATTTTGCGCAAGGCAACCGAAGCAGGCATCACAATTCCGGAGGTCATTCCAACTGGCATTGAACTGACTGCAAAAGAAGAAGGTCTGATTCAGATGCTTTCTGATTTTACCGTTACGGTAGCCCAAGCCGGCACAGACTATAATCCGTCTATCCTTGCCAATTATGCATACGACTTGGTAAAAGAATACAATCAATTCTATCACGACTTTAGCATTCTGCGTGAAGAAAACGAAGCATTGAAAATCTTCCGCCTTGCTTTGAGTCAGAACGTAGGCAAGATTGTAAAAGAAGCCATGGGATTACTAGGCATCGAAGTGCCTGAGCGTATGTAAATCTTAAGTCACCACAGATTACACAGATTTAACTAATTAATAATGAACAATTAATAGTTAATAAG
>ENA-OXEE01000731-OXEE01000731.1-human-gut-metagenome-genome-assembly--contig:-NODE-731-length-13734-cov-27.644_pt1 | contig 13734 bp, 7 predicted proteins | sample MGYA00249824_ERZ652242 | MGnify/ENA primary metagenome ERZ652242 (study PRJEB26925, sample SAMN05826943) | human gut metagenome | biome: ENVO:2100002; feature: ENVO:00000062; material: ENVO:00002003... | reverse complement strand
GGGTAGCGAAATTATATGCCTAATTTGTTAAATCCCCAACAATGCGAACTGTTCCCAAAATGATCCACTATTTCTGAAGGCAGCACAATATGCGCAAGCACTTCCAATTGATTCTTTTTCATAAAGCAAAGGTTGGAAGGTCGGAATTATTATGAGATAATAAAAATTAATCTCCACTAATTTTCGACTGCTCCATAAAATGATGTATCTTTGCAGGTGCGAACGACACATTTATTTAAAGAAAGGACAACACAGTGGCTAAAGATAACGACGTGGTATTAACCCCCATGATGAAACAGTATTTCGACCTGAAGGCGAAGCATCCCGATGCTTTGATGCTCTTCCGGTGCGGTGACTTCTACGAGACTTATTCCGAGGATGCCGTGACCGCTTCGCAGATACTGGGAATCACCTTGACCAAGCGTGCCAACGGGCAGGGGAAGACGGTGGAAATGGCTGGATTCCCGCATCATGCGCTCGACACGTACTTGCCCAAACTTATCCGTGCCGGAAGGCGTGTGGCTATCTGCGACCAGTTGGAAGACCCGAAGACCACGAAGAAATTAGTGAAGCGGGGCATTACCGAGCTGGTGACGCCGGGCGTGGCTATCAGCGATAATGTGTTGTCGTATAAAGAGAACAATTTCCTTGCCGCTATCCATTTCGGGAAAACCGCATGCGGCATCGCTTTCCTCGATATATCCACCGGCGAGTTTCTGACCGCCGAGGGGCCTTTTGATTACATCGATAAGCTTTTGAATAATTTCGCTCCGAAGGAAGTGCTTTTCGAGCGGGGCAAGAAACCGATGTTCGAAGGGAACTTCGGAAACAAGTTCTTTACCTTCGAGTTGGATGACTGGGTGTTTACCGAGGCTTCGGCACGCGAAAAGCTCTTGAAGCATTTTGAGACCAAGAACCTGAAGGGCTTCGGCGTAGAGCACCTGAAGAACGGCATCATCGCGGCGGGAGCTATCCTGCAATACCTCGACATGACCCAGCATTATCAAATCGGGCACATCACTTCGTTGGTCCGCATCGAAGAGGAACGTTATGTAAGGCTGGATAAGTTTACGGTGCATAGCCTGGAATTGATAGGCAGCATGAACGAGGGAGGCACAAGCCTGTTAGATGTCATCGACCATACCATTAGCCCGATGGGTGCCCGCTTGCTGAAACGCTGGATGGTGTTTCCCCTGAAGGAAGTGAAACCAATTAACACCCGGCTGGACGTGGTGGAGTATTTCTTCCGCGAGCCCGACTTCAAGGATTTCATTGAGGAGAAGCTGCATCTGATAGGCGATTTGGAACGCATCGTGTCGAAAGCCGCGGTGGGACGTATCTCGCCCCGTGAGGTGGTGCAGCTGAAGGTGGCTCTTCAAGCCATTGAACCTATCAAGAACGCTTGCCTGAATGCCGATAACGAAAGCCTCCGGCGCATCGGGGAGCAACTGAATCTGTGTGTCTCGATTCGGGACAAGATAGCGAAAGAGATAGTCAACGACCCTCCTCTGTTGGTGAACAAAGGAGGGGTGATAGCCGATGGGGTGAATGCCGAACTGGACGAGTTGCGCCGCATCTCCTATTCGGGCAAGGACTATCTGCTTCAAATCCAGCAACGCGAAATCGAGCAGACGGGCATTCCCAGCCTGAAGATTGCCTATAACAACGTGTTCGGCTATTACATCGAAGTGCGCAATACGCACAAAGACAAAGTGCCGCCCGAATGGATACGCAAGCAGACGTTGGTGAACGCCGAGCGGTATATCACGCAAGAACTGAAGGAATACGAAGAAAAGATATTAGGGGCGGAAGACAAGATTTTAATCTTAGAGACGAAGCTCTACAATGAATTGGTGGCAGACCTTGCCGAGTTCATTCCGGCTATTCAGATAAATGCTACGCAAATTGCACGCTTGGATTGCTTGCTTTCCTTTGCCGATGTGGCGCGGGAGAACAAGTATATCCGTCCGGTGATAGCCGATGATGATGTGCTCGACATCAAGCAAGGCCGGCATCCGGTCATCGAGAAGCAATTGCCCGTGGGCGAGAAATACATTGCCAACGATGTCTACCTCGATACCGAAACGCAACAGGTTATCATCATCACCGGTCCCAACATGGCAGGTAAGTCCGCCCTGCTCCGCCAGACGGCTCTTATCACGCTCTTGGCTCAGATAGGTTGTTTTGTCCCTGCCGAGAGCGCGCACATCGGATTAGTGGATAAGATTTTCACCCGTGTGGGAGCGAGCGATAACATCTCGGTGGGCGAATCGACTTTCATGGTCGAGATGAACGAAGCTGCCAATATCCTGAACAACCTTTCGCCGCGGAGCTTGGTGCTTTTCGATGAATTAGGGCGCGGCACGTCTACGTATGACGGTATCTCTATCGCGTGGGCTATCGTGGAGCATATCCATGAGAACAAAAAAGCCCGTGCCCGCACGCTTTTTGCCACCCACTATCACGAACTGAACGACATGGAAGAGCTCTTCCCGCGCATCAAGAACTACAACGTGACGGTGAAGGAAGTCAACAATAAAGTGATATTCCTTCGCAAGTTAGAGCGTGGGGGAAGCGAGCACTCGTTTGGTATCCATGTGGCAAAAATGGCGGGTATGCCCCAAAGCATCGTCCGCCGTGCCGACGAGATATTGCATCGTTTAGAGCAAGAGAACCGTCAGGACGGCATTGCCTCAAAGCCTAAAGTGCAGGCGGCTTCGAAGAGCCAGGACGGTGTGCAGCTCAGTTTCTTCCAGCTCGATGACCCGGTCTTATGTCAGATACGGGATGAAATCCTGCATCTCGATGTGAATAATCTGACGCCGATTGAAGCTCTGAATAAGTTGAATGATATTAAACGGATAGTTACAGGAAAGTGATATGAAAGGATTATTTGCCGTTCGTTTATGCTTGTTAGGCATGATGATATTGCTTTTTGCCTCATGCCATAAAGAAGAAGATGCTCCCGATGTGTCTCCTTGCGAAAGGACTTTGTTTATGTATATGCCTTGGTCGGGTGATAGCTATGCGTTGACTTCGTATTTCTATACGAATATCTCGGATATGGAAGATGCCATTCGTGAAGTAGGTTTGGATGACGAACGGGTAGTGGTGTTTCTTTCCACCAGTTCTTCTGAAGCTACGATGTTTGAAATCACCTGCACGGATGGGAATTGCCAGCGGGTTACGTTGAAAGAATACACTTCTCCTGCATTTACTACTATCGAAGGTCTGACTTCCATATTGAATGACGTAAAGAACTTTGCCCCTGCACAAAGTTATGCGATGACTATCGGATGTCACGGCATGGGGTGGCTTCCGGTGCATAGCCTCCGGAGCCGTTCGGTGGATACGTTCAAACCGCATTGGGAATATGAACATACGTTGCCTACCCGTTATTTCGGCGGGACTTCGAGTGCGTATCAGACCGATATCAGTACGTTAAAAGAGAGTTTGGAACAAGCTGGCATGCCGATGGAATACATCTTGTTCGATGATTGCTATATGTCGTCTATCGAAGTAGCATACGCCTTGCGCCATGTAGCCGAATACCTGATAGCTTGCCCTACGGAGATTATGGCATTCGGTATGCCCTACGCTGAAATAGGGCGATACCTTTTAGGCGAACCGGATTATGAATCTATCTGCCGGGAGTTTTATGAGTTTTATTCCACTTACCAATACCCATACGCTACGTTCGGCATTACCGATTGTTCCGAACTGGATGCGTTAGCCTCGTTGATGAGAGAAATAAACGGGCAGTACGTATTTGACGAATCGCAACGCCGCGACCTGCAACCGATGGACGGATACACACCGACCATCTTCTATGATTACGGTGACTACGTGGCACATCTGTGTGGAGACCCGGCTTTATTCAATCAATTCCAAGCTCAGTTGGAACGTACCGTTCCTTATAAAGCACATACGGGACGTTACTTCTCGGCTGCTGGTGGCATTAAGTCCATTTGGACTTTCTCCGGCATCACCACTTCCGCCCCCAGCATAAGCTCCCAAGCTGCCGATTGGATAGATACAGAGTGGTATCAGGATACGCATTGATTGATAGTTAATCCCGTAAGCATCCGATAGGTACGACATATACTCCGTCTTCTCTCCGCATGGCATATTTGGCAGTTCCGGTTAGCACCATTAGAAAAGAGGGTGCTTTCATTTTGTCGGAATCTATTTTTTCAGCCAATATCTTTAATGTCTTGGCACCGCTTTCGATATTCTTATCTCCTCCAAGTTTTATCTCAACAAGTCCATACTGCCCGTTTCGTAGATGGATGACAGCATCACATTCCAGTCCGGATTTATCCCGATAATGGTAAATGGTGCCGTTTATGGCATCTGCATAGACACGTAAGTCGCGTATGCACATTGATTCGAAAAACAGTCCCATCGTATTGAGGTCATTTATGAGGTCATCTGGTCCGATACCTAGAGCGGCAATGCCTATGGATGGGTCTGAGAAGTAGCGGGTGTCGGATGTCCGTATAGCAGTTTTGCTTCTCAGATTCGGATTCCAGGCTAAAGAGTCTTCCAATACGAATATTTTTTTGAGTGCTTCGATATAAGCCGATACTGTCTCACGGTTAGCTGCAATTTCGTCATTGATTTCTATATCTTCACAAATGGTGCTTATATTGACTTGGGCGCATTGGTTACGGGCTAAAGAACGGAGAATGCGTTTTGCCCGTTCGGAATCACGGTTTACACCGTCTACACGGGATATATCGGAATTTACCACCGCTTCGTAATATCCGTATGCTTGGTCTAACGCTACTTCTTTATCTGTTATTGTTGCCCGTGGCCAGCCGCCACGGCATATCAGCCATGCGATATTGTCAATTGTAAGTGTATTATTGGCAAAAATATCCATGCCGGGTTGCTCGAATAATTCTTTCAGGCTGATTTCTCCAGTTGAATCTCCAGATTCAAACAAACTCATTGTGCGCATAGTCAGCCAACTGAATCGTCCTGTGCCGGTATGGTGTATCTTGCTTGTATCTGCGGGAACGGCGGAACCAGTCAAAATGAAATGCCCTGTGCCTTCACGGTGATCGGTGTCGAAACGGATGGCATCCCATAATTGTGGAGCAAGTTGCCATTCGTCTATCAGTCTTGGGTTTGCTCCTAATAATAATTTTTTAGGTGACAGGCTGGCAAGTTCCAAGTTCTGTTCCATAGCTTCCGGATCATCCATATAAATGACGCTTTGGGCTTGTTGTTCGGCTGTGGTAGTCTTTCCACACCATTTAGGACCTTGTATCAGTACTGCTCCAAAACCTTTTAGTTTCCGGGTCAGTATTTTATCTGCTATGCGTGGTTTGTAATCTTTCATAAAGAGTTGATTTTGTGGTACAAAGTTACATAAGAAATTTGAATTCCGCAAGTTGGCTGGATTTTAATCCGCAAGTTGGCGCATTTTCATTCCGCAAGTTGGCTGAATTTATGTAAATACACCTACGATAAGAAACGCAAATATATTGATGATAATAAGAGGTTCTTCCGCCTTGTAACCTTATCGCAACAGACTTGTAAACGGAAAGTTATCCGATTGTCTTATGCCTGTAAAGCGCAAGCTTTTTCTTTGCAAACGGAAAAAGTTTAGTAAATAAGGTAATGAAAAGAGTTAGAAAATGGATGACTTCGGCTGTTCTCTTATCGATGTTTGCAGCCAATGTTTTAGCGGTTGAGGTGAATGTGAACGTAAAGGGGTGCATCAAGGACCAGAACTCGAAGGAGCCTCTTATCGGAGCTACTATCCGGATTGTGGGGAGCAATATCGGTGCGGTGACGGATATTGACGGGAATTTCCAGTTGACGGGGGTGGAAGACGGCATCTATGACATTGAGATTAAGTATGTAGGCTACAAAACGACGGTGAAACGTCAGGTGAAAGTGGAAAACAACCAAGTGACTACGCTCGACTTCGAACTGGAGCCTGACGCGCAGGTGTTATCAGACGTGGTAGTGGTGGCGAAGGCGAACCGCGAATCGGAAAACGTTACTTTATTGGAGCAAAAGAAATCGGTGGTGGCTATCCAGTCGGTAGGCGCTCAGGAGCTGTCCCGCAAGGGTGTGGGAGATGCCGAAGGGGCGGTTACGAAGATTTCGGGCATCTCGAAGCAGGACGGTGTGAAGAATGTGTTCGTGCGCGGGCTGGGCGACCGGTATAATCTGACTACGCTGAACCGTTATCCGATTCCTTCGGAAGACCCGGAATACAAGAACATCGCGCTTGATATTTTCTCGACCGACATTATCCAGTCGGTGGATGTCAACAAGGCTTTTTATGGAAACACGTATGCCGATGTGGCAGGCGCGAACATCAATATTTCTTCGAAAGAACTGGTGGGTTATGGTGAAATAAACGCCGGTGTGTCGGGAGGATTCAATACGCAGAGCCTTTCCGCTGATTTTTTGAAATTGGACGGAGTGAACGCTTTCGGGTTTGCCGATAGCAAGCAGCCGGGCGATAACTTGGATGCATATAACTTCCAGAACCGTCTGGACCCTTCGAAGAAGAGCGGGCTGGTGAACCAAAGCTACAGCATTTCGGGCGGGAAGAAGTTCGACATCAACGACAATCCGCTTTCGTTCTATCTGATTGGCAGCCACAACCGTGATTATTCGTATTACGAAGAAGAAGTGCGCAATTCGATTACCACGGGCGAGCTTTCGCAGGACATGTTAGGCAAGAAGTCGAATGTAGAGACTTCGCAAGTCGTTATGGCAAACCTGAACTATCTGCATAATCAAAAGCATGAGCTGACATACAATTTCATTATGTTGCATGCTTCGCGCGAATCGGTGGGCGACTATTTGGGTATGGATGCCGATTACCAATCGTCGGATACATACGAAGGTTTCATGCGCCGCCAGCAGACCAACGACAACCTGCTCTTCGTCAACCAGCTCGATACGAAATGGGCACTGACAGATAAGCTCGACTTCAATGCAGGCGCGGCTTATAACATCATCAAAGGTTTGGAGCCCGACCGGCGCATCAATAACTTGGTAAAGACCGACCGGGGCTATGTGCCGATGAAGGGGACGGGCATCCAGCAGCGTTATTTCTCGGAACTGAACGAAGATGATTTAAATATTCGTGCGGGCTTTACTTACAAGCTTCCGGATAATTTCGCCGGGGAATCCAATATCCAATTGGGTTATGCCGGGCGAATCGTAGACGATAACTTTACGGCTACCGAATACGATATGTCGGTGGTGCGTCAGGAAGTGTTCGACATCGACGATGTGCGGTTTGATAACTATTATACGCAAACGAATCTGGATAACAACTACTTTATTCTCGATAGAAACGTGGACGAATATACCGTTGACAAGAAGATTCATTCGGCATACGCGGAAGCCACTTACCAGTTTACCGAAGGCTTCATCGCCAATCTCGGTGTGAAATATGACAAGGTGAATATGGACGTGGATTACAATGTGAACCGCGGCGGAACGAAAGGGCAGCAATCTATCAACAAGGATTACATATTGCCCAGCCTGAACTTGCGTTATAATTTCAATGACAAGCATTCGCTCCGCTTCGCTGCAAGCAAGACTTATACCTTGCCTCAGGCAAAGGAAATATCCCCGTTCCGCTATGTAAACGTAACGTTCAATAGCCAAGGTAATCCCGACTTGCAGCCTTCGGACAACTATAACGTAGACTTGAAGTGGGACTGGTATCTTTCGCCCGGCGAACTGATTTCGGTGACCGGATTCTACAAATACATCAAGAGCCCCATATCACGTATCGAGATTGCCAGTGCCGGCGGATTCCTTTCGTATGAGAACATTGCCGACCATGCTACGGTAGCCGGTGCGGAAATCGAAGTACGGAAAGACTTGTTCTCTCGTCCGATGCAAGACGGAGGCTTGCATAAGCTGAGTTTCGGTGTGAACGGCGCTTATACTTATACGTGTGCCAAAGTGCCTTTGGCAACAGACCCGACCGGTTCGCAACTGGAAGGTGCTGCTCCTTGGCTTGCCAATGCCGACCTGACTTACTTGGTGCGGAAGGGACGTAATTCGTTTACCAATACCTTGGTGTTCAATTATTTCAGCGACCGTTTATATACCATCGGTACGCAGGGATATCAGGACATTGTGGAAAACGGCATACCGACACTCGACTTTGTATCTTCGGCTAAGATAGGCGAGCATTTCACCGTCAGCCTGAAGGCGCAGAACTTATTGAATTCGGTTCATCAGCTGACCCGTAAAGGAAATGCGACGAACGAAGAAGTGGTATTAAGCAAGTACCGCAGAGGAATCGATTTCAGCCTCGGAGTGGCGTGTACGTTTTGAGAGAAGAAGTTAAAAGGAGTAAGAAGGAGTTATGCTTCGCTTCGCTTCGCTCGCAGGAGTTAAAGGTTAATACTTTTACTAATGCAAGCTCTAACGGAACTATTGGCTTCTAACTCCCTGTCACTCCCTTTAACTCCCTCTAACTCCATAAAACAATTAAACCAAACTATAATTTTAACCAAATTATCGAACAATGAAAAAGTTTTTCTTAAATGCGATGTTGTTTGCCGCATTGGCAAGCAGTGTATCACTTACTTCTTGTAGTGATGACGAAGATATTCAGAACACTCCCGATCCGGAACCTGAACCGGAACCGACCGAAGTCGTTGAGTTGTCTGGAAGTGTAGAGGGAACCATGACGTTGGATGCTGAAACGGAATACATCTTGGCTGGTACATTGACCGTACCCGACGGCGCAACACTTGAAATCCCTGCAGGAACAACCATCAAGGCAAAACAAGGTTTTGATAAATACATTATTGTTGCTCAAGGCGGTAAAATCAATGCACGTGGTACTGCTCAAGCTCCTATCATCTTCACCGCTGAAGACGAAAGCAATGCCGGACCGGGTTATTGGGGCGGACTGATTATCAACGGTAAGGCTCCTATCTCAGGTCCTGCCGGAACTACGGCTACAGGTGCAACCGAAGTAGATAACAACATGCCTTACGGTGGAAGCGATGCTGCCGACAATAGCGGTACACTGGAGTACATCGAATTGTGGTACACCGGTGCCCGTTCAAGTGCGGATATCGAGCACAACGGTTTGACCTTGAACGCTGTGGGCAACGGTACAACCATTAACAATGTATATATCGTAGAAGGTGCCGACGATGCCATCGAATTCTTCGGAGGCTCGGTAAACGTAAGCAACTTGCTTGCCGTAAACTGCGATGACGATATGTTCGACTTTACTCAAGGTTATTCTGGTACTTTGTCTAACTGCTACGGCATTTGGGAAGAAGGTTTCACCAGCACCGAAGAAGACCCGCGCGGCATCGAAGCCGACGGTAACTTGGACGGAAACGGTGCCGACCATACACCGCAATCCGACTTCCGTGTAGAAAACATGACTATCGCTAATTTCTCTGCAAGCCAGTCTATGCAGGATGCAATTAAAGTTCGCCGTGGCGCTACGGCACACATCACCAATGCGTTAGTAATGGGTACAGGAGCCGTTGAAAACCTGATTGACCTGAATGACGGAAAAGGCGGTGCAGGCGAAGCTACCGAAATAAGCGTAAGCAATCAGTTGGCGAACGCTACGACCGACGGTGATTTGAATGCGGAAGGTACATACGAAGGCGTTGTAATCGAAGCTGGAAATACCGGCGCAAATACCAGCGCATTGGCATGGACAGGCTATGACTTCCCGGGTGAAACCGAAGCTCCGGAACCTGAAAAAACAGAGCTTTCGGGCGACATCGCTTCGGATATGACACTGGATGCGAATACCGAATATACGATTAGCGGTGCTGTAGTAGTAAAAGACGGGGCTACCCTGACTATCCCTGCCGGCATGACTATCAAGGCAAAAGAAGGTTTCGGCAACTATTTGCTCGTAGAGCGTGGCGGTAAGATTATGGCAGAAGGAACGGCTGAAGCTCCTATCACCTTTACTGCAGAAGATGAAACCAATGCCGGACCGGGTTACTGGGGTGGATTGATTATCAACGGTAAGGCACGCATTTCGGGTGTAGCCGGAACCGTAACCGAAGGCGCTACTGAAATCGACAATAACCAGCCGTATGGAGGCGATGATAATGCAGACAATTCAGGTGTATTGAAATATGTGAAACTGTTGTACACCGGAGCACGTTCAAGTGCGGACATCGAGCACAATGGGTTGACTCTGAATGCCGTAGGTAATGGTACAGTGATTGAAAACATCTACATTGCGGACGGTGCCGATGATGCCATCGAGTTCTTCGGAGGCTCGGTAAACGTAACCGGACTGCTTGCCGTAAATTGCGATGACGATATGTTCGACTTTACCCAAGGTTATTGCGGAACGTTGAAGAATTGCTACGGACGTTGGGAAGCCAGCTTCACCAGCACCGAGGAAGACCCGCGTGGCGTAGAAGCCGACGGTAACTTGGACGGAAACGGTGCCGACCATACGCCACAATCCGATTTCACTATCGAGAACATGACTATCGAGAATTTGTCGGAAGCAGCCGAAATGGTAGACGCTATCAAGATTCGCCGGGGCGCGAAAGCTACAATCAAGAATGCGCTGGTCATCGGTACAGGTGCTGTAGATGATTTGGTAGACTTGACCGATGGAAAAGGTGACGCACAGGCTACTACAAGCATTTCTGTAACCAACGGATTGACTTCAACCCTTACAGGTGAGGAAGTGAAGGGCGAAGGAGAAGTGACCGTAGCCGAAGGCAATACCGGAGCTTCTGCCGCAGACTTCGGATGGACAGGATACCAGTTCTGATGTAAAATGAAGAGTTATAGTCAATCAGAAATGAATTGCGAAAAATAGTTGTCATTCTGAACGAATGTGAAGAATCTCGAATGCGTCTGCGTGGATGTACACGAGATCCTTCACGTGCGTTCAGGATGACAATACATCAACTATTTTTCGCAAATCAATTTTGTTTGGCTATAAGAATGAAGAAGGATTTGCCCGGACCTGCAATCGAATACAGGTCCGGGCAAATTGTTTTTCTAACTTATTAGTTTGTGTTTATAAAAGTAGGATTTTCTGCAAACAGATAACTGCATTTTACGTTCTCCGAACCAAAACCGTACGGTTTCCGTCCCAAAAACATACGGTTTTGGTTCGGAGAACGTACGGTTTTGGGACGGAAACCATAAAAGGGAGATAGCTGCAAACTGATTGTTGATTATCCGAAAAGGCAAACGTAGCCAGCCCGAAGCGGATTATACTGTGTGCGGGATGTATTTGGGAAATCAAACGCAGAGACGCAAAGGCGCAGAGCTAACCGATGCCACTCTCTCGCGCTCTTTGCCCTCTCAAAAAATAAAAATCTCCGCGTCTTTGCGTTTGTAAGATGTTCAAATACGTCTATAATAAGAAAATTCGTATCTTTGCAGCCGTAAGCGAGACAGAACGGAATGAAACGGTTGCTTTATTGGGTCTGGTTGCTGATAGGGATTACCGCTTGCGTGAATTCCAAAGGCGAAGATATGTTGGCAGAAGCCGAGCGGCTGATGCTGGCATATCCCGATTCGGCTTTGTCTCTGCTTGAACAGGCGGAGAAGGAAAGCGCAACCTATCCGCGCCGCAACCGGATGCACTACCGGTTGCTTCAAGTCGAAGCGATGAACAAGACATATCTCCCATTAGATACCCTTACCTCGATGGACGAAGTGCTTGATTATTACCTTTCGCATGGCAACCGGGACGAGCGGATGCGTGCCTGCTACTTGATGGGGAGCATCTACCGCGACCGGGGAAACAGCCCGCTTGCCCTGCAATACTATCGTGATGCCATTGGCGAAGCGGATACTACAGAAACCGATTGCGACTATGCGCAGGTAAGCCGTATCTATGCACAAATGGCTTTGTTGTTCGACAGGCAACGCTATCCGCAGATGGAATTAGAGCAATGGAGACAAGCCATGCGTTATGCTCTGTTAGCGAAAGACACGCTGATGTATATACAATGTCAGGAACGTATGAGTAGTGCTTACTATTTGCTGAATATGGAGGATTCTGTTGTGGCATGCACTCGCAGAGGATATGCAGCTTATTTGAAATATGGTAGAAAAGACTGGGCTGCTGCTACTCAACTTGTTATGGCGGATTATTACTTGAAGTGTGATAGCCTTGCTAAAGCCAAACAGGCATTGGATGAATACCGGAACGGTTCGGGCTTTTTTGAAAGCAACGGTGACATCCTACCGGGTTATGGCATATTCTATTCTTATAAAGGAGAATATTTTGAGAAGACATCCCGGCTGGATTCCGCTTTGTTTTATTACCGGAAGTTGCTGAATTGCTCTTTGGGTGATATTATGAAATTAGAAGGCGGGTATAAAGGCTTGATGTCGGTATATGCCAAGATGCACGAAGTGGATTCGGTTGTTAAATATGCCCATTTGTTTGCCAATGCCAACGATACGGCGAACCTTCGCTATTCTGCCAATGAAATCAGCCGAACACAAGCCTTGTACGATTATTCCGAAAGCCAGCGGATAGCGGTAGAGAAGTCGGAGGAAAACCAAAGGTTATGGATCGTTCTTTGTATGGGATCTATTGTACTGATGTTAGGAGGAGCATGGATTTATGGGTATTACCGGAAGCAAAAAGTGAGCCAAATGCTTGCGAACCGGAAGTACACCGACTTGATGATGCGATACCATCAGGCTACGGAAGAATTGCAAAATGTCCGTTTCAATAAGCAACAATTCCAGCAACAGAAAGAGGAGGAAATCGAAAAGCTTCGGCAGATGCTTGATGCGTATAAAGGGCATACGCATACCGGTCAATGGGAATTAGAGCAAAGCCTTTTGCGGCACGAGATTGTCAAGCGGATGCACCAACATGCCTATAAATTAGCGGTTCCTTCGGATGCCGAATGGCAAGACTTGCAAGGCGTGGTGGAAAAATCCTTGCCGGAATTTTATGCTAAGCTCACTGCATTTGCCGGTCAACTAACCGACAAAGAGTGGAAAGTCTGCCTGTTGGTAAAGCTGAACTTTATCCCTTCCGAACTTACCGTTTTGCTTAATCTTAGTAAGCAACGTGTCACCAATATCCGCACAAATCTGAATAAAAAGCTGTTCGGCGAGAGCGGAAGCCGTACTTTCGATGCCAATCTTCATAAGCTATAACGTAAGGGTGTACTAAATGTACTTCTTTTCAATCTATTTATATTCAGTCGTTTAGAGCTCTTTCTTATCAAGTGTGTACTAAGTGTACTCATTTTCTTTGGTGAGTTTCTGTTTTATTATTACGTTTGCAGTATAATTTTAAAACGTAAGACGATGAACAGATTCTCTTTCTTTTTGTTGTTGATTTTGTTATTTTCTTTGCAAAGCATAAATGCAGGTAGTGTATCGAATGGGATGCCGATAGATATTTATGTAAGTTTGAGAAATCCCACTTCTGAATCGGCACCTATCATGAGGGCACCCGCTAAAGTTCCTGATGTATATCTAAAGGATTACCTTGTGACGTTTGATGCGTTTGGCAGTGCCTGCACGTTGGAAGTGATGGATACTGAAACGAATGAAGTAATCTACAATCAGGTTATCCCCACTGGAGTTACATCTTGCCTGTTGCCTTCCACGCTGAAAGGACGTTATCTCATCCGATTCGTATTCGAGAGCGTGGTTTATTGTGGGACTATTGATTTATAACACAGAACATAGAGCCTGTTTAAATTTTAAAGTTTAATATAGAAAGAGTGTTTCTTCTTTCTTCGG
>ENA-OXEE01000727-OXEE01000727.1-human-gut-metagenome-genome-assembly--contig:-NODE-727-length-13815-cov-20.836_pt1 | contig 13815 bp, 10 predicted proteins | sample MGYA00249824_ERZ652242 | MGnify/ENA primary metagenome ERZ652242 (study PRJEB26925, sample SAMN05826943) | human gut metagenome | biome: ENVO:2100002; feature: ENVO:00000062; material: ENVO:00002003... | reverse complement strand
GGTGCTCCGAGCACCGGACGAGCACCGAAAGGTGCTTTACAGAGATGAAAACAGGTTTGCTTATTTTGACAGGGAGTAACAGAATAGTTAGGAAAACCAAGGATTTCCTTGACTTAGGTTGACTAATCATTGTATGTATTTACAGTGGTATCTCGAGCTCCTAAGACTCTATTGTAGGTTCGATTCCTATAGGAGACGCTCATTTTTAGCGGTAATGAAGATAGTTTCATTGCCGCTTTTTTCATTATAGAACCAAATAGATGAATGAAATTCATTTGACAAGTGCATAATATGTAGTATAATAATGAAATATAAAATTTCGAATATGTGAGGTAAAGCGTATGTTATATGACTATATATTAAAAAATTACGAAAAAGATGAGCCAATCTTTTTGTCAGAGCTTCCAGGAGATTCCAGAGACTACGTTCGTCAGGAAATGAAAAAGCTTGTAGATGACGGAAAATTAGAGCGTTTATTTAATGGAGTCTATTATTTATCGTATACAACAATCCTGGGGACTAAAGGGAAGATGTCAATAGACAAATATGTGGATAAAAAATTTATTAAGTCCAATGGCAGAGTGACTGGATATATTACCGGAATTCAGCTTGCAAATATGTATGGATTTACGACTCAAACACCGGCCTGCATAGAGGTGTGTTCAAATGAAGCAACTACAAAACAGAGAAAACTTTGCATTGATGGTAGAAATCTGATTGTTTATAAACCTATTACCGAAATAACAAAGGAAAATCAGACAGCTCTGCAGTTCTTAGATCTGATGACCACCATCGATAAATACAGTGAGATTTCAGGTAATTTATTGAGAATGAAACTAAAAGAATTTGTAAATATCCTAAATGTGGATTTTTCTATTGTAAAAAGATACATTGCGTTATTCCCGGATCGGGTGTACCGGAATATTTATCAAGGAGGACTGATGGGTGAGCTGGTATAGCGAATATAGGAATGAATGGAAAGAAATCATAGAGGCAGTGGCTCGCGAATGTAAAAGAGCTGAACTTATGGTTGAGAAGGATACGGTGCAATCAATGTTTCTATTGGAACTATCGAAGATTAATCTTCCGTTTGTGTTCAAAGGTGGAACCTCTTTGTCAAAAGCATATAATCTGATAGATCGGTTTTCTGAAGATATTGATCTGTCGATGAATCGAAAACCGACGCAGACTGAGAGAAAGGCATCAAAAGAGCATATTGTAGAAATTGCAAAATCATTAGGGTTGGAGCTTACAAATCCAGATCAAATTAAATCAAGATATGATTACAATATGTATGTATTTAGCTATGATTCTCTTTTCTCAGAGAAACCAATGGAAATTATAGTGGAGACTAGCTACTATCAGACAGTATACCCTGCTGAAAAACATGAAGTTGGAAGTTTTGTGGGAAAATTCTGTAAAGATAATGGAATATCACTTCCAATTCCGTTTGAAGCAGCGACAGTTATTATGAATGTACAGTCATTGGAGCGAACATTCATTGATAAGATATTTGCAATCTGTGATTACCGCATCCAGAATATGCAGGATAGAGATTCGCGCCATTTATATGATATCTGTAAATTACTTCCGGTAATAAAAATGGATTTGAAACTGGACGAGCTAATTGATACTGTTAGAAAAGATAGAATGCATTCAAAGAACAATCCGTCTGCTCAGCTGGAATATAATATTCCAGAAATGTTAAAGGAGATTATTTCCAGTCGATTTTATGAACCTGATTATCGAAATGTGACCCAGAAATTATTGTATGAAGATATCAGTTATGATTATGCAATCGAAAATGGTATTGCAGTGGTAGCGGAGTCGGAGGTGTTTTTGTATAAGAAAAAATAAACATTAAATAATCATTACTGTAAAATGTCAGGTAATGGTAGCCATCATTTATATATAAAAGGAACAGGTTGACTTTACCCTAATGGTGGAAAATCCACCATTTTTCCACCCAAAATAAAAAATAATGAAAATAAGTAATACTATTAGGTGATTCATAAAAGTCTGCTATTTCCCAAATGTTTTAGAATTTCTTCCGGCAGATGATGCTGAGAAAAAAACGCCCATTGTTCTGACGGTAGATGAGTACGAGACAATCCGTCTTTTGGACAAGAAAGGTTATAGTCAGGAGCAGTGTGCAGAATCTATGCAGATCGCAAGAACGACGGTTCAACGGATTTACGAGATTGCCAGAAAGAAAATAGCAGATGCTCTCATTGATGGACATCCGCTTAAAATTGAGGGCGGGGATTTCAGAATCTGTGACGGTCAGAGCAACGACTGCAGCTTTGGAGGATGTTATAAGCAGGAGATTTACCAAAAATATGCAGTAGAAAAAGGAGAAGGTATCATGAGAATAGCAGTAACATATGAAAATGGACAGATTTTCCAACACTTTGGACACACAGAGACATTTAAGATTTACGATGTAGAGGAAGGAAAAGTGGTACATTCAGAAGTAGTAGATACGAATGGAAGCGGACATGGTGCATTGGCAGGAGTTCTTAATGCCTTAAATGCCGATGTTTTGATTTGCGGCGGAATCGGAGGAGGTGCCCAGACCGCATTAGCGGCAGCAGGAATTAAGCTTTTCGGAGGAGTTTCAGGAGATGCAGATAAAGCGGTAGAAGCTTTTATCAATGATACACTTGATTATAATCTGGATGTGAAGTGTTCTCACCATGAGCACAACCATGGGGAAGGACATACATGTGGTGAGCATGGATATGGAAGCCATAGCTGCCATTAAGAAGAATAGCAAAAATAACAATACGAAAGGATGTGTCAAGGTAATGGAATGTATAATATTATTAATGAAAATGTAAAGCATTGTGTATAGAATAAAAACGAAAGTGAAGAAAAATGACAAAGGAAGAATTATATTTAAGTATACTCGATAATATTCAGGATGGAGTGTATTATGTGGATATACATCGAAAAATTAAATTCTGGAATAAGGGAGCAGAACAGATAACCGGTTATCAGGCAGATGAAATGTTAGGTTTGGAGTGTTCGGAATCTAAACTGAATCACATTGATGAATTTGGGAATCATCTGTGCATCACAGGTTGTCCGTTATTTGCAACGAATATAGATGGTGTTGTCCGCACAGAAAGAGTGCTTGTGAGGCATAAAAACGGATATCGGATTCCTCTTCTTGGAAGAAACATGGTTTCCACGGATGTGTCAGCAGAAAATATTTGAATGGAAAGAATATGTAAAGGGAAAATATTATGGAATATTCAGCAATTTATCATGACATGGACAAAAGATTCTGTTACGCAATTGATAAGGATCTGTTTGTGATACGTGTGCAGGTTAAAAAAGATGACATGAAGGAGATTATCCTTCACTGTGAAGATAAGTATATACCAATGGAGCGCAAGGATACGAAAAAGACCATTCTGATGAAGAAGATTGCCACTTCACAGTTTCATGATTATTATGAAGCACAGCTTCAGATGCATCTGATATGTCTCAGATATTATTTTGAATTTACGGACACGCATGGTGAAAAAATATATTACGGCAATTATGAGTTTTATAAGGAATGCATCACAAACAGGGACAGAATGTTTGATTGCCCGCAGAATCTTCGGGAAGAGGAAATGTTTGAGGTGCCGGACTGGGCAGCAAATAAGGTCGTGTATCAGATTTTTCCGGCCCGTTTTGCAGCATCACAACAGGTAGATAAGGAACAATGGTATAAAGCACCAATTTCGTCTATGGATGATCTGCATGGTGATCTCAGAGGAATTATTGAACATCTGGATCACGTTCAGAATCTGGGAATCGATGTTTTGTATATGACACCTATCTTCAAATCATATTCAAGTCATAAGTACGATATCATCGATTATTATCAGATCGATCCTTCATTTGGAACGACAGAGTATCTGAGGGAACTGGTACAGGAAGCTCATAAACGTGGAATGAAAATCGTCATGGATGCAGTGTTCAACCATACAGGAAGAGAATTTTTTGCATTTGAGGATATCATGGAAAAGGGAGAAAAATCAAAATATCTGGATTGGTATTATATTGAGAAATTTCCACTTGAAAGTGAAAGAGGAGAGATTCCAAACTACAAATGTTTTGGCTACTATGGAGGAATGCCTAAGCTAAATCTGAAAAATCCGGAAGTTGAGAAATTCTTTACGGATGTTGCGTGCTATTGGATTAAGGAATGTGATATTGACGGATGGCGGATGGATGTGGGAGACGAGATCAGTCATTATTTCTGGAAGAATTTTAGAAGAGCGGTCAAGGCTGTAAAAAAGGATATGCTGATCATTGGAGAAATCTGGCATTATGCAGGAGATTTTCTTGAGGGAGATGAATGGGATACGGTCATGAACTATCCGTTTTATCTGAATCTGATCGATCTGCTGGCAGATGAGAAGATCCATGTCAGTCAGTTTGTACAGAATCTGGGATATTTGAAGGGACGTTTAAATAAAAAATGTTATCCTCTTATGTGGAATCTGATTGACAGCCATGATACAGCAAGATTTTTACATCTCTGTAATGGCAATAAGAAAAAACAGCATTTGGCAGCGGCTTTTCAGCTGTTATTGCCGGGAATGCCTATGATTTATTATGGAGATGAGTTTGCTATGCCGGGAGCAAATGATCCGGATTGCAGGCGGGGCATGTACTGGGATGAAGAATATCAGGACAAAGAGATGTATGAATGGTATAAACAGCTGCTTTGGATCCGAAAAAAACATGCGTGCATTTCAGAAGGCGAACTGATAGGGTCAATTACAAAGGATGAGGAAGAAACAATTGTCCTGATCAGGAAAAATGTCGAAGAGACAATTGCCTTGATTTTTAATTGCAGCAGTAATGCAAAGAACTTTAGTGAGTATGAGGGAAAATATAATTTACTTAGAGATGAGCCGTTTGATGGAAAAGTTGAGGGGCTTGATGCTGCAGTGATCGTACTTTAAGAATGATTCCTGCCTGCGTATATTATTTGCAGACACGGTAATGCTTGGATACGGTTCACAAACCTGCAAAACAGATTGACTACCATGTGCAGCCTGTGCGAAGAATAAATGATACATAGCTGCAGGATCGTATGTAGAAAAAAACGAATATAATATATTTAGACAAACTTTATTTTTTATTTATATATAAACCTGAAAAAGATGGTATTATTGAATATATAAGGAAACTGTCAAAATATACTATATACAGAGGTAGACGTATGGGTAGATTAGTAGAGTTTCAGAATGTGAAAAAAACCTATCATATGGGAGAAGTCGAAATTCATGCTGTAGATGGCGTGGATTTTGAAATAAACGAAGGCGAATTTGTGGTCATTGTCGGACCAAGTGGTGCCGGAAAAACAACCGTATTGAATATTCTTGGGGGAATGGACAAGGCTACAAGCGGACACGTTATCGTTGACGGTGTTGATATCAGCTCGTTTAATAGCAGGCAGCTGACATCATACAGAAGAGATGACATAGGGTTTGTATTTCAGTTTTATAATCTTGTTCAAAATCTGACTGCACTTGAGAATGTTGAGCTGGCATTGCAGATATGCAAAGATCCGCTGGATGCGAGAGAAGTTTTAACGGATGTCGGATTACAAGACAGAATGTTGAATTTCCCTGCACAGTTATCCGGAGGGGAACAGCAGCGTGTTGCTATTGCAAGGGCACTTGCAAAGAATCCGAAACTTCTTTTGTGTGATGAACCGACAGGAGCATTGGACTATCAGACAGGTAAAGCCATTTTAAAATTACTTCAGGATACATGCAGACAAAAAGGGATGACAGTTGTTGTAATTACTCATAATATGGCAATTGCACCGATGGCAGATCAGGTAATCCGCTTTAAAAATGGACAGGTAAGGAATATTACACGAAACAGTGAGCCAACACCGGTTGAACAGATTGAATGGTAGGTGACTGCTATGAAAAAGAAAGCACTGGCCAAAGAATTTTTTATGTCCATAAAAAAGACATACAATCGATTCATATCTATTTGCCTGATCGTTATGCTGGGGACAGCTTTTTTTGCAGGGGTGAAAGCAGCAGAACCGGATATGCAGGAATCAGCGGATATCTTTTTTGACGACAGTAAGTTAATGGATATCAGAGTGCTGTCTACATTAGGATTAACGGAAGATGATGTTACCGCAATTTCTGCAATTGAAGGTGTAGAATCTGCGATACCTGTGTATACATATGATGTTTTGACGGAGAAAGATGAAAAGCAGCATGTGATCAAGCTAATGTCAGAAACAACAGATATAAATAAAATCACTGTGACAGAAGGCAGGATGCCGCAGGAATCCGGAGAATGTCTGGCAGACTGGCTTTTGGAACAAAATTATGGGTATAAAATCGGAGATAAGATCACAATCAGCTCCGGAGATGACAAGGCAATTGAAGACATTGTCAATACGCAGACATATACGATCACCGGATTCGGAAAATCGTCATATTATCTTGATCTGACAAGGGATTCCAGCACGATTGGTAATGGTTCCATGTCAGGATTTCTGATTATTCCGGAAGATAATTTTACGCTAGAAGCATTTACGGAAATCGATGTTCTTGTTGATGGTGCGATAGCATTGGATTGTTATAGTGATGCTTATGAAGATGCTGTTGATGAAGTTACACAGAAAATCAAAGATATTGCAGGGGATCGATGCGAAATACGATATGCCGAAGTTGTACGTGAGGCACAGGATGCGATAGCTGAAGCTGAGACAGAGGTTTCTGATGGTGAACAAGAACTTGCAGATGCAAAAGAGGAATTAGAGGATGGATGGGAACAGCTTGCAGATGCAAAGAAGGAAGTTGCAGAAGGCCAGATGGAGCTTGCAGATGCGAAAACGCAGGTCAGTGATGGGGAAAAGGAGCTTGATGCAGCTAAGGATAAAGTTGCTGACGGTGAAAAGGAACTGGCAGACGCAAAAACACAGCTTGCAGATGGACAGAATCAGATCAATCAGGCGAAGCAGCAGATTTCAGATGGTGAGGCTTCTATCGCAGCGTATAATACAGAATTAGACAATGGAAGAAAGCAGCTTGAGAGTGCTGCAGGGCAGCTTGCAGATGCAAAAACCGGATTAGAAACATTAAAATCAGGGATTGAGCAGATGGAAAATGCTTTAAATGCCAGTCAGACGGAACTGGATGCTTCCGGTGAGGATTTAAAACAGGCAAGAACAGAACTTGAAGCGAACCGTGGGCAGATCGATAGCTACAGAGCACTTGTTGCAACAATGGATTCACAAATCGCTGAACTTCAGGAAAAGATAGATGAGCTTCAGACACAGATAGACGCTTCTCCGTGGGATAGTGCTAAAATCAGCGAACGAGATGCTAAAATCGCCGAACGAGATGCTAAAATCACACAAAGAGATGCGATGCAGGTCGGTATTGCTGAATTTGATCAAAACGAAGCATTGCTTTTACAAAATGAAGCGGCTTATGAAGAAGGAAAAAAGGCATTAGATGCAAAATGGGCAGAGCTTGCTACATTGAAAAAAACATACGACAGCGGCATGGCAGACTACACGGCAGGTATGTCGGCATATGAAGACAACCTGTCAGAATTAAATGCAAATCAGGCGAAGCTTAATGCACAAAAACAGGTATTAACCGAGTCAAAACAAACCATTGCGGCGAAAGAGCAGGAATTAGCTTCTGCACAAAACACTATTGCAGAAAATGAAGCCTCCTTAGATTCAGCGAAAGCCGAAATCGCAGAAAATGAGAAAAAATTAAATGATGCACAGTCAGAGATAAATAAAAATGAGAAGAAACTGGCAGATGCAAAAAATGAGATCAAAGAAAATGAACAAAAGCTGACAGATGGTCAGGCTGAATATGATGCCGAATATGAAGAAAATCATCAAAAGCTTGAAGATGCGAAGGCTGACATTATCCAGGCGAAAGCAGATCTTGCTGATGTTGATGTACCGGAGTGGTATGTACTCGACCGTAATTATATCACTACCTGTGTTGCATATGCCCAGGATTCAGAACGTATAGGAAATATTGGAAATGTTTTTCCGGTTATATTTTTCCTTGTGGCAGCACTCGTCAGTCTGACAACGATGACGAGAATGGTGGAAGAAGAACGTGTTCAGATCGGTACACTGAAAGCGTTGGGATATAGGAAATCCAGTATTGCAGCAAAATACGTCATGTATGCATTTCTTGCTACGATGTTAGGCGGCACGATCGGTACTTTGATCGGACAGATTATTTTTCCGGCAGTCATTATGAATGCCTATAAGATCGCATATGTTACATTGACAGATTTTGTGACACCGATCCATTTAAAATATTCTCTGATTTCAATGATCGCTGCGGTTGTCAGCACCACAGCTGCTACGCTTGCGGCATGTTACAAAGAACTTCTTGCCGCACCGGCGGAATTAATGAGACCGGCAGCACCTAAAATCGGAAAACGGGTTTTTCTGGAGAGAATTACATTTATATGGAAACATCTTAATTTTTCCAATAAAGCGGCAGTGAGAAATCTGTTCCGATACAAGAAACGTTTGTTTATGACTGTACTTGGCATTGGCGGTTGTATGGGATTACTGCTTGTTGGATTTGGTGTAAAAGATTCCATCATGACGATCGGAGACAGGCAATATAATTTCATTCATACATACCAGGTTAAGATGACACTGGCCGATGCGGATACGGATGAAGAGAAACAGGAAGTTTTAGACAGTGTTCTTAAGGAGTCGACGACAAAGGCAGCTATGCTCAGTCATGAATCTACGATTGATGCATGTTGTGGAGCCAATGGAGAAAAGAAGCAAAGCACGTATTTGTTCATCCCATCCGACGCGGATGAGTTAGATGAATTTGTATCTTTGCAGAATCGTATATCCGGGCAAAAATACACGTTAGATGATGAAGGTGTGGTCATTTCAGAAAAGCTGGCAACTTTGCTGGATGTATCCGAGGGTGACGATATTTATCTTGAGGTTTCAAGCTTAAATTATAAACCTGTTAAGGTAATGCACATTGCGGAAAATTATTATTACCATTATGTTTATATGACACCGGAATGCTACCAGTCATTATTTGGGAAAGATATTGAGTATGATGAAATATTTGTCGTAAATAAAGACCCGGAAGATATTTCTTATGAAAATGATTTTTCGGCAAAATATCTTGATAACAATGCAGTGTCAGGAATCACATTTACGCGTACAATATCAGACCGGATAGAATCAATGATCACAAGTATGAATATTGTTACCTATGTACTTGTTGTGTCTGCAGGACTGCTTGCATTTATTGTTTTATACAATTTAAATAACATTAACATCAGTGAGCGTCAGAGGGAGCTGGCGACGCTGAAAGTGCTTGGCTTTTATGATGGGGAAATATCAATGTATGTATTCAGGGAAAATATTATGCTGACAGTGCTCGGTACAATTTTTGGTATTTTCTTTGGAATATGGCTGCACCGGTTTGTCATCTTAACAGCAGAACTTGATATTATGATGTTTGGCCGGCAGATTTATACAAAAAGTTATATCTATAGTATTTTACTTACAATCGGTTTTTCTATTATTGTGAATATCGTGATGCATTGGAAAATGAAAAAAATAGATATGATCGAATCATTAAAGAGCGTCGAATAACTTCTGCTTGCGTATATTATTTGCAGACAGTATAATCGTATGGTCAGTCAATTGACATATATTAATACTAAGAACTAAGGAAGAACTACTGTATGTTAAATAAAAAAGATTTCTTAAAATATGCATCGACATTAGCATTTCCGATTATGCTCCAAAATCTGATTGGAACATTGGTAAACATTGCCGACACGGTAATGCTTGGTTACGTGAGCCAGACTGCCATGTCGGCTTCATCGCTTGCGAACCAGTATACATTTATTCTTTTCTGTTTATATTATGGTATGGCAACAGGTACTTCGGTTTTATGTGCCCAGTACTGGGGAAAAGGTGATAAAAAGACGGTAGAGAAGATTCTGGGTCTTGCAGAACGGATCTCCCTGATTATCTCTCTTATATTTTTTGTTATCTCCTTCACTATGCCAACGGCAATTATGAAGATTTTTACAAACAGTCCTGAGACGATCGCTGCAGGAAGTGAGTATCTGAAGGTGATTTCATTTTCATTTGTATTCATGGGATTCTCACAGATTTTTATGAGTGCGCTCCGAAGCATCGGAAAAATCATGCTGCCGTCGGTTACATATATTGTTTCGCTTTGTGTGAATGTACTTTGTAATGCAACTTTTATTTTTGGATTGTTTGGTCTTCCAAAGCTCGGTGTTACCGGTGTTGCACTTGGTACTGTGATTGCCAGAATCTCAGAAGTGCTGATCTGTCTGATTTACTCATTGCGCAGTTCAGACGTCAGATTCAGAATAAAATATTTTTTTGCAAAATCAGATATTTTATTACAGGACTTTATAAAAATTGCCACTCCGGCGGTGATAAATGACGTTGTCTGGAGCTTTGCCAATTCAGCGTTTGCAGCAATTCTTGGACATATTGGAGATGATATGGTTGCAGCAAATGCCGTTGCTGTTATGGTGGTAAATATCGGTGCTATCGCCTGTCGTGGTTTTGCCAACGCTACTACGATCATTGTCAGCCAGGAGCTTGGGAAAGACCGCATTGATACAGCCAGAGAGTACGGGAAACGAATGCTTACAATAACATTTATTGTCAGCCTGATCGGATGTGCCGTTATTCTGGCGATCCGCCCTGTGATACTGAATTTCTACCGGGATAAATTAACAGAGACTGCTATTTATTATCTTGGCATTTTTATCATTATGACAACCTGGCGTTTTGTGGGTGAAGGCGTTAATACCTGTCTTATATGCGGCTGCTTCAGGGGTGGCGGTGATGCCAGATTTGGAATGATCGTAGATACCATATTTATGTGGCTTGTTGCAGTCCCACTTACCTTCCTTGCAGCATATGTTTTCAAACTGCCGCCTGTCTGGGTATACTTTGTCATGACACTGGACGAGTTTGAAAAAATGCCTGTGGTATTTATTCACTATTTCAGAAATAAATGGCTTACGAATATTACCAGAGATTTTGAGTGATTGGCCTCAGAAATAAATGATTGACAAATCAACATGAACGGTGTATATTTTCAAGATGAACAGCGTTCAGATATGAAAAATAAAAGAAATGCCATGATGTCAAAGGGGGAAATTATGAATCGTCTTGCTACTTCAAAAGAAGATATATTGGCTGCCAGCAGGGAGTTGATCAGGGAAAACGGATGGGCGGCTGTAAGCATAAGATCAGTTGCAGCGAAATGTTCCGTTTCAGCCGGTACGATTTATAATTACTACGAATCCAAGGCAGAGCTGCTTGGTGCTACCATCGAGAGCGTCTGGCAGGAAATCTTTTTTCACCCGGAAGACGAGCAGGTATTTCATGATGTTACAACTTGCATTTCATGGATTTATGAACGGTTCCAATATGGCAATAAGCGGTTTCCGGGATTTTTCTCTTTACATTCCTTTGGTTTCATGAAGGAAGGAAAAGATGACGGAAAGAAAAGGATGATGCGTACATGGGGACATATTTTAAATGGACTATGTGAAGTTTTAAAAAATGATCATAAGATCCGTCCGGGCGTATTCGATGAGAATTTTACAGAAATGCAGTTTGCAGAAATCCTGTTTTCCCTCATGCTGGTATCAGTGATCCGCGAGGATTATGATCCGTCCTCTGTGTTGATGCTTATCAACAAAACATTATATTAAAAGCAGTTATTGTTCACATTGTGTGTGATCAGTAACGGAAATTCTCCCACTTTGAAAGTGGGAAAATTTTTGAACCAAAATGAACAGTGTTCATATATCGTAATTTTTAAATGTTTGCAATTAGGTTGAGACTGTTTTCGCAGTGCAACGTAATTCAATATAAAATTTTAAAATAAGAAAGGAAATTTATCATGCAGGCAATTGTAGAAACTTTATTTGACACCGTATATTTAATCTCGGTAATCACGATCGGAATTTTAATGATCAGAAAGAGCAAAGGAAACCGCCAGTTTACTATGTTTGGAATTATGGCAGTTCTTTTGGGAAGTGGAGATGCATTCCATCTGGTTCCACGTGCACTGGCTCTTTGCACCACAGGTCTTGAGAACTTTACTGTACCGTTAGGACTGGGCAAATGGATCACATCTGTAACGATGACAGTCTTTTACGTTGTACTTTATCACATCTGGCGTGAACGCTATCAGATCAAAGGTCATAGTGCAGCGACAGCAGCTGTTTACGGTCTTGCAGGATTAAGAATTATTTTGTGCATGATGCCACAGAATAACTGGCTTAGTGCATCAGCTCCGCTTTCCTGGGGGATTTACCGTAATATTCCGTTTGCACTGATGGGAATCCTGATCATTGTTTTATTCTATAAAAGCGCAAAAGAGAACAATGACAAGTCTTTCCGCTTTATGTGGCTGACAATCGTTTTAAGCTTTGCATTCTATATCCCGGTTGTATTGTGGGTGGATGTCATTCCGATGATCGGTATGCTGATGATCCCTAAGACATGTGCATATGTCTGGACAGTCGTGATCGGTTACAATGCGATGAAAAAAGAGATTGTTTAAGAAAAACTTTTTTATGTAACAATAAGAGGGCATATGTTCGTCGACGGTGAATAAAGTAATAAAAACGCTGAATTTAAAAAAAACAGTGATTTTCTTTTGGAAAAGTAGTATTATTTCACTGTAGATGAAAGGAGTGTGTGGATATGGAGCCATATAAAGCAAAAAAAATGCCTTTAGAATACAAAATTGATAAAGAAATGCTGATGTTGATATCAGAAGCAAATGTGAAGTATGGGGAATATAAGTCTCTTTTAAACACTTTGGAATTTGATGCAGGTTTCTTCCTGGATTCTGTTATTTTGAATGAAAGTTATAAATCAACACAGATCGAGGGTACCCAGATTTCACAAGATGAGATGTACTACCTGAAGTACATGGAAATAACGGATGATAGCAGAGAAATTCAAAATCTTAAAAAGACAATAGAATATGCATCTTCAAATTTACAGGTGGGAAATAAGATCAGCTATGAGCTTGTCAATGAAATGCATAGGATCATACTGGATAGTGTCCGTGGATCACAGCGAAATCCAGGTCAAATAAGAACTACACAAAATTGGATCGGACCAAGGGGATGTACCATTGATACCGCAACATTTGTTCCGCCAATTCCTGAAGAGGTATATGGATTGCTCAAAAATCTATATGAATACATGAATGATGAATTTGAGGATCCGTTGTTGGTAAATATTGCCTTATCACATATGCAGTTTGAAACTATTCATGCGTATAAGGATGGAAACGGACGTCTTGGCAGAGCCTTGATACCGGTACAAATGGCGATGTTGGATCAAAGCACACCTATTTTGTATATGTCAGAGATACTTGAGTTATATAAACCGTCATATCAGAGAAATCTGATGGAATGTAGACGAGGAAATGTATCCGGATATATTAAGTTCTTCTTACAATGCATTATTGACCAGTGTAATGCATATATTTACAAGTTGGATAGAATCAAAGAAATATATAAAGAAGACATGAAAACTATTGAAGCAATAAAAGGTAATTCTGTTTATAAGATAATGCCGGTTATCATGAAACAGATTGTTTTTACTAAAAAAGAGATTCAAGAGTTATCTGGTGTATCTCCAAATGTTGTTTCAAAAATTATTAATCAGTTAGTTGATTTACTGTCTCTTATACACATCTCCGAGCCCACGAGACGGAGCTACATCTCGTA
>ENA-OXEE01000716-OXEE01000716.1-human-gut-metagenome-genome-assembly--contig:-NODE-716-length-13903-cov-22.6017_pt1 | contig 13903 bp, 13 predicted proteins | sample MGYA00249824_ERZ652242 | MGnify/ENA primary metagenome ERZ652242 (study PRJEB26925, sample SAMN05826943) | human gut metagenome | biome: ENVO:2100002; feature: ENVO:00000062; material: ENVO:00002003... | reverse complement strand
CGTAAGATCGTCGGCAGCGTCAGATGTGTATAAGAGACAGATCTTTATGTATTGAACAAAATGCTTGATTAGAAAGCTCGCTTCCAAATATCACAGTTTCGTCAAATATACAGTTTTCAAAGAGAATGTTTTCACAAAAATCAGCATATTGACAATTTACAAATCCGAAATTTTTATTACGATAAATTTGAGAATGTCGAACTTTTTTATTTCTCAAATTTAGACTAAATAATTTATAGCTCATTTCCCTATTTTCAAATATGCGTCAACCATTAATTTTCATTCCATACACATCATAAATACCATATTTCGCATGGAGTTTATAATCCATTTCGATATGGTAGGATTTATCTTGTTCTACTTCAAATTCAAATGGGGTTGAGATTATTCCTGATGGAGCATATGCAGTAAGTTTATGCTTGCCAGGTGAGGTTTTACGCTTCAATGTATATCCTTTTATAAAATTTCCGGTACCGATTTCTTTATCATCGAGAAGCAACTTGTATGAACCATCAAAATATGGAAGTTTATGTTTTTTCTTATCAAGATGTATTTCCAAACCGACCGATGTTTCTAAAAGTCGTTGTTGGGTGTAAATTGTAAATCCCTGTCGTAGCCACTGAGCAAACTGTAATGCAGGACATTGTTGCGATGTTTGTCCGTTATTCTCAGCCAACAATAATGCGGATTGCTGAACCGTAGTTGTAGCAACTGTATTGCTCGTTTCTAATCTTCCTAATCGCTCAACGCGTCTTAATACCTCCTCAGAGAGCAGACGGCGAGTTGGACGGGAGTAATTGCCTACAAAAGACAACGCCAAATATAGATTATCGACTTGGATATTCTGCGATTGCAACTGTTGCATACCCCATTGAACAACATCATAATTATATCGAATACACGCAGCATGTAGTAATGCTCTTTGTAATGTAGATGCTCCTACATATTTAACAGCCACATCATCGGCATCATATTCCATTTGTTTGGCAAGTTGAGAATATGCCTTGTTAATGCGGTTACAAATCCATATGGCAAAATAGGTGAACAGCAATAACTGCAACTTCATCTGTGTCTCCCAAGTACCTTGTTTCTTTAATTCCTTGATTGAAACAAAAGATTTAGAAAACTGACCAATCGTATAAACCGAGATTGAGTCCTTCATCTCTTCTTGAACATAGTGCCCAAACTCATGGTAGAGCATTGCTCGTATTTCATCATCATCCATCTGTGTCAAGAACCCTAAACCGACCACAAGATTCCTATTTGGTTCAAAGAGTATATTTCGCAATTGTGGCTGAATGAATACCGCAGCAGTTGCGTCAGGGCAAATATAAACCTTACGAATAGGCGACAAATTCAGAGAAGTCGTAACCTCGTTTATAATAGCGAACAGTGTAGGATATTCCTGTTCTGTTATTGGTCGGAATGTCTTAGGCAAAGAGGTCTTGAAACGAAATGATTTTACCATTTCCCATAGCAATAAACCTCCGGCCAAAGATATAATCGTAAGTTGAACCGGTAGTTCATGGTCATTATGATAACGGATTACATAGTATCCAAACCATAAAGAAGCCAAAGCAACCATTACAAAACAACAACAGCCGATTATGTAAATCATAACCGACTTATTGATACTTTGCTTTAATTCTTGGACTTTACGATTCATTATTCATCATTTTCTTCTATCTCCTCGTCTGCTGTTTCATCAGCATTACTATCACCTAAAAAACCAGCCATAGCTAATGGCTCATACATTGGCCGTATTGAAGCCGCAGCAACATTTTCCCAAGAAGGGAGTGAAATAACATTGTCCGCAGAAAACTCATCAAGAGCCTTACGAGATACATTTAATATCTCAAGCGTATCAATATCCATAGCTGCATCAACCATTGCTGATTCTTTATCTGAAAGCATACCTTCAAGATATGCAGCTAATTCCTCATCTGATATTTTATTGAACTGTTTCATAAGCCTCAACTTTTTCATTAAACAATGTCGTTGCTCGCAAAGCAACCATAAAACACTCTTCAAAGACTGCATCTGACATGTTGAACAATACAGTCTTAAGCTCCTTCGAGTTTGCTTTACCATCAAGCACTCGACCGAGCAGTTCGAAGTTACTTATTTGAATTGTATTATTTTCCATATCCTATTGCAACCATCTGTTTCTGTAAACCTTTTCTCACCCGATTATAACGAGTGTAAACATATCCGGCAAATTGAGCATCAGTTTTAGCATCTGTGCTTAAACATTCATCTTTTGCCATTAAAACTTTTGCCTCATCAAGGATATCTCCAGGCTTCTCCCCATCTATAAGAATGCGTTGGACTAAGAATCTATCAAAAGGCTGTAATCTTCTAATAATCTTATTGAGATCTTCCATGAAGAAAGCGTCTGCATTATTATCATCTTGTAAATTCTTAACAAGTGCAATGTTTTCATCCAATGGCAATAGTTCCTTGTCTCGCTTATGCTGGAAATATCGAGACGCTATAATTGTTACATATGAATTTAACGAGCAAGTATATTTGAATATCCTTAACTTGTGCCAATCGTCAGCCGAGAGGAACTCATAGAATTCCCCAATAAGTTCCTCCGGTGTATGTTTGTGCTGACAAAAGTACTGCCCAATATATATCAACATTGGCTTGCACCGCACAAAGAAGAAGTCCTTTATTGTGCGATGGTCGCCAATGATGAGATTATTTACAACTTGTTGATCTGTCATAATATGATCTTAATTTTCTATACTACCGCTTCCTCCACAGACAGGACATTGAACCCAACCATATTGTGGGAATTGAGTCCATCCAACATAATAGTATCCGATAACTCCCCATACTTGTCCAGTAGAATAGCCATATTGCCAATTGTAACAATTTGTACAATTAGATATTCCTTTCTGAGAGACCTTAATTGTCTTACTTTGTCTATCAGCTTTCACTGTAATTGTAGCAGTTCTTCTACTACCTGTATTTTTACTAGTTTCTATCTCTATTCGATCACCACCAACAACATCTACATCAATCCAGCTAGCACTTGTGGTCGCAGTAACATTATCACCATCGGTATAGACATCAACGGCATAACACTCATTATATCCTGTTCCACTTCGGCTTGCTTCAATAGAATTCTTGCTCAACCTTAAATATGTAGCCAAAGATCCATCTTGTGAAATGTTTATTCTCTTCTCTATATTACCAGATTTAATAACAAAGTAATCAGTTCTAGAATCTCCATTGTTGGCATCTACTCTTAATGTAACTGTATTCCCACTAATGCTGGTGTGTCCCCAAGAATTTGTTTCTGTACTGATCCTCCACTCACCATCAGTAGAAACTGTAATAGTTCTACTTCCACCACTAGAAGAGAATGAGACATTGTCTGTTGAAACACTTAAACGTGTTGCTGATTTACCAGCTTGCGAGATATTTATGCGTTCTGTATAAGAGCCCGATTTAATAACAAAATAGTCTGTGCGCTTTGTTCCTGGATTCTCATCAACTCTTAATGATATGGAATTGCCATTAATTGTAGCATGTGCCCATGATTCTGGTTGAGTACTTATACTACACTCTCCATCAGTATAAATCTCTATAGTTCTACTTCCTCCATCTGCACTGAATTCTACATCAGAAGTAGATACATCTAAACGAGTCGCCGATTTTCCAGCCTGTGTAATATCCAATCTTAGCGTCTTTGTTCCAGATTTAAGAACGAGGTAACTACTACGTGCGATTCCAGAGTTTTCACCGCATTCTAAGTTTAGAGTCTTGCCATTAATTGATGTAGATACCCACGATGCAGGAGCTGTGCTAATTACAAAGATTCCGTCTGTATTTATTGAGATAGCCGATTTCCCTCCATTTGCACTTAAATAAACATCATCATTTGAAACGCTTAAATGCGAAGCATAGCCTGTTTCTTGCGAAACAGTTATTGTTTCTTGCTTTCTATCTGACAATTCATTGCCAAAGAATGATGAATGTGCTGTAATTGTAACCGTGGCACTTCTTTCTCCCTTAGGATTAGTATTTGCAGATATATACAGAGTTTTTCCAGAAACTCGACAATCAAGCCAATTTTCAGAAGATGTAGCAGAGATCGTTGAACTAATAGCATCTGTTGATACGCCAAGACTTATTTCAGAGCCTAAGTTGTTTAACTCTGCATTATCATCAACATTGACATAAGAAACGGGGACATAGTTACAATATGCAAATATACCCGCAGCAATTAGAAGCAATGCAAGCAATATTATATTACGAGTTTTTCTTGCTTTTTTCTTTTGAGCTAATATAGATTGAGCATCACTGACAAATTTGCCTTTGGGGTACTTCTGCAAGTATGCCTCACAACCAGATATACTATCTTTGTTTTCTTGGTAAAAAGCAAGTTCCTCTGCTTCTGCTTTTAACTGGGCAATTCTGTCCCTAGCATAACCGCGATATAAACCATCAGTCCAAGAGGCTAAATATCCCTCGTAATGTTCTATGGTTCTGCACGACCCTATAGCTGCCTTGTCGGCATTGAGGAGAGATTGCAACTGCTCGATGAGCAATTGGTCTCTCTCACTAGGCTCGATAATTTCTTGAAGAGCCTCTGGCAAATCTTCTCTTCTTAAATTTAATTGTTCGCAGCATTCTGTAATGCTCAATGTGTCGATACTCTTGAATTCCATATATATCTGTTTTATTCAATTATTCTATAGCCATCAGTTGTTAATTTTGAGTGCACTCCATTCTTGGAAACTATTAGTGCTCCATTCTGAGCTATTTCAATAGTGTCATACTCTATGTTTATAACCATCTTCTTAGTCTGAGCATTATATACTCCACTTTTGTTCCCTCTTACACAAACATATGCATTGCCACCACAATAGTATATATTATCATATTCCATAGGAAGTAGTTGGAGAATTCTCCGTTTTTTACATAAATACAATCCAAACCGTCCTTTTCTATTCTGTGTTCGTCTAACAGACTTTGTCTTTTCCTCTTGTTCAATATTGTAGATATTTGGTAAGGAAGGAGAATGAAAAATGCCAATAATGCATAACAATAAGGTTGTTGCCAAAATAATAAGGAATGGAATTCCAAAACAATTATCTCCCTCATAATTTGTATATTGTGGATAATCCATTTTTCTATCAAAATAATCAGGTTCAATAAAATCCATTTCTAATAAAAGGCGTTCAAGTCCACTTGTATATGCGACTTGCTCACTGGCTACATAAGAATATATTTTGTGTGGAGTACATGTGTAATAAATACTGCTGACAAATAACAATGAAGCTAAAATGCCAACTAACGCTAAAATCATCATAATACCAGAAAGTTTCTTATATCTATTCTCTGATATAAACCGTTTAATATCAATCCACTTAACATCTTGTGTTAAACGCTCCTGCTCTAATCTCTTTTGCTCCTTTTTCTGTTCTTCACTATATTTCTTTTGCTGCAGTATAGTATTCAATCTAGCTTCAACCACAGTTCGTTCAGAACCAGCAGGATGCGTATTTAGATATTCACGGCATTCCTCTAATGAGAAATCTTCAACGCTCTTTATTTTCATAATTCTACTATTACCAGTTAAATTCTTTTTGCAACCAACGTCCTAATGCTAGTCCTGCTGGATATATAATATACCTATATTTATTCCACCAATTGTACGGTAAGATTTCGTTTAGAATCGTAATTATAATTGTTCCAACTACTATGACAACGACGATAATACCAATCCACGCAAAAATGGCTTTTGCCACATCCTTAGACGAGTTTGTTTCTTTTGTCTGCTTCAGATCTCTGTTAGATGATTTTTCAGTTTTACTTTTTGTTTCTCTCGGTTTTTCAGATTTCGGATTACCTTTTTCATTTGCAACTATAGGCTGTTCTGCCTTTTGTTTTTTTAATTCTTTCAATAATTGTTTTACTTCTATTGTATGCTCGCCATAGGGATACCGACTAATATATAATTCACAATCTTTGATTGTAAATTCTTCAAGTTGCTTATGCTTAAAAGGATTCATGCGCTATTGGTCCAATTTTCCATTTTGTGTAATTACTATACTTTTGGTGTTTGAATTACCATACGTAACGGTAAGCTTACCTTTACGACTATCCTTTTGTTCATTGGCTGCAATCTCAATAGTTATTAGTCCACTTTGGGTTGGTAATATTTTTATCCAATCAGCATTAGACTTAATCTCGTATTTATCAACATTACTTTGAATTTTGATAGGGAATTTATCATGTGCATCTGCATCTACGCTAATAGCACTCTCAAGAAACTTAAACGAAGCATCTTGATAATACATATTATCAGTTCTATCATTATTCCTACTACGAGAATCTCTGTCAGGGGTATATTGAGTTTCTTGCTTTTTCTCAAATAATTTTAGGGAGAATGAGTCCTGCGAATACAAAAGAGCAATTAATAATATCACTAATGCTGCTGCTAAAATTTTTATAACTCTATCTTTTTTCTTTAATTGTAGGCAATTAGACTCTACTTCTGATTTCAATTCTTCAATCTTATCTTGAGCAAGTTCTAACTCAATCTTCATTTGTTTATCCATATCATCTTCATCTTTTTTAATTCTTCGTCTTATTACCTCCTCAGCTTCTTTACAATCAACGCAAACTCCTGTTGGCGTAAACGATGACACATATTTCTTACACTTGGGACATTGTTGCTTGACATGATACAAACCGAAGTTCACCGATGGAGTCAGACAATTCATAAACGAACCATTTCGATTGGTGGCCTGCTCAATATTATCGTTATCAATAAGCAACGAAACATTGTCTAATGTTAATGCGGCGGAAATAACTCCTTCTTTGTCCAATTCACCCAAAGATTGACATTTGAAGATATCGGTATTAAGCAACTCAACATAGTTATTTCGTGCAGCACTTACATAATTATATTTACCCACAAAATATCCTGAAGCTATATTTTGGTGCTGTTCTTTTTGGTTCCAATAAGTCTCAACCTCTTTCAGATATAATTCTCTAAAATAATTTATATCAAATGGCAATTTAAGTTCTTCTCCTTTGAAATCGCTGATAATAATAGCAAAGAACCCTCTGACAGGTCTGTTTTTATGGGTGGTTTCTTGAAGATTTGATGCAAGAAGATGATTTTCACAGCATAGCCCCCAAACCAAAACATTATAGTCTTTGTATAAAATCCATTTAGGTGTTTTTAAATCACGCTCAACATCATCACCTAAAATAGACATGAATTTTGCTATAACTATATCCATTTGAGATTTAGTTAAGTTGCCTGGAACAGAAAATAGACCATAATCCATTTCTGCTCCCCTTGTATAAGAGTAATGTTCTATTTTCATAATTACACGATAAATGCGACTTTGCCTCCTCTATAAAAGTTTATCTTGTTAGAAGAGAAAAGTTTTCTAATTAATAAACGTGCTTCTTCAGCATCTGCATCTTCACCAATTTCATCAATCTCTTGGAATAGGGCGAACAAAATTGGAAGATGAACATTTCCATCTGTATTAAGACAAAGAGTACCAGATAGTTTTCCATCCTCATTATGTAAATCCTCACCTAACGTTACAGCTGTTATTCCGACAATCATATCATTACGGAGAGAAAATACAGACGGTAAGAGTTCTTTTAAGAGTCTTTTGCCTGACTCTAATTCTTCTGGGAAGAAAATGTCACTTTTAGTTATAGCCAAAAGGATAGGTACATTTCTACTCATACGCCCATTACACTCCTTAACTAACGATTCAATATAATTGAGTTCATTTCGTGCTTTAAGTTGAGCTGCAAAAGAAACATTTTGCCTATGAGTTGGAGATAGAAGCCCAGGTTCAAGAGCCTGCATAATCGTATCGCCATCTACCAGAATAACAATACAACTAGACTCTTCAAATGTATCAAAAATCTCCTCAACATCATCTTGATCCTGGTCGCTTAATCCGTTTAGCATACCTCCTCGATAGTCATAAATTGTAAATGGGAAAACGGATTTACCATCTATTTTTAGATCAAAGGGGTATGTCATCGTATTAATACTTCCATCTGGCCATATTCCACTAGCCATCTGCTCAATACCATTATTGAGTCGAATTGCTTGTTGACGATTGCTTGATGTTGCAGAGATTGTATGACCATTAACTTCAACACCTCTTGCTAATACGTGTGTGGCCGTGTATAAGTAGCAGGTTTTTCCCGAACCACTAAGGCCTAAAAGACAGATATTCATTTTACTAATATTTAATTACAACTCCAATATTTGTTCTTAGAGGCATTTGAATAGCACAATTGGTTCCTGCATATTGCGCATCAAATCCACTGTTGTTGCTATTATATGACACTAATGTGCAATGACTTTGCATATATTTCTCAAAAACAGTGTCTATGATGTTGCTATGTGCACCGCCACCAACGAAGACTACCTCTTCGATATCAGTCCAAGACTTAGAAGATGATTTTAATGCATTTGTACACTCCTCAAAACATTGGTAGAGGAATGTTGTCATCTTTTGCTCAAAACCATTGACTAATGAATTGCCTTTAGCAGATATATCATTGGGTAGTACGACATCATCCCCATTATTTACTAATATTTTAATCCTCTGCATCATTTGTCCCAGCAATGATATTTCTATACTACTATGAGATGATGTATTATCGCAATCTATCAATGAGAGCATATCAAATGACGAAAATCCTAATGAACTATTGTAATTCTGATATAAGCACTTTGTCTTATTCTGCAAAGTCACTCGGAATGCACTTTCTCCGAAATCAGCGATAAGTATTAAGTTTGAATTTGGGGAAATTATATGTTTTATGACCTCTCCAACCTGCATTGTTTTCACCTCACTGAAAACTGTTTCAGCAATACTCTTTAATTCTGGATCTACAATATTGCGATAGAGCAATACAATGCCTATAAAGGAGTCATTATAATGCTTAACAGATGCTTGTTTTATGGTTTCAAAGATTGCTTTTGCGATTAACAACTTATATGGAGAATGTAACCAATCATACACCCTCATATTTGGATTGTTTACTCCAAGTTGTGAGGCATAATCTCCCATTATTACTTTTTTATCTTCAGTAACAACAACCACTGATGATAATAAAGTGGTTGCGTAGTCACCCATAGGATAAGATAGTCGAACTGGTTTATTACTCTTGTCCAGCACAGAAGCTTTGATAGTAGATGCTCCCAAATCTACAGCTACCCAATTCATAGTGAGTCCTTTCCGTATATATAATGGTTATAAATTCTTATTTCACGAAGAGCTTTTTCGTATTTCTCTTTTTGTTCTTTCAGTCTAATCGATAGCAATTCGTAAGACTTCGCAATCACCGCATATGGTTCAGCCTTGATTGGCGACAAACCATACCAGGCATTGTATTTTGTTTTCCAATAATTCTTACGTTCTATGGCAAGTACGATCATCTCAGAAATGTCAGTATCTTCTGCAACATTTAATTTGTTTACAGCCGAATGTCCTGATTCGCCACTAATAACAAGAAACTCCTTCATGAAATCATCATCTACTACAACTGAGTTCTCGTAAATCCTTAGCAGAAGACTCCATTCCTTTAACTCGTGCAAATCATTCTCTATAGATGCAATCTTTGAATATATGGTATTCAAAACATTCAGCCTTTCGTGAGAGTCTGCATTCACTCGATCTCTATTGATAGCTTCAAGTAGTTGTATAACACCTCGCTGAGCCTTAAGCAACTGTGCGCGGTCTCCAAAATGAGATACTACGAGTTTTATAAATGTGTCAAATCCAGATTTGCTTCTCAGAATTTGCGACAACTCAGACAATGTGGTTTTAGCATTATTTTGTATTGCTCGCACACACACATAAATACCATAGAGTCCATATTTTAGCACTAACTCTTCTCGGTGTTTTTTTGACAACTTCACAAAATCATATTCTTTAACAAAGAATTCCGGGCTAAAAAATAGACGAGTAATACTTTTATCATCGAGTCTTGCAAGTTGCTCAAAGGCGACAATATCTTCACCTGTAATTATAGATGCTGATAAACCCATTAAAGCTGAAACTGGCAGAATCCTAAATAAGACCTTGTTTACATCAGAACGGCTTGATAGTGTTCGTTTTATTGCATTATCAGATGCTTCGATTGGATCCTTGTCGTTCATTATGTCCCAGTTCATATCGACCTTGGACAATACACCCAAGGCATTCATCGGATTTATTGAGAACGACATACTCGTTTCTGAGTTTTGAAATTCATTTATCAGTTTAAGAGTCTCCTCTGACAAACTCTTAGAAAACAACAAAATTACCGCATCAGGATTGACTGTTTTGAGAAACTCAATGGTGTTCTCTGAATCAACTCTGCTCGTTGCATCCAATCCAGGCGTATCAATGATATTGATATATTTAAGCATTTCATAGCTAGAGGTTACTTCTATATATTTCACCTCAGCTTTCAGCGACTGTTGTCCTTGATGAGATGCCCAATTTGCCCACTCATTTTTTGCTATAGTCTGTGCCTTACCACTTTTGAAGTGGACAATAATAGGAGCATTGTCATCTCCATATTTCAACCAACTGACATTAAATGTCTCGGCCTCGTGTCCAGTTCTTACAACTTCAGCTTTGCCCAATATAGCATTCACGAGCGTAGATTTGGAACTACTGATCCTTCCTACTATTGCCAATTGCATTGGCTCACGCATACGAGAATCTACATCGCATATGGATTTTTGCGTATTACTCATCCATTGCGATGTAGACATAATCTGTTTGCACTCATACAAACAATCTGCTATTTTACTATATACCAAACCGTCATTGTGCATTTGTGAATGGATTAGAATAGAGTAATTTCATCTGCGATATTATTGTTTCACAGAATTTCGCTTTTTGTTCTAGTTCAGCAATTTTTTCCTTTGTTTGATGTTCACTCGTCCTACTTTCTTGAATAGAAGTTTGCAGAGTCCTCATCTTATCCTCAGTTTCGCCAATTATGGTTTGTAGAGTCAACAATAGGTTTTGATGGAACTTTGAGAAACGTGTGTTTGCCTGATTCCTCATATCCGTTATAGCAAGATTAATTTTGGGAAGGACTTGCTGTTTTAATGAGATTCGCTTCTGCTGTTGCGTTTCTCGCGACACCTGCTTCCAAATTAATGCTGCGGCCGTGGCAATACCAGCAATTAGACCAACACCAGGAATCAATAACTCTACTGCCGCAGTAGCTAATCCTCCAATCAAAGTACCTGTCATAACCTTACCTGCAAGGGAAAAAGCTAACTGACTATTTATCACACAGCAACTTTTGAGTTCATTTGAAACAAGGAATGTTTCAGCATCCATAACATTCGTAATTTCTTTCTCTATACTTTCTGAGATTTCTTCAAATGCACTTTCAATTCTACTATCAACTTTCCTGGATAATTTTTGCAGTCTGTCATTGATTTGTGCAACAAACCATTTGCCTTCATTTTCTAATCCACGTTCGCTTTCAAGTAAGGCATCGAATTCTGTAGATGTCAAAAGCGTACCGTCATGAGAGATCAGATTCTGCACCTCATTACGAGCATCTTCAAATATAGAATTAATTTGTAGTCTAATCTGTGATGTGGGATTATTTAAATCGCCCCTAAATTTACTTAGTGCAGCCTGCTGACGCTGTAAATCTTCAATTACTTTTATCTTGTCGCTTGAATCCTTTTTAAGCTGCTGAATTTCTAATGATATAGACGAATATACATCATCTAATTCTGCAATAAGCATGTCCCTATATTTCTTATACTGGGTTTTCTTAAAGGCTTCAACCTCTGATGTAATACCAGTCAATACAGCATCTTTATTGGAGCTTAATAGAAAGTCATTTTCTTCCAACTTAGTGTACAATTCCCAGCATTTAGCTGATACTGGGATAACTTCTGGTCCGCCTAATTTTGCAAGTTGCAACTTTGTATTACTTACATGAGTTGCCAATGTGTCGGCCGTCAATATATCCGATTTGTTTACTAGTACAACATTTTGCTTACCACATGAAAGGACTTTATTCTCATAAAATTCCAACTCTGACTGAGTCAGAGGTTCACCAGCATCTGTAACAAAAACAATCACATCTGCTTTAGGCAAAGCCATATGTGTCAAGATTGCATGACGAGGATCGAGTCCTCCGATTCCTGGAGTGTCAATTATTGTAATACCATTTTTCAAAAATGGAGATGGGTATGATAATTCTACAAGGATTGTATTGTCAATTTCCAATACATCACCCATAGTATATTTATCAATGTCTTCCCACTCAATTTTTTCCGACTTCAACGAATCTGCATTCTCTAATAAATTACCATAATATCTTACAGCCTTCTTGACAGCACCATATTTTATGGTGGTAACAACAGATGTAGCAATACCAATGTCCGTTGGGCATAATTCAGTTCCAATGATAGCATTAACAAGGCTTGATTTACCTCTTTTGAATTCTCCACAGAATAATACTGTAGCAGAATCCTCGGTAGTTGTAATAGCCTTATCAATCTCCAAAACTATGGTTTTCTTTCCATACGTTTCAAAGGTCGGTGCAACCTGTTTAAGAAAGCTCCTTAGTTTATCTGCATCAGTCTTCATTTCACATATACATTAAAAAGTCAGTAGAATAATCCATACAATTACAATCACAATAGCTCATAATATCCAGCTGTTGTTGGCAAAGAGCCATTGAGTTGAGATCGCCGATGGCACTAAATTGGCTCATACAATCATTGTAGAACATATTGTAATCCACTCCCATACCAGCTAATGCGAATCTATCAAAATCCATCTGCATATTATATCCCATCGGTTGAATGTCACACCAATTGATGTCGTTGAAGCCATCAAAACAAGTAGGACGCATATAATCATTAACCAATCCACAGTCTAAATAATCATTAAACATGTAGTTGTCTGAGAAAATATCATTAAACCCAATGTTATTATTGGCGAAATCAAAGTATGCATTGGTCAAAGATGTCATTGGAGACATTGTAGGCATAGGAGGAATGAAACCTCCAATAGGTGGAACAAAATCACCCATAGGCACAAATGGAGGAAGTCCCATGCTAATGTCGTTGAATATCTGAAAATCAGGGTAACTTACACCTGCAACATCAGGTATATGTCCTAACTCTTGGTCGAAATTTTGCATACCTTCTGCAAATTCCGGCGCAGACATATCAGTTGATACCATATAGCAATTGGCATCAGACCAAGCATCCATAAACTGATCCAGTGGATACGGTTTCCCGTCATCTCCACTTCCTGGATCCTTAACAATAACCTGAATGTTATTAGGATCAGAGGTATCTATTCCAGCAACAATTAAAGCATGATTACCCCCTGGCTCTCCAAAGAAATCGTTATACCAGTTTCTTAATTTGTCGCTAATAGAATCATTGTGCCACATCTCATTAGCATCAAGTCCAACAATTACTTTATGCCCTTGCGCTAATTCGTTTACAAGATTGAAAACATTAGCGCCCTCTTGTCTCGTTACGGGGATATTAGCCAATTCAAGAAGATTTCCCACATCCTGAGGGGCTGTACCGCCATTATACCAACCGTTTACTGCTGCGGTTTGTACTAAATCTACTTCTGAAACCTCAATTCCAAAATCATTCAATATAAGTTGCTGGGACTTAATTGCGCATGAATCTGGAAAGATCTGCTGTACTTCTGGGTTATAAAAATCTGCCATTTTCTTTTAAGTATTGGTTTCTTTTATGAGATATAGAGATTGTGGAATCTATCACAGAAAAGATTATTTAGAAATGCGAATTATTATGAGATTAATTTTTGTCATATGACTTTAGGTGAGTTCTATCAATTCAATTTATCCTCTTGTATCAGACAGCAGAACTCTTTAA
>ENA-OXEE01000686-OXEE01000686.1-human-gut-metagenome-genome-assembly--contig:-NODE-686-length-14489-cov-22.9742_pt1 | contig 14489 bp, 11 predicted proteins | sample MGYA00249824_ERZ652242 | MGnify/ENA primary metagenome ERZ652242 (study PRJEB26925, sample SAMN05826943) | human gut metagenome | biome: ENVO:2100002; feature: ENVO:00000062; material: ENVO:00002003... | reverse complement strand
AAATCGCAAAAAAACAGTCGTGTCATGAGAGGATAAAAGAGTTGCGGAAATGAGGTTTATCAGATCGTGGTTCCAATCGAAGCTGTCAAGCGTAAGTGCCGAAATATCGCAACCTCGTAGTCCCGTGTACATGGCCAAGGTTATGATGGCTTTGTCCTGTAGAGATATTGTGCTGTCGTTTTCCAACGTATGCTTGATTGCCGCCAGCTCTAGTTCCGTAAGATATTGAATGTTCTTCCGTTTATTAGGTATGGATGGCAGGTATGCGATTATCCGTTCTACGGATCGGCCATAGTGCGGCAAACAGGCTTTCAATCCATATTCCACCGTGTATTTGCGTGAATGGCTTTTACCCAGTTTCCCGTCTTGGGAGAACAACTCCAGGACTGCATCTTCGGTTATTGATTCAAGCGAGTACATTCTCATTTCTTGCAAATGGAAGAAAAACGAGGATAATGCATATTTCACGTTTGCAGATGATTTGCAACGCTTATCTACAATACGGAAAGCCACATCCGTTATCTTCCTGTATTCCTCCACAAGCAACTCATAATGGTGAGGACTGATGTAATGCTTATGCCCATCAGGCAATATTCCTTTCTCAACATATTGGCGAATGATACGTAGTAGGCGCACCTTATTTCTACAGGTGTACCTATTGGGCCATAATTCTTTTAAGGTTTGTGCAGCCTCGGAGAGACTCGTCCATTTGTAATGGTTGGAATTCTCCGATAGCCACTTGACCATTTTCTTCACATAGTCTATGTACATGGCCGAATAACCAGTATCTTGTAAATAAGAAACAAGACCTTTGACTTTTTCGTTCAGATTAGATATGTCCATAATTGCATATTGTTTGAAAGTTATTCTACAATTATAGACGAAATATTAATCAGAACCTATTGCGATGAAAAGATAATGATTACTAATTGATTAGACTTTTTTACAGGAAGCTCCTAAAAGTTCTGATAATGGCTCTCATCGACAAAGAGGTGGTCGATGCCCATCTGCTTGAAGTCCACCACGTCGTCCGTGCGTGACTTGATGGCGTGCTCCACCTTTTCGAGCTTCGCCGTCAGGTTGATTTTCCTTTTCTCCAGTCCCCTCAGCATGGCGCGTGACACGTCCTTGCCCTGATTGCGCAGCACTTCGAGGTTTTCCTCCACCGAGTCCAGCTCTTCCTGCAAGATGCGCTGCTGCAACTCCGGCGACTGCGGTATCTTCCCGAACTGGTCGTGCGACATGATGACGCAATCCCAGTCGTTGTTCTTGATGTCGTTGAAGAAACGCACCCGGTTGGCAGCGGCGAAGTCCTTCTCCGACGCATAGAGGATGCGGGCGTTGGGATATGCCCTGCGGTATGTTTCGGCAATCTCGCGCACGTTGGCTTTCAGACCGATAATCATCGGCTTGTGAACCAGTCCCAGACGCTTCATCTCATAGGATGCGACACACATTATCAGCGTCTTGCCGCCGCCCACTTCCTGGTCGGCGATACCGCCGAGGTTCAATTTCAGCATCCATACGCAATCCTTCTGGCTTACGTACAGGTCCTTGATACCGAGACCTTTCAGGTCCAAGTCCGGGAACTTCTGGTGCGAGCCGTCGTACTTCGGGCGCACGAAGCAGTTGAACTTGTTGTTGTACATGTCCGTCAGCCGCTTCTTGAACTCCGGCGACTGTTCCTCCAGCCACTCCGTGAAGCCGCCCCGGATTTCATCAATCTTCGCGTTGGCGAGCTGTATGCCCTCGCTGTCGCGCACCTTGATGTCATTGCCGTGCTCGTCCTTGCCGATACTTTTCATCATGTCCGGGCAGGTGTTGTGTAGGGCGTGCTTCAGGAGGTTCATGCCGTCGTAGTGGCGGTAATAGCCCTTCACCAGAAACTCGTCCGTGATTTTCATTGTCTTGTGGCTGCACGCCACCGCATACTCGTCGATGTTTTCCGAATAGGTTATCCGCACCTCCGTGTCGAACAGGCGGCTCATGTAGGCGGAATACACCCCGGTAGGTATCCACCGTTCCCCGAAGTTGAAGTCCAAGTCCTCGAAGGGGATTTGTTCGGGTACTGCATCGCGTAACGCTGACAAAGCCTCCTGCGCCTGCGGCAGCATTTCGTGTCCCTCGTGTTCCTTTATCCATTCTTCTACGTCGGCGACTTTCTGCACCACGTTCCCGGCGATGAAGCGGTCGGCTATCTCGTAACCGTCCGCCAACGGGTTGTAGAACACCCGTCCTTTCAACGCCTCCAAGATGTCCGATTGCGGCAAATCACAAAGCGACTCCATGTAGGGCAGGTTCACGCCGCCGTACAGGTTGAGCGAGGCGGACAGGGCTTCTTCGGGCGACTCCACCTCGACAAGCGTTTCCTGCGAGAAGGCGACGGGATGGTCGAAGATGTCCGCCTTGACGAACTGCCCGTTCTCGCCGCGCTCCAGCGAGAGCATGTTGCGCCCCGAAGCGTCCATCAGGATGAGCTTGGCGTTGTGCTTGGCGTTCAGGTTGCCGTAGCGCATGACAAACTCGTCATAGTAGGTGTTCAGGTTGCGGCGCAGCAGGGCATTTTCCTCGTGATTTTCCGCTTCGTGGGCGTAGAGCCGTTCATAGGTGTTGCGCAGGTCGATGTACAGTTGTGCCTTCTGCGCCTGCATCCCCTCCATGTCGAGCGGCTGGAAGGTCGCCCCGTACTTGGTGACATCCTTCAGCACCCCGATTTGGAAGCGGACGCCGCCGGTATATTCCCATACCAACGAGCCTTCTTTTAGGTGCGCTTCCATGATGCCCTTGAACGGACGGGGCATCATCGCTTCCTCCTTTCTGCGTTGCCGCTCTTCCGGTGTCAGGGCTGCTTCCTCCTCCCGCATCTCCCTTTCCACACGCTCAATCCGTCTTCTTCCCTCTGCCTCAAAGCCGTTCTCTACCGGATAGACCGGGCGCACGGACGAGGATTGTTCCGTTTCCCTCGCCTGTACCTTTTCTTTTTTCGTCTCCGACAGCCCTGCCGTTTGCTTGGCGGCATTGGCATCCATTTTTTCTTTTCCCATCCGGCGCAGTTCGGCACGCCTTTCGGGTGTGAGTGACATCATCATCTCATAGAATCCGTTGATGGGAGGGTTGGTTTCCCAGTCCAGACTGCGGTAAACGGCATCCTCCGGGTCATCGTCAATGGCGGGCTTCTCTACGGGCGGTTCGGGCTTCGGCTTCTCCTTTTTCTCCGGCTTCACCTCCATCTGTTTCAGTTCAGACGGGGAGAACAGCGACTGTTCCGTCTGTTTCCTGCGCTTGGACTTGCCTTTCTGCCGTCCGGGTTTCAGCCCCCGTTCCGCCAGCCGCCGCTCCTCCTGCGTGTAGCCGAACAGGTCGTACAAGTCCATCACCGGGGCTTCGGACCGTTTGGTTTCCACTTCCTGAGCCACGGATTGCACCGGATTTTCTTCTCTTTTCACCTCCGGCTGTTGCCCGGCAACCGCCTTGATGTCATTTTCTCTTTTCGCCTCCGTCTGTATAGGTTGTACGACAATCGTCTGCCGGGTTTCCTGCTTTTCACCCTTGATGCCGTTGTAGCGTTCCAAGTCCAGCCTCTCCGACAAGTCCGCCGACAGCATCCCATACAAGTCCGTGGCGATGCCCTCCACGCCGCCGCTGTGCGTATAGACCATGGCGGGCTTGCCGTAAGGGTCGGTGTCGCGTTTCGCGTCGGTATGGATGATGCGGTCGGGGTGTTCCTTATAATAGTTGTTGGTAGCCAGCCCGTCCTTCCCGTCCGACAATCCGGCGATGAACAGGGCTTCGTCCGTCGTGCCATCCGTCTTGCCGTCATGCTTCTGCAAGACAATCAGGTCGCTGCCCACCTCCGTGTTGGCGTTGTCCGTGAACAGGTTGTTCGGCAGGCGGACGGCGGAAAGCAGGTCGGCGTTTATCATCAGTTCGCCGCGTATCATCACATGGTGGTTGTCCATGACCCCCTGCGAGGTGATGAACGCCACGATACCGCCGTCACGCACCGCGTCCAGCCCTTTCAGAAAGAAATAGGTATGCACCTTCCTTGCCGCTATCTTTTTGAATACCGAGCCATTGGTGTATTCCGGGTCGAACACCGCTATATCCCCGAAAGGGATGTTGGAGATGGCAAGGTCAAACCGGTTCAGAAACGGCTTTTCTATCTTCTCGAAGCCTTCCGTGCGTATCTTCTGCTGCGGGTACAGGTGTCCGAGCATCTTGCCCGTCAGCAGGTCTTTCTCGAAAGCCATGACCTCCGCCTGCGGATTGTCCGACAGTACCGGGGCGATGAACGCGCCCATGCCCGCAGACGGCTCCAGCACGAGCTTCGGTCGCACCTTCTTGTCGTGGAGCACGTCCACGATGGTGCCCGTGATGGCTTGCGGCGTGTAGAACGCCGTCAGCACCGAGGCTTTCAGCGAGTCCACATACCGCTTGTACTCCGTTTCATCCCTGCTGTTTTCCCTGATGATACGGTGCAGTTCCACCGTCGGGGCGAACAGTTCGAGGTCGGATTTCGCCCAATGCACGGCATCTGCCAGTTCCTTTGCCGGGTTCAGGATGCACTTCAGCCCTCCGAAGCCGCAGTACCGCTCCAGCAGCGCACGTTCCCTTTCCGTCGGGGTGCGCCGTTCCCGGTCAAGCGTGAACGCCGTGCGTACCGCCTCGATGTTGTCCCTCAGCTTCTGTTTCCTATTGAACGCCATAGGACTCCAGATAAAGCATGACGGTTCCGACCAGCTCCGTGTAGAGCAGGTCATGCGCGGGTGACAGGGCGAAGGTGTCATCCGACGTGTCGTAACCGGCAAACAAGTTGTTCAGGTGGGGGTAGAGCCTGCGGCAGAACGGTTCACGCTCCTGTTCCGCCACCTCGTCGGCAAACTCCCTCTCCACGACCTCCGTCAGCAGGGCGTAGGGAGAGAAGTGCAGCCCTTCGAGCAGCACGCGCATGGCTTCCTCGTGGGCGTCCTCCACCGTGCCGCCCGCCAGCCTTTCCTTCTCGAAAGTGGCGGTGGCGGCTTCTTCGCGTCCGGCAATGAAACCGGTATCCGATGCTTTGTCAGGATGGTATTTTCTCAGGTAGTCCAGTAGGTACAGCCCGTAATAGGACAGTTCCGCCGGAACGGTTTTCTTGTTCTGTTTCATCTTTTTATGGATTTAGTGGTGAAAAAAATCGGATATTGATATGGATAAAGGAGAAGAAAAAAGGCACCCGGTATCCCTCCGAGTGCCGCCACTAAATCCATGTAAAGAAACAGTATCAACGAATTGAAACAGATTATTACATGAATCAGTGGCAAAGGTAGTCATTATTTTCTTCTTCCTTTCATGTTTGTGCTCTTTCTTGTGCCTTTGGCTTCGGGAAAGATGAATTTCGTGTTGAAATCCGCATCGAAGGCGACCGCCGCGCTGAACGGCTTGCCCTGTTTGCTCTTGAAGCCGCTGAGGATGTCCGTCTTTCCGTTTGCCAGCAGGCCGGTCATTTCCGCGTCGGTGAGCGTCCTGCCCGCCATCTGGCGGAACACCGGCAGGGCGCAGTCCGGGTTGTCGCAGCGCACCACCTTGCCGTAGAACTGCATCGTGCCCGTGCCGCACTTGGGGCAGGCGCAGCCCGATGCCTTGTGACCAAAGATTTTGTCGCAGGCGAGCAGTTCGGTGGTTATCTTGCGGGTGTAGCCCTCGATGTCGCGCAGGAAAGCCTCGTGCGGCGTCCTGCCTTTTTCTATCTCCGCCAGTTCCGACTCCCAACGCCCGGTCATTTCCACATCGGCGATGTCCATCTCCTTCACGATGGAATACAGGGCAAGCCCTTTCTCCGTCGGCACGAGCGACTTCTTCACGCGCACCATGTATTCGCGCCGGAGCAGGGTCTCGATGATGGCGGCACGGGTGGCGGGCGTGCCGATGCCGCAGTCCTTCAATGCCTGCCGCGCTTCCTCGTCTTCCACGCCCTCGCGTCCGGCGGTCTCCATCGCCGCCAAGAGCGAGCTTTCCGTGTGCAGCGGCTTCGGACGGGTCATGCCCGAACTCATCGTGCAGCCGTTCATCGCCAGCGTGTCGCCCTCCTTCCAGTCGGGCAGTACGGTGTCCTCCCTGTCCTCGCCATAGACCGAACGCCAGCCCGTCTTGCGGACAATGCAGCCTTTGGTTTCAAACGCCACGCCTTCGCACTCCGCACGGACGGTGGTCGTGTCCTTGACGCACTCCGGGGAAAATGCCTCAATCATGCGCCCCACAATCATGTCGTAGATGAGCTGTTCGTTCTTGTAAAGAGCCAGCGGACGGTTCGGGGTCACCAACAGCGCATGGTGGTCGGTCACTTTCGAGGCATCCACGCTGCGGCGGTTCAGTTCGCCCAAGCTTTCGATTTTATCTGCGAACGATGAATGAGTGGAAAGCCTGTCGAACAGCATGGGCACTTCGGCGAACACGTCCTCCGGGATATAGCGGCTTGATGTTCTCGGATAGGTGACGAGCTTCGCCTCATAGAGCTTCTGCACGAGGTCGAGCGTCTGTTCCGCCGTGAAGCCGTGCTTCGTGTTCGCTTCCTTCTGGAGCGTGGTCAGGTCGTACAGCAGTGGAGGGTTCTCCACCTTTTCCTTCTTTTCGGTCTTCACGACGGTGGCGCACATTTGTGCCTTTACCTTGTTATATAATGTAGCGGCTTCCTCCTTGTCTTTCCATTTCTCCACCGAGGCGAACTTTACCACTTCACTTGCGCTTACCGACGGTACGGTAAAATGAAGCTGGTGTACCGGTTCGGGCGTGAAACGCTTGTTTTCCCAGAAGCGCTTGCAGACCATCGCCAGCGTGGGTGTCTGCACACGCCCTACGGAATACGTGCCCCGTCCGGCGGCGACGGTCAATGCCTGCGTGCCGTTGATGCCCACCAGCCAGTCGGCTTCGCTGCGGGCTTTGGCGGCTTGGTAGAGGCTGTCGTATTCGTGCCCGTCCTTCAGTTCTTTCAGTCCCTTACGGATGGCGGCATCGGTCAGCGAGCTTATCCACAGTCTTTGAAAGGGCAAGGTACAGCCGGTATAGGCATAGAGGTAGCGGAATATCAATTCTCCTTCACGGGCACAGTCGGTCGCCACGATGATGCCCTCACTCTCGTTCCACAATTTTGTTATCACCTTGATTTGCTTCACCGCCGCTGCGTCCGCCTTGTAGCCCTTGTCCGTCTTCACCTGACGGGGGATTAACTCGAACCTTTCGGGAATGACGGGCAGGCTGTCGCGCCGGAAGCCCCTGATGCCGTACCCGTCGGGCATGGCGAGCTGTACCAGATGTCCCAGTGCCCATGTCACGTGGTAGCCGTTTCCGGTGAAATACCCTTCTTCCTTTTTCATCGCGCCGACAATCCGTGCTATTTCACGGGCGACGCTCGGTTTTTCTGCCAATATGGTAATCATGTCTTTTTCTGTCTAATCTGTTGATACTTTTGTTTCTTTTCGGGTGGAAATGAAACGGGGCACGGCCTTGTCCGTGGGATATGCGGTACAGGGCGGTGTTTGCTCCCCGTTTCAATCCGTTGATTATTGTCGGATGGATTTAGTGGCGGCAATCAGGACACCTTCACACCTTTGGATTTTCTTGTCTGCCGTTTCTGCTGGGTTTCGTCCTTCGGGGCGGTCTGCCCCTGCTGCAACGGCTCCTTCACGTGCTTGGTCGCCTCGTTGGTCTTGCCCTCGTTGTTCACGGCGAGCTGCGTGCGGCTCTCGTTGGACGGGGCGACGGTCTGCGCGAGGTCCGGGTTCTGCGAGTAGGTCAGCGGACGCCCTTTCTCGAAACTGAACTTCAGGTATTTCGTGCAGGGCTGTCCCTGGTCGTCCTTCGCGTTGGCAAGCACCACCGTCTTTCCGGCTACGTAATCGGCTTTCTGTTGGTCGGTGAACGTGTCGTCCTTCCATTTGCTTATCGGGCGGATGCTGCCGTCCTCGTTCGTCCACGAGCGGTTGCGGCGTTGCCCCTCTCCGTTGTTCTCCTGTTTCTGTCCTTGTGCGTCGGGATTGTCCTGCGATTTCCCCTGACGCTGCGCCTGCTGCTGCCTCGGCTGTCCCGGCACGAACTCCACGTCGCGCTTGTCGGCGTTCACCTGAAGCATGGCCTCGAACTTGCGCCCGTTCTTGAGCGTCACCTCCTTGGGCAAGGCAAGTCCGGCGCGGAGGATGTCCTGTTCCGCTTTCGACAGGGGTGTCTGACCAATTTTATTGGGGATGCGCACCTTTTCGGCAAGCACGTCCACGACTTCATTCGTCAGGCGGTCGATGCTGATGTAGTGGGGCTTGATTTCCCCCGTCTTCTCGTTGGCGAAGTTGATGAGCTTGCCGAGGTTGCCCGTGCGTTTCAACGCTTTCTTGTCCTCGTCGGTGAAGGTGTAGCCCCTGTGGGGGATGTCAAGACGCGGCTCGTTACGGATGAAATGGGGTGTCAGTTTCAGCGTGCCGTCCTCCGCCTTCTTGAACGAGAGTCGGGCTTGCAGCTCGTAGCTCTCGTAGCCGAAGGTCGGCTTCACCGTCACCAGCCCCGTCTTGCCATAGTTCATCAGGGCTTTCAGGTCCTTTTCTGAAAGCTTTTCCTTGTCGATGCCGCACTTGCGTAGCTCCTCCCAGTCCACTTGGTCATCCGCTATCAGGTTCTGCTTCTCCGGCTTCTGTTGCTGTTGCTCCTGTGCCGGTTCCTGTACCTGTTCCGTCGGCGTTCCGCCCTCTTGGGACGGCTGTACGCTTTGTTCCTGTTTCAATTCTTCCATTTCTTCTGTTTTTTGTTGTACGTTGTTTTCTTCATTGGTATTTTCATTGTTTGCCTTTTCGGTATCCGTTCCTTTCGGCTGTGCCTGCTCCATTGTTTCCGCCTGCTTCCGGTATTCCGAAGTGTCCACCTTGTGCGCCGCGAGCATTTCCGCGTTTGCCGCAGGGTCTTTCAGCAAATCCTTGATGACCGGCAGCACCGCATCCGCCATGTCCACCGCCACCCGGTAGAAGCCGAAGCGTGTCGGCTCCTTGCACTGGCGGTAGAAGTTCCTGAAGAAGTTGTCCACCATGTCCCCGTGGCGGTCGAAGCGCAGGAAGTCCTGCGAGTGTTCCGCCTTTGCCGGAGCCGTCTTCGGATAGCCCTTGCTGTCCAGCCCGGCTACTACGCTGATTTCGCCCGTCTTCTCGTCGCGGACGACCAGCACGTCCTTCTCGTTTTTCTTTTTCTGTTCCATTTCAGTTTAATTTTTACGGTTCGTTCTTTTGTCGTTTGATTTCCTTTTGGTATTGTCCGCCTTATCCTGAGCCCTGTCGCGGAGTATTTCCCGCATGTGGGTGCTGATGAACAGTTCCACGTCCGCCCTGCGGTAATAGGTCTTGTGGCGGTGCATCCGGTAGGGCAGCAACCCGTCGCTGCGGTAGCGTTGCAGGGTGCGTTTGCTCACGTGGAGCAGCATGCACACGTCTTGGTTGTCCATCGTGTCCTCTTCCAACAAGGCGGTGCCCTGCGGCTTTTCATTCACGTCACCGCGCATGGCGGAGAGCATCTCCTCCTGACGGTCGAGGCGGCTGAACACCTGCCTCATGCAGTCCTCGAAAGTGCGTCTGTCTAAAAACTCCATAGCCGTTCCTCCTTTCATTTCCTGCCTGTTTTTCCGCCCGTGCGGAGCAGGTAGTTGTGTTTCAGTTCCTCCGGCTTCTCAGGTGAAGTCCTGACCGCGTTCTCCCGGATGATGCGCTCCACTTCTTCGGGTGGGTAGCGGCAGTCGCCCCGGATGATGACATACTTGATGCGTTTCTCCGTCCTCAGCCGTTGCAGCGTGCGGCGGCTGATGCGGAGCAGGCGCATCACCTCGCGGCTGTCCAGAAGTCCGGCGGTTTCCTGTTCCTGTTTTTCCGGACTGTGTTTCCTCACATGGGAGGCGATTTCCTCGATGCGCCCTACGATGTCCTTGTAGGCGGCGCTTTCCATCGTGATGATTTCCATTTCTTAATCAGTTTTAATCGTTAGTGAATCAATTTGTCGGGAGCAAAATTCGGCCATTTCCAAAGGGCGGGCACGGTACTTACCCGTAACTTACGTGAGATTTTTATGGATTTTCCGCCTCCCGGGAGCTTCAACGGGCATTTTAATCATAAAAAAACGCCGGGCCGACACTCCGGGCCGCCTGTTCCCGCCGTGTCCTGATGTGGCACAATAAATAGAGCCACAAGCTGCCACCGCTTCCTTGTCCGGCCGGTTCCGGCTCACGGCTGTGTAACTTTGCGGCAAACCGATAAAATTTTGGAAGAATGGAAATAGTAATCATTGAAAAGACCGCCTTCGAGATGCTCCTTGCCGGGGTGAAGGCGTTGGAGGACAGGGTGAGGACGCTTGCCGAAAAGGGCGGCGACCGCCGCCTTGCCGAATGGATGGACACGGAGGACGTGTGCCGTATGCTGAGCATAACCCCGAAGACCTTGCAGGCCATGCGCGACAGGCACGGCATTGCATATTCCCAAATCGGACGCAAGTTCTATTACAGGCCGGAGGATGTGGAACGGCTGTTGCCCGTTCCCGAAACGGGACAACCGTCCGCCTGACACTTGAAGTGTGCCACTAAATCCTATGTAAGATGAATGACAATGTATTGACAAAGGACTGCGGCGTACTTGCCGACGCCATGCAGTCCGTCCGGAGAAGCCTGAAAATGGCGGACAGACTCGCCGACGGATACATCCCGCCGATGGGCGGCGAGCGTTACCTCACCGACAGGGACTTGGCGCGGAGGCTGCACGTGAGCCGGCGTACCTTGCAGCAGTACCGCCACGAGGGGATATTGCCCTATTTCCTGTTCGGCGGCAAGACGCTCTACCGCGAGAGCGACATCCAGAAGGTGCTGGAACGTAACTACCGCAAGGCATACTGACGCTTGTGGCAAGTAAAAAAACATCGGGAGACGGATACCCTCATGCGGGTTACCGCTCCCGATGTTCATTTCAGGCCGTGCCTGTGCCGTTCAGCAGTATGCCCCATGCGGATGATGCAGGAACAAGACCGTAGGCTCTTTCTTGGAACACGCCACCGTCCGGGCGAGCCATTTGCGGAACAGTGCCGCCTGCCCCGTGTCGAACCGGAACGACAGGGCTATGACCGTTTCCATGCCGTAAATCTCCGTATAACCTTTTGCTTCCTGTAGCCGTATGCGCCGGCATGAACCGCCGTCCGCGATGCCGTCCTTTTTCAGTTTCCTTATGGCGGCTTCCACCGACACGCCGCGCACATAGAACAGGCCTGCGATTTCTCCGGTCGTCATCCACACTTCGGCATCGGGCAGGACTACCGTCTTTTCTTCTATTGTTATGATGCCTCTCGTTTCCATGCTTCTTTTCGTTTTCGGGTTCAACTTCTAAATGGCTTGGCAGATGAACTGTTCCATCGGGGCGAGTTTTTGGGAGAGCAGTTCCATGTCCCGGCTCATCTTCTCAGCCGTGATTTTCGCGTATATCTGGGTCGAACGGATGCTTGTATGCCCCATCAGTTTCGACAGCGTTTCAATGGGTACGCCGTTGGAAAGACATATCGTCGTGGCATACGAATGCCTACTTTGGTGCCAGGTCACGTTTTTGTTTATCCCGCATTGTCTGGCTACCTGTTTGATGCCGTATTTACAGATGTTATAGCATGGGACAGGCAGCAGCTTGCCGTCTTTGGAAACGCCTTTGTATTTGTCGATGATGTGCTTCGCCACGTCCAGCAGGCGGATGTTCGTTTCCACTCCCGTTTTCTGGCGGCTCGTCTTTATCCACAGATGCCCGTCGAAGGAAATTTGCAGGTTCTCTTCCGTGAGGTTCGCCATGTCACGCCAGCTCAAACCGGTGAAGCAGCAGAAGATGAAGAGGTCGCGTATCAGTTCATAGTTCTTCCTCTTGAACGTGCAGTTTATCATCTGCGTGATTTCCTCTTTCGTCAGGTAGCCGCGTTTCGTTTCCTCCTTCGTGATGTGGTAGGCATAGAACGGGTCGCGCTGCAACCAGCCGTTGTTGATGGCGGTGAAGATGATGCTCCGGAAAGGCATCATGTACGACCACACGGTGTTGGTGCAATGCCCTTTCTCCACGCGGAGGAACAGTTCGAAGTCCGTGATGAAGGCGGGCGCAAGCTCTTTTAGGGCGATGTCTTCCACCTTGTACCGGGTTTTGATGAACTCCGACAGGTGCTTGTAAACCACGCAGTATTTCCAGTAGCTGCGTTGGCTCTTCATCTTGCCCACTAATTTGGCATAGTCCTCGTTGTGCTGCCGGAACACGGCAAGCAGCGTCTTATGGTTCATGCCCATGCCGAGGTATTCGTTGCGTACCTTCTCCGCCGTGACATAAGTGTCACGGTCGAACACGTCCTGATAGGCCTTGTTCACACCCACGCGGATTTTGTCCAGCATACGGTTGCCTTCCAGAGCCACGTTGCTCCTTCCGGTCAGCCGTCCGGTTTCCACGCTCCACATCTTTTCCTCCACGTCCAGCTTGCAACTGAACTGTGCGATTTTCCCGTTCACCGTGATACGGCACATGACCGGTATCAGCCCGTTCTTCTTCGGCGCGTTGCGCTTCAGGTAGAATAAAATCTTGAATGTCGCTCTACTCATAGTTCATACTTTTTTATGTTTGCAAAATTACCTTGTGTAGAGCTGTTTGCCTGTATGTAAACCGCAGCAGACCGAAGCAATCGAACCTGTCGCAAGACTTTTTCATCCCGAACCTAACCAACTGCCTGTATAATTGCAGTTTCTGCCATGTTTTGCCGGGCTTTTCAATCCTGTTACCCGTTCCGATTTCAGGTAACGAGCTGGTAATGCAATTACGGTTCAAGTTGGCTTTTTCCCGGTTTCAGTTGGCACTCACTCAAATCGCCAAAATCCCATAAATCATTAACTTTCAATCATATTTCCGTGATTTGCTCAGTATCTCACTTTTTTGTATTATCTTTGTTCCAATAGGAATATATAAATGTAATCATATGAACATAAACAATTCAAGAGTAACTATGGTTATGGGCGCAGGAGCTGTATTGGATATGAATTTTCCTTCGAATATCATTAAGCCTACAACATGGAATATAACGGAAGAAGTACGAAAACCATACGATGATATTTTTTGTCCTGATAGAAAAATAACTATTGTTGAAGACATTTACCAAATTTTAGTTAAGTCATTTCCTGTAGATCATAATATTTGGTGGGCGACTAGTTCTATGCCAAATATTCATTTTGAGATTTTATTTCATGTTATGGAACAACTAATAGCCTATCAAAGTGTATGGGATAGTAATAACCATAATCCATATACATTTCCTTATTTTGCACCTTTTACTGCCCGGAGTTTTAGTTTTGATCCTAAAGACTTAAATCAAGTTATGTGGAAGTTTGTTATGCGAATCATGGAAATAGTGAATGCATATAACGAATACTTTCGCAATGATAATGGAGCAGAAAATTGGTATAGGGATTTCTTTAAGAGTGACTTCAAGTGGGATGTGTTCAACTTCAATTATGATACAACAGTAGAACAAAGTCTTGGTATATATGAGGATGGATTTGAACAGATGACGAATAGGATAGACTCTATATTCCGACCACAGAAGCTCATATTAAACGAAAACAATCTATCTACGGTTAATCATGTCCATGGATGTATTAACTACTTCTATAAGGATAAACCAAACGATGATATGTTTGAAACCAATATTCATGACTTGTATTTGTATCCAAACTTTGATGAAGTGAAATGTCGAATGATTGGTAGAGGACAAAGCAACCCGTCAGCTCAAAACAATGAGGAATACTTTGCTGGACCTATCATTACAGGACTTCGTAAAACAGAGAAACTTACTTGTATGCCATATGATTTTTATCATGGTAATTTGTATAATGCTATCGTAAGTAGTAATGCGATGGTAATTGCAGGATATTCGTTTGGCGATCTTTATGTCAACAATCTTATTAACAGGATGCATACTATATGGAGAGGAGAAGAACGCATAATAGTGATTGACAGGTGGGATGATAACAAAATAAGGGGATCTAAAACTAATCTTGAAAAGTATTTACAGACACTGTCCAAAGGAGCAATAGAGTTCTTGGAGTTAATGTCTGGTTGCACCTGCATTGGTCAAATGATGAACAATTTCATTGATCCAGATATTTCACATCCGAAGTATTCAACAAATGGAAATCTTATGTTAATCACAAATGGCATGAAGGAAGCCTCAAATATTAGAAATGATATTTATTCATTTCTTAAGTCTTAATAAATAGTTTATATAAACAATATGTTATTAAATTAAAAAGATGAACCTTCCAAGATTTCCACAGACTTCTGTTTCCGAAAGAGTTGGGGTATTACATGTTGCTAAAGTACTCACAGAAATAGGATTTATTTTTAGAGAGACTTCCAACTCTGATACAGGTATAGATGGTTATATACCTTAATTCCGCAACACATATTGTTAGAAATAAATTTAAAATACTGAGTAATAAT
>ENA-OXEE01000662-OXEE01000662.1-human-gut-metagenome-genome-assembly--contig:-NODE-662-length-14966-cov-6.42968_pt1 | contig 14966 bp, 9 predicted proteins | sample MGYA00249824_ERZ652242 | MGnify/ENA primary metagenome ERZ652242 (study PRJEB26925, sample SAMN05826943) | human gut metagenome | biome: ENVO:2100002; feature: ENVO:00000062; material: ENVO:00002003... | reverse complement strand
GGCAGCGTCAGATGTGTATAAGAGACAGTTTGAGTATGGGGCCCGTCATGGCCGATACGTCGTAAGGCCTCGTGGGCCAAAAGACGCGTCTCCGTGAATTCCCTTCTTCGTTTGGCCGTGGCGTTCCCGACCAAGGCCCGCTCACCGTCGAACAATCGCACGCGGCGCGTCCCCTTCCCCGAGATCAGCACCTCGCAGCCGGAGGCGAGCAGCGGCCCGAACAGGCGAGCCCGTCGCATCATGAGGTCTGCGCACATCATGGAGACTCTATCTACCGAAACCCACAAACCCAGCAACAGCAAGGCTTTCTACCAATTCCCAGAATGAGTGCACCACTCTGTTCGCCGCTCAAAGCCCGCCAGAAGGAAATTTGCGCTTTTCCATACCTTCACGCCGACAAGAGGTGTCACGATTACCTATATCTCCCATACTTTCTATGTTTTCTTGTGTAGGAAAATGTAAAAGTGTAAACACCGTCGGAATCGACGGAGACGTTCTCATATGACACGCCGATCGATCATCGAATGTCATGAGTGGCTCCCTTCAGACATAGAGTGGTGCACCGATTTGGCCTACCGGATGCACCACGTAACGTGCCACCGATATCGTCGGGCCGAACACCCTCTGAAGACACTACAAGGAAACTATTCCGACAGTCCAAGCCGTTCGGAATCGTTGAAAGGAAGCTGTTTTCGGCAAAAGAAAAGGGCTTTCGAATTTCTTCGAAAGCCCTGCTAGCGGAGGATACGAGATTCGAACTCGTGAGGCTGTTACACCAACACGCTTTCCAAGCGTGCGCCATAGACCACTAGGCGAATCCTCCATGCACTGCAGTGCTTGCTAGAAGTAAGCTCCGTAGGCAACTCGAATAAGCTACCACAGCTTTCGGATAAATGCACATTCAGTGCCGGCTGCGGCGTGTCGCTTTGTGGACAAGGATCACCAATGAGTGCCTGCGCTGATGTGCAGGTCGTTCGTACGGCGTGTGCAACAGGTGATCTCACCGGGGGATGAACCAGTGCAAATCAAGGCGACTCAAGGCAAGTCAGAGCAAACCCGAGGCAAACCAGAATGAACATGCGCATGCCATCGCGTGAATTATTGCCAGCCTCTTGCCGTGATGCAACATAGTGGTTTTAGGCTATGAACCTTGGTGAAACAGTTGGTCATGCAATATGAGGGATGGGGAGTGGCCAGTCGCGGGGAGTTCATAATTCGGGAAGTCTCCCAGCTGTGAGCGGGATAATATCGAATATTGAGACAATCTGCGGTAATAATTGATCGAAAAACAGTGCCTAATACCTCTTAAATCCTAAAAAATCAAGACTGTTCCTCAAAAAAGTTTTTCTTTATATTGAGTAGTTGGTTTTTGATTACTTAGCCGCGCAGAGAGAGAGGGATAGGCATGGTTCGTCGCGCCCAGGCTGCTCTTCGGTCCGTTGAACACACCAGCGTGAGGCAGCTGCGAGTCCTGGCTGCGATTGTATTTCTGTTCGCCATGGTCATCGCCACTGTGGCTCCTGCAGTCACGGCTCCGATGGCCTTCGCCGACAGCAGCACCAGCTCGTCCAGTTCATCAAGCTCGTCCAGTGTTGACTACGCCACCTGGGCCGAAGTCTCCAAGGCGATGGACAAGCAGCTGAACAGCGGTCTTGAGACGTACAAGGATGGCAACACCGCTGGCGCCACCTCCGATTTCATGGGCGCGTACAACAAGATTTACGTGGCCTCCAACTTCACCGCGGTCGTGCACGACACCATTGGCGCGGACAAGCAGCTCGCCCAACAGCAGGCATTCCAAAGCGTTCAGAATCTTTCCTACACGCCTGGCAACGACGATCAACTGACTCAGCAGATTGATGCGTTGACCGCCGATCTTGACGCCACGGCCCAGCAGCTCGACACCAACGCCGATCTCGCCAAGCCGAAGGCGTACGCCGAAGCGCTGCAGGCGCAGCTGGCCAAAGAGCGCAAGGAGCTCGACGCCAAGAAAAAGAAGAACCCAGGCAAGGGCAATCGTTCATGGACCGACGTGGCCAACGAAATGACCCCGATTCTCGACAATGCATACAAAGCTTACGAAAAGGGTGATGGTGCCAAGGGCGCCACGCTCGTGAACAACGCGTACTACCAGTATTACGAGAAGCTCGGCTTCGAAAAGAACGTGATGAACGCCATCAGCGGCAACCGCGTCTCGCAGGTGGAATACCAGTTCAAGATGTGCCGCAAGTCCATGAACGCCGGCGCATCCCTGAAAGACACCAAGAAGCTGATCGACGACCTCAAGGCCATGCTGATCAAGGACGCCGGCATTCTTGACGGTGGTGCCGCCGATAAGGAAGACGGTTTCACCAAGCTGGTCACCAGCTCCTCCGGCCAGGCGTTCCTCGTGCTTATCCGTGAGGGTCTTGAAGCTCTGCTGGTGGTTGCAGCCATCGTCGCCTACTTGGTCAAGTCCGATAACAAGCGCTTCGTCAAGTGGATTTACTTGGGTGTGCTCGTCGGTCTGCTCGGCGCCGGCTTGGTGGCTGTGATCTTCGTGTTCGCCTTCGGCGGCTCCGGCCCGATTCAGGAGATCATGGAAGGCACCTGCGCACTGATCGCCATGGGCATGCTGCTGTGGACGAGTAACTGGATGCTGAACAAGTCCAGCGTGGAAGCGTGGAACCGTTACATTCGCAAGAAGACCGAGGCTGCTGTGGCTGATGCCGAAGCCGCCGCAAGTGCCGACAACGTGACGTTGAAAACCGTGGTCTCGCTGGCTATGCTGAGCTTCCTCGCCGTGTTCCGTGAAGGCGCTGAAACCGTGATCTTCTACGAGTCCATCTACACGATGAGCCGCGATACTCGCGGTATGTGGATCGGTGGTCTGACCGCCGCGGTGGTGCTTGTCGGCATCTTCCTGCTCTTCCGCTTCACCTCCGTGAAGATTCCGATTGGTCCGTTCTTCCTGGTCACTTCGATTCTGATGTCTGTGCTGGTGGTGGTGTTCGCCGGCGGCGGCGTCCACTCGCTGATCGAGGGCGACTTGCTGCCCGCCTTCTACCTGAACGGTGTGCCGACGAACGATTGGCTTGGCCTCTACCCGTACGTCGAATGCCTAGTGGCGCAGGCCATCGCAGCCGTTGCGGTTATCGCGCTGTTCGTGGTCGGCTTCATCAAGCAGCGCAAGCTGAAGGCGCAGGCTACTGCCGAGGTCCCGGCCGTGAAGGCGTAGCCCGTCTAGCTCGTCCGTTTCCTCCCATAACTGCAGACAACTGACAGACTTGCGGCACGGCCTCGGATCGATGCCAATTCCTCCAGCCCACGCCGCACTTATCTCATAACTGAATAATTGCAATTATCTAAGCGTGAATCCTAATTCACCAGAGATAGAGAAAAGGAATAACAATGATGAAGAACAAGAAACTGGCCGCTCTGCTCGGCCTGCTGCTCGCCGGTTCCATGACCGTGTCCATGGCTGCCTGCGGTTCCACCAACTCCGCATCCGACACTAAGGCTGACTCCTCCTCCCAGTCTTCCGACTCCTCTTCCTCCGATTCTTCCTCCGATTCCGGCGCCGGTTTCGAAGAGGTTCCGGTTGGCCCGTCCGGTACTGCTGAAGAGCAGGATCAGGACGCCGGCCCGCTGACCGTGGGCGCTGTGTACTTCCAGCCGATCGATATGGAGCCGTCTTCCATGGGCCTGAAGGCTGCTGACGCTTCCTTCCACCTCGAGGCCGACATCCATGCCAACCAGAAGGGCACCGAGCTCGGCTACGGCAAGGGCGACTTCGTGCCGGATCTGACCGTGAACTACACCATCATCGATAAGTCCACCGGCAAGGAAGTCGAGGGCGGCACCGCCACCTCCGGTACCTTCATGCAGATGAACGCTTCCGATGGCCCGCACTACGGCGCCAACGTCAAGCTCGACAAGGCTGGCACCTACCAGCTGAAGCTCTCCATCGAATCCCCGGCCTCCAAGGGTTGGATGCTGCACGTTGACCCGGAGACCGGCGTCAAGGGCCACTTCTGGACCGAGCCGATCGAGGTCACCTTCGACAACTGGGATTACACTCCTCGCCAGTGGTGATTGACTAAGCAGAAAGCCCCCTCGTCAGAGGGGGCTTTACGCCGCTTTAGGGAGATAATTCTTAGGACGGTCTAAAACTCCCCTCAGTCCGCTTCGCGGACAGCTCCCCTCAGAGAGGGGAGCCTAAGGTGAACAGAGAAAGGACGCGAATGCTTGAACAATTCGTGGCAGTGATGCCGGGCACTTTGGCCCCCGCATTGCTGGTGATGAGCCTGAGCGTGATGCTCACGGTCGGCGAGGGGCGAGATAAGCCGATAAGCTCGCATTGGCGTCTCATCGGCCTGATCGTCGGTCTGATCGCCGCCATCGTATTCGCCGGCCTGCGCGCCTCGGCCGTGATCAATCAGCGCACGTTCGTCAACTACCCGGTGTTGTGGTGCGCGATCATTGCCGACATCCTGACCATCGTCGTGGTGGTGTTCGCACGCCGCATCACCACCAATTGGCAGCAGCACAAGGTGTTCATGCACATCGCTAACGCCGTGGCCGCCATCGACATCGCACTCACCCTGTTCTACGCGCTGCCGGACGTGATTCTGCAGCTCACCATCTGGGTGGAACCAGGGGAGACCGCATTCACTTCGGCCATGCTGCTGCGCGCTCTTGGTTTCCTGCTTGGCGTGGCCATGTCCATTATTGTGGCCGCCATCTTCCGCACGATGCGCACCACTGCCGTGCGCTGGGCGTTCACCGTGGCCGTCGCGGCCATGATGGTGATTCTGCTGATTCAACACTTCACTGGTCTTGCCCAGATTCTGCAGGCGCGAGGCTTCCCGATGAACCATACGATGTTCGTGGCGCTGGCTTGGTCCATCAACCAGAACTCCACGATGATTATGGCGCAGGCGCTGGTGTTCCTGATTCCCGCCGTGGCCTCCATCGTGGCCGGTTTCCGTATGAAAACCCATGATGTGCCGGGAGCCACCGAGGCCACGTTGCGCCGGCATAAGGTATTCCGCCGCCACGCCATCGCCGCTGCCGTGTGGAGCCTTATCGCAGCCATCGGCGTCACAGCAACCCTGACCGTGGGCGTTGCCGCGACCCATCAGACCATCACCCTTTCGCCGCCGGAAGCCTACTCGCTCAAGGACGGCGTGGCCACCATCCCCTTCAGCCAGGTCGAGGATGGCCACCTGCACCGCTTCGAATACAAGGCCAAGGACGGCACCGTCATGCGCTTCATCATCATCCGAAAGAACGGTGGCGCGTACGGCATCGGCCTGGACGCCTGCGAGAACTGCGGCGACGCTGGCTACTACGAGAAGGACGGCAAGATCATCTGCAAGAAGTGCGAGGTGGCCATCAACCTGGCGACCATCGGCTTCAAGGGTGGCTGCAACCCGATACCATTCCCGTACAAGACCGGCCACGGCAAGATCACCATTCAAACTACGGATCTGGACGCGCTGAGCGCCCACTTCCGGTGAGTCAGGCAGGAGACAAGAATCATGTTCTTTCTGCGCATGATTACTCGCTCGTTCACCCGACAGCTGCGCCGGCGCCTGCTTATCGCGCTGACCGTATGCCTGTCGGCGACCGTGTCCGTATCGATGCTGGGCGTCGTGTTCGACGTGGGCGACAAGCTCAACGCCGAGCTGTCCACCTACGGTTCGAACATCACCGTGCAGCCCAAGGCGGATGCGGTCGTTTCCGACCTGTACAACACCGAGTCGGGCGGCGCGACGTCCACCAGCGACCCGACCGCTTTTCTGAAGGAGTCGGACGCGGCCAAGATCAAGACGATCTTCTGGTCGTTCAACATCACCAGCTTCGCGCCGCAGCTCAACATCCACGCCACGGTGAACGGTACCAACGTGCCGGTCGTCGGCACGTGGTTCAACAAGAACCTCAAGATCTCCACCGGCGAGACTACCGTCGTGGGCGTGGAAGGCATGCGCTCGTGGTGGCAGCTGGACGGCAAGTGGCCCAAAGACGATTCCGACCAGGGCGTGATCGGCAAGACGCTGGCCTCCGAACTCGGCGTGACCACCGGCGACACCATCACCCTCAACAAAACCACCGCCTCAGGCAAGAAGAACGAGCAGAAAATCAAGCTCACCGGTGTCTACGATTCCGGCGACGAGGACAACGGCTCGCTCTACATCGCCTCCTCCACGGCCCAGGTACTCGCCGACCTGCCCGATTCGGTCGACAAAATCGAGGTCAAGGCCCTGACCACGCCGGAGAACGACCTGGCCCGTAAGGCCGCCGCGAACCCGGCCGCGCTGAGCCAGGAGGAATGGGAGACCTGGTACTGCACCGCCTACCCGAGCTCGATCGCCTATCAGATCGAAGAGGTGATTCCGGGCGCGGTGGCCAAGCAGGTGCGTCAGGTGGCCGCGTTGCAGGGCAATGTGCTGCAAAAGACGCAGGCCGTGATGATTCTGATGACCGTGCTGAGCCTGATCGCCGCAGCCGTGGCCGTGGCCAACCTGATGGTCGCCTCGATCGGCGAACGGTCGGGCGAGCTGGCGTTGCTCAAGGCGCTCGGTGCCACCGATGCCGCGGTATCCCGCCTGATGCTGGCCGAAACGGCGGCAATCTCGCTGCTGGGCGCGATTGTGGGCGCGCTGCTCGGTTCCGGCGTGGCCCAGCTGATAGGCCGGGTGGTGTTCGGTTCCGGCATTACGATGCGGCCGATGGTGTTCGTGCTGGTGTTCGTGCTGCTGGCTGTCACCGTGCTGCTGGCGTCCGCCTCATCGATTCGTTCGATTCTGAATCTCAAGCCCGCGGAGGTGCTCCATGGTCGCTGAGTTTATCTACGTAGGTGTGGAAGGAGGGAACCGATGACCAACACCGGTATGTTCTTCAGAATGCTGTTCAGCGCCGTGTTCCGTCGGCGTTCGCGCGCGGTGATGGCTGTGGTGGCGTCGCTGGTCGGCGCAGCCACACTGTTCTGTCTGGCGATGATCTGCCTCGCTGTGCCGCAGCAGATGAACGAGGAGATGCGTGCGTACGGCGCGAACCTGATTGTCACGCCCACCGAATCGACCAATGCTGACGGCAAGGCCGGCATCGACAAGGCGATGGTGCAGCACACCACTGAAATGGTCAAGGCCAAGGGTTCCGCGAAATACGCCACCTACCGCTACGAGAACGTGCGCGTCAACGCCTCGCCGTACGTGATGGCCGGCGTGAATGCGGCGCAGGTCAAGAACCTCAACCATCACTGGGTGGTCGACGGCTCGTGGCCGACCGACGGCAAGGTGCTGGTCGGACGCGACATCGCCGACGCCATCGGCCTGAGAATCGGCTCCGCCATCACCATCGGCTACCGTGCATCCGATAACGCCAGCACCAACGGCACTTCGTCGAACTCCTCGATCGACCAGCAAACCAAAGACGGCCGTGTCTCCAGTGACATCATGGACACCTCCGGTACCGAATTCCGCGTGGCCGGCATCGTGGACACCGGCGGCAGCGAAGACTCGATCATCTACGCCACCAACGCCGACGTCAACAAGCTCACCGGCATCACGCGCGGCGTGGACGTCATCGAGTATTCGGCCGGCGCCAGCGACCTCGCAGGCCTGGTGTCCAGCATCAACGACATGACCTCCATGCACGTCAAGGCACAGCAGGTCACCAAGATCACCGCCTCCGACACCCGCATCATCACCATGCTGCAGACGCTGTTCTGGATCGTCTCGCTGGTGGTGCTGGTGCTGACGCTCGTCGGCGTCGGCACCACAATCAGCTCGATCGTCTCGCAGCGACGCAACGAGATTGGCCTGCGCAAGGCCCTCGGTGCTAGCTCGCGTGCCATCGGCACCGAGTTCTACATCGAATCGTCGCTCTACGGCCTGATTGGCGGCCTCATCGGCACCGCAATCGGCTACGGACTCGCCAGTTGGCTGTGCGTGGCGGTGTTCGAACGCTCCATCGTATTCAACTGGTGGCTGGCCCTGATTTCCGTGCTGTTCAGCGCGCTGGTCGCCATCGTCGCCTCCATCCCGCCCGTCCACCGCGCCACCCGCATCGACCCCGCCGTCGTGCTTCGCGAAGAATAAAGAAAGAGAAACGTCATGCTACTTGAACTCGACCACATCTCGAAGATCTACGGCGACCTGCGTGCCGTGGACGACCTCAATCTGACCGTGCCGGAAGGCGAATGGCTCGCCATCGTCGGCTCCTCCGGCTCAGGCAAGACCACGCTGATGAACATGATTGGCTGCATGGACACGCCCTCCAAGGGCTCCGTGAAGCTGGAAGGCCGCAAGCTGGAGGACCTGAACGCCACGCAGCTGGCCGACGTGCGCAAGAACCTCATCGGACTGGTGTTCCAGAAGTTCTATCTGGTGCCGCACCTGACCGCCGTGGAAAACGTGATGGTGGCCCAGTACTACCATTCGGTGGTCGATGAGAAGCAGGCCATGGAGGCGCTGGAAAAGGTCGGCCTGAAGGACCGCGCCCACCACCTGCCCGGCCAGCTCTCCGGCGGCGAGCAGCAGCGCGTGTGCGTGGCCCGCGCGCTGATCAACGACCCGAAGCTGATTCTGGCCGATGAGCCCACCGGCAACCTCGACGAGAAGAACGAGAAAATCGTGCTCGACCTGTTCCGCAAGCTGCACGAGCAGGGCACCACGATTATCGTGGTCACCCACGATGCGCTGGTCGCCAGCTGCGCGCAGCGCGAGATCATGCTCAACCATGGCGTGCTCGTCGGTGAGAAGTGGAATGACGAGGATGCGCGCAAGGCCTACGAGGCGGCCGGCGGCAAGCCCGCCTCCACGGGTGCACAGGTCGAGGGCGCGCAGAACGGCGAGACCGCCATTGGTTTCACTGACCCCACCAAGGCCGCGAAAACCGGCGGCGAGGAGTAGGGCCGTCAGGGGCATCGAGCAGTATGTGAGGAATACATGGCAAGCTGATGGTCTCTCCCCCAGTCAGCTTCGCTGACAGCCCCCCTCGTCAGAGGGGGGCTTAAGGAGCGTGAATATGACCGAAAAGAGTACGTTGAAGAAATCCGCGACATTGGCGGCGGCCGGACTGGTCGTGGCTGGCGCGCTGCTGGCCGGATGCGGCGAATCCAAGGCCGCGCCGATGGACGATGCGTACGCCGGCAACTCGGGCGAGACCGAGAAGTCGCAGGAAGAGCAGTCGCAATCCCAGTCGAACGGCTCCGATAGCTCCGACGGCTCCGATTCCAGCTCGTCGCACAACGACCCGTCCACCACCACGTCCGACAAGAAGGACACCGGCAACTACAAGGACGGCAACTACTCGATCAACGGCCAGTACGGCCCGGTAGGCGAGGATTCCATCGACGTCCATCTGACCATCAAGGACGGCAACGTCGAGACCGTCAATATCATTGGGCACCCGTTCACCACGATTTCCAAGAACCATCAGGACGACTTCGCCAAAGCCATTAACGGCGTGGTGGACGGCAAACCTCTGAAGGGTCTCAAAGTGGACAAGGTCGCCGGCGCCAGCTGGACCTCCGACGCCTTCAACAAAGCCCTCGAAGTCGCCCGCCAGGAGGCTTCGATTCAGGAGTAAGACCGCTACTTCAGCAATGCTGGCCACAGCAGATCGGCCATGCGCGAGGCCCAGGCGGTGTCGTCGTCCATTGCTTTGCCCTCGATGGCCTCATACGCCACCAAAGATCCGATAATCGTGGACAACAGCAACTTCTCGTCAACGTCCTCGCGAAACACGCCCTGCGCGACTCCCTGCTTGAGGAACGCCCCCACACGCTCCAGCCACGGGGTCACCACTTGGTCGACGATGTGCTGGAAGAACTCGGCCTCGCTGGACAATACAATGCCCACGCGCTTGACGTCGATGTCGTTGTCGCGCACCCAATCGACCAATCGCTGCAATAGTTGCGTGAAATGCTCACGCGTGGGGCTGGGCACTGGGTCGGAATCCGGGATGGCCAGATACATCGCGCTGATCTCGTGCAGCAGCTCGTCGGCATTATGATATCGGCGGTAAATCGTGGTTTTGGCCACACCGGAGCGCCGGGCCACCTCCTCGATGGTCACGCCGCTGATGCCGCGGTCCACCGCAATCTGCAGCGTGGCTCGCATGAGCTTGCGATCCGTCGCCTCGCGCGTGCGCTCACCGCGCGGTGTCGCCGTCGTGTCTGTCATCTCCGTCATCTCTTCTCTTCGAAATATGCTCCCGTACGCTCCCGCTGGCGAGAGCTGGCTGGCAAAGCCAGACTGAGGGTGGTAAGTCCATGCCGTTTGTAGGCAACTCCCGGATAATACCTACTAGCTCAGCACTTTAGTGCTCTCGACTTGGGCTACATACCACTGGTTGAACCGCACCAGTGGCTTCCTGAGCAACAGCCCAAGCAACAGTAGCGGCGGCACGAATGCCAGCAGCATTCCGGCGGCCCGCCAGTAATCCATGTCGTAGATGCCGGCGATGGCCGCACGCATCATCGTCACCGCATGGGTGAGCGGCAAGAGCGGACTGACTTTGGCGATGAAGTCGGGCAACATCTGCACCGGGTAGGCAGCGTTCGCACCCGAAATCTGCACGATGAGCATAAGCACGCCGATTGCCTTACCCACATTGCCGAAACTCACTACCATCGTATAGGTGAAGAACGAGAACACCAGCGAGGCCAGCCATCCAGACAACATAAACAGCAGCGGATGCACGGCCTGCACGCGCAGGAACAGCAAATCGCCACCGAGCGACACCGTGGATTGCAGCAGCGCAATCAGCGCGAACACCCCGTAATGCCCAAGGAAGAGCCGATGCGGCCGCGGATCGCCCAATGCTTTGCGCGTCCGGCGAGACACGGTGGTTTTCAGCGTCACCACCATCAGCAGCGCGCCCACCCACAGCGGCAGCAGCGTGTAGAACGGTGCCATCGACGAACCGAAATTCGCCACCGGGAATACGGCCTTGCGCCTGAGCTGCACCGGTGCGGCCAACGTACTGGCCAGCGTTTCGGGATCATTGCCCAGCACCTCTTTGACCATGCCCATATCGCCACTGTTTAGTGCGTCGCTCAGTGTGCTGTTGAACGAAGCCAGTTCGGCGCCGGCGGAACGCAGTTTGCCGGACACCTTGTCCAAGGTAGTGCGAGCGTCGCTGAGCATATCGCTGGCGTCGTCGGAAGTCCCTTTCAGGTCGCCGAGCGTGGAGTCCAACTGGGTGGCGCCGGAACTCAGTATGCCGGAGGCGTCAGCGACGGTGGACGACAGGGAGTCGATTTGCGGTTTCACCGTGGCCGAGAAATCTGACTTGATATTGGCAATACTGTTCTGCGCTTGATCAGCCAGATTCTTGACCTGCGCATGCTGATCCTGCGCGTCCTGATTGCCTTGGCGAATATCGGTCGCCGCCGTATTCAGCGCTTGCCGCAGCCTGTTTTGTCGTGCGATTGAACGGTCAATCGCCGTGATGATGGATGAGTCGTTGCCCAGTATGCCGGCCAACGTGTTGCGAATTTCAGTGTATTTCTCCGTCTGCTTGCCAATGGCCGTGGCTTGACGGTCCAATTCGTCGGCGACCGTGGTGGCACCATCATTCGCGTCGGAATACAGCTTGTCTATGGAATCGGACACCGCGCCGAAACTGGAGGCGCTCGCGTCCAGTGCGCTGCTCATCGCGTCAGCGGTGGTGCCCAGGGTTCCGGCCACGTCGGTGACTTCCTGTTTGGCGCTGGCAAGATCCTTGCCGCCTTGTTTGGCGGCAGAGGAAACCTGAGTGATTAGTGAGTTCGAGGTGTCGAGCAAGGCGCCGGCCGTATCGGTCAATGCGCTGTATGTGCCAAGCAGATCCGCAGTATCGTCAAGCTGTGTGGCGAAATTGGCGATGTTGGCGTTGAAGGTATTCAGTTGCTCTTTGGCCTCGGGCTTGGACAGCTGATCGGCCAGCGAAGACGCGATTTCCAACCCGGCCGAAGTGATGGTCTTAGCGAACGTGGTGTTGATTTCCGCCGCAACCTCATCCGTGCCCTCGTTGAGCAGATTCGGTGCCAGCGCGTTCTTCTTCTCGTTGCGGTAATAGGTCAGTTCGGCATGCTGCACGTCGTCGGAGAAGAAGGTCATCATGTCTTTGCTGAACGACTTCGGAATTACGATGGCCGCGTAGTATTTGCCGGATCGTGCGCCCTCGACGGCATCGGCTTTGGACGTGATCGTCCAATCGAGCTGACTGTTGGCGCGCAGCGCGTTCACCACCTGATCGCCGACCGTGACTTTCACCGGGATCAGGTCGGAACGATACCCCTCATCCACATTCGCCACCGCGAATTTCAGGTTCTTCATATTCGAGAACGGGTCCCAGCATGCGGCCACGTTGAACCAGGTGAACAGGCCGGGAATCATCACCAAGCCGATCACGATGATGATGGAGACCACGTTGCTGGTCAGGCGTTTGATGTCGCCGGTAAACAGTTTCCACATGGTGTTCATCGTGCGTGCCTGCCTTCCTTGGTCGGCGGAATAGTGGGGATGATTGCGGTAACAGCGGCGCTCGGGTCCGCTTCTTCGTGGCGTTCGGCGGAGGTGTCGCGACGCTTGGCCTTATGCCCGTACAGCATGGCGCGGATCGACTCGTCGGAGAGGCTGCCGAGCTCGGTTTGGCGGCGGATGGAATCGCGCATGAATTCCACGACCATCAGGAAGCCCATGATGATGAGCACCCATGCCAGCCATGTGCCCATGACTACGATTTTCTCGCTGGTGGTCAGCGCAAACACGATAATGAGCGCGGCCGGCACCACGAATCCGGCAATAAGCGCACCCAGCAGCAGCCGGGGATAACGGTAGGCGAATTTGGCGGCCCGACGTTCGATGGCATGACGGTATTCGTCGTGGTCGGCCAGTGCTGCAATGGCCTGAGTGACACGGTATTCGCTGCCGGGCAGATGCACCGGCTCGCCGATAATCATGTCGCTTTCCTTGATTTCCCGCGCGAACAGGCGGTTGAGATTGGCCAGTTTCGGCCGGGCGCCGAGGCCAAGCGCAAAGGCCAGAACCACGAAAACCAGCAATTTGCCGATATAGGCGAACCAGAGGCCGTCGTAGAAGCCGCCGATGGTTTCACGCATCGCGTCAATCGAATAGGTGAACGGCAGCAGCGGGTAGATGGCGCGGAAGAACGCGGGCATCATTTCAATCGGGTACAGGCCGGAGGCGCCCGGCACCTGCAGAATGACCAGCGCCACGCATACGCCTTTGCCCACGTGCATGAACGTGGTGGAGAGGGCGAAAATCACCGACATATACACCAGTGAGGTGATGACGCAGGTGAGCAGAAACACTGGGGCGCTCGCGCATTGAATGCCGATGACAAGATCGCCGATGGCCGTGACCAGGCCTTGGACGGCAGCCAGCGTGGCCAGTAGCAGGAAGCGACCGAGATAGCCTTGGGTTGGTGTGAGATCGTCGATGCCCTCATCATCGGTTTCGAGTTTGGGAATGACCACGAGCACGAACGCGCCCACCCACAAAGACAGGGTGGTGAACAGCGGTGCCATGCCGGAACCATAGGAGGCGACCGGATAGACGGCCTGTTCGCTGATAACAGTGGGGGAGAGCATGAAGTCGGCGATTGTGGCGGCATCCAGTTTGCCGTCGGTGCCGATCAGGGAACTGAGTGAACTGGAGATGCTCAGGGCTTTGATGTCGGTGACCAGCGTATCGAGCTTGGTTTGTACGCCGGCCAGCGCCTTATCGGTGTCGCGCAGCGCGGTCACCGTGGTGGAGGCTGCTTTGTCGAGTTGGTCGAGGGTATGCTTCGACTGATCGATGAGTGAGCCTTGCGACGTGATGCCGGTCGACAGAGTGCTGGCGGTCGAGCTGAGGGCGTTGAGACCGGTGTTGAGCTGAGGAATGGCGCCGGAGGTGATGGTGCCGCGAGCGGTATTGGCCTCGCGCACCGTGGTTTGGGTGGCGGTATTGAGATGCTGCGCCAATCCGGCGGTGTCTGTGGAGGCATTGCCGATAGTGGTGTTCAGGCTATCGAGGTTGCCCAGTGCGCCGGCAAGCTCGCTATTGCGGCTTTCCAGTGTGGCAATGGCGGATTGCAGCGGTTCTCGATTGGCGTTCGGCAGCCCTTTGAGTTGGTCGATGATGTCGGCGTTCGCTTGGTTGATGTCTTCCGCCGTATTGATCAGTCCGCCTACCTGCTGATTGGCGGCGCTGATGGTTCCGGTTACCGTGCCCACGCTTTGGTTGGCCTGTGCTGCGGCTTGGCTCAGCAGGCTTGAGCCTTGGTCAAGCGCTTCGGACGTGGAGGTGACGAAGCCGTTCAGACTGGTCTGGGTAGTGCCGATCAGGGTGGAGACGCCGGCCAGACCTTCTGCAGTGTCGATGCCAAGTGTGCGCGCGTCGTCCAGCGCCTGACGTGCGGTGCGTGTCTGCTCTGGGGTGTCGGTGAGTTTGGTGGTGAGCTTGGCGATGGTGCTGCGTGTGTGCTGCACATCGTCGGAGGCCTTGGCAAGGGCCGTGAGGGCCTTGGCTTTGGTGGTGTCTTCGGTACTGATGGCTTTGCCGTCAACCGTATTGATGACTTCGGTAAGTACTTCGGATACGGTGGAGACGAATGTGGAATTGACCGTGCGGTCCACAGTGGACGCGCCGACGTCGGTGACTTTGGGGGCGATGGCGCTGGCTTTTTCGTTGACGTAATACTCCAGAGTGGGCCGACTCTTGCCGCCGGTCACCACGCCGGCGAGATCGTCGGAAAAGTCTTTGGGAATGATGATGGCTGCGTATGCCTTGCCGGATTCCACTTGGTCCATGGCCTCGGCTTCGGTGACGAAGGTCCAGCCGAGCTGGTCGTTGCTTCTCATCTGCTTGACGATTTGATCGCCGAGGTTCTGCTTGCCGATGAGCGCGTTGTCGGTGCCGTCGTCATTGTTGGCGATGGCGACGGTGATGCCTTTGGTATTGCCGCTGTCTCTTATACACATCTCC